>Ga0265293_10004345_pt1 | contig 25091 bp, 23 predicted proteins | sample Munlanlewell138R_FD_192505 | JGI IMG/M metagenome (GOLD analysis project Ga0265293, IMG submission 192505) | Leachate microbial communities from a municipal landfill in Southern Ontario, Canada - Leachate well 138R | ecosystem: Engineered > Solid waste > Landfill > Unclassified | place: Canada...
TGACCACCTCCAATGAGGTGGCACGGGGTGCCAATGAGCAGGCCGGTGCGGCCATTCAGGCCTCATCCACCGTTGAGCAGATGAGCGTGGGTATCGCTTCCATTGCCTCGCATGCAGAAAATTTGCGGTCTTCAGCCGACGCCAGTATGCGAGGGGCAGAGAATGGCCGTTCAGCTTTGGCCAGGCTGCTGGATGAAATCTGCCGGGTGCGGGATGCTTTCGCCGCGATCACCCTATCGGTCGGCGACTTCGTCTCCAGCACCACTGCCATTACTGACAGCATCAACCGGGTCAAGGAGCTTTCCGCACAAACCAATCTGCTGGCACTGAATGCCGCGATTGAGGCCGCGCGGGCGGGGGAAAGTGGTCGCGGTTTCAGCGTTGTGGCTGATGAGGTGCGTATTCTGGCCCAACGTTCGGCCGTGGCGGCCAACTCCATCAATGAACTTACCGATGAACTCGAAAGCCAGTCAGGGAGTGTCACGCGAGTGCTGGATGAAGGTGCGGCAGCACTGGATAGCAGCCAGGTGCTGCTCCAGGAACTGGAGAATGTGCTGCTGGAGGCGGCTGGTCTGGTCGGCGCGTCCAGTACCGGGGTGAGTGAAATCGCTTCGGCGGTGCAGATACAGAATGAGGGCGGCAAGGATATTTCACTGGGCATAGAGCGAATCGCAAAAATGGCGGAAGAGGGGGATCTGATCTCCCATCAGGTGACCTCGGCCGTGGCATCACTAAGGGAGCTGGCAGGAGAGCTTGAGCTGTCAGTCAGTCATTTCCGGACCTGAAGGGGCCGCAGACAAGTTTGCTGGAGGTTTTTATGAAGGGATTCAAGTGGGTCGCGTGGGGTTTTGCGTTATTGGTTGCGATGTTGCCAGCCCATGCAACACAGGCGAGCTCGGCGCAGGCGATACAGGAGATGCGTTCGTTGGGCTTTTCGGTATGCGCCAACATTCTGGTGTATTTCAACGAAAATGGTAGCCCTTATGAGCTGCGCAATAAGCAAGCATATCTGCAGGGCATGACCCGCTTACAGAGCCTGGCCGCCAGTCAGCGGCTTGAGGATGTAAGCGCAGAACTGAGCCGCCTGCAATCGAGCGTGGCCGACACGGCCGAGCTACCGCAGTCGGAGGTTGAACTGCGAAGAACGTCTCCGGGCTATACACGCTGGTTATTGCCTGTGGTGGACTCCCATGCGCGCTTACAGGAACTACTGGATGCGCACTATAGGCGTATCGATAATGCTGAAGAGCTGCAAAGCAGTTTGCATGCTCTGAGCCGTGATATAGGTCAATTGCTGCTGGGATATCAGATAGCTTCGTTCAGCCGCCTTGGAGCGGAGCAGTGGGTCATGTCTGCCCAGCAGGTGCTTGATCAAGACCAGCGGGTTCTAGATAGCTTCACCGGCTTGTCCAGCCTGAATCCGGCGGTGGAAAAACTACTTGCGGACCCTGCACGACAGTATGCTTTTCCCCGGGAGCAGTTATTCAATCAGAGTGGGCGATGGATGCCCAATGGAGTCGGACGTTATCTGGGCATGGCGATGTTGAAAATTGATCAGGCTGCAATTGAACTGACTAAATGATTTGCTCTGTATCCCGAGTCGCTACGGCTTCGCGGGCCTGACGATACGGCCTGTTGATGCGGGCCATACGCCGTTATTCATGAGCGCGTCAAATGCCTCCGTCATTTCCTGCGCAGAACAGGGATAGCCATGTCGTACCCACCATAGCCACAGCCCCAGCAAGGCACCCACGAAGCAGCGCACTGCGACTTCGCCGTGCAGGCCTTCGCTGTAGATTCCCTGCTTCTGGTAATGCTCTCTGACCTGGATAATGAGGATGTTTTCCAGGTGAGCAAGGATGATGTTCTGGGACGGATTGCTGAAGAAGGACGTGGTAAGTGAGCGATGCCTTTCGGTAGCTGCGAATAGCCAGGCAGACACATCCAGAACAACTTGCTTTTGCCCAGAAACCTCCAGTAGTTTGGTAGGTGGAGTCCCTATCCATTCATAGCCGGCGACCAGCAGATCTTCCTTGTCCCGAAAATGTGCATAAAAAGTAGAGCGTGCTACACCTGCCTTTTCGAGTACATCCTGTATCGTGATCTCACGATAATCCTTTTCCAGAACGAGCAGATACATGGCATCGATAAGCCGCTCACGGGTACGGCGTGCGCGCGCCTTGTGACGGTTGCCGGGGAACACCGCTGCGTTCGGCGCAGTGGCATCAAGTAGCTGATTCATTCTGTGTCTCTGTAGGCAATTATTATCCTGGATAGCCGAATTGCGTATGGCTGAGCGCTGCGCATGGGCTTGCAATGAGCCTGACACAAGCCTGGTAGCCCAGGCAAGCCAAACCCTGTCCGCTGTTCTCCATTCGAAATCGAACGGTTCCAAAATTCTGTCTGTTGTTTGTGTTTCGGCTCCAACCCTAGACTCCGGGTGTCAGTCATTACCGGAGCTAATAATAAATGAACGTCAGTGACGATATAGACAGTGCCGTGCCGCATCACGTGCCTGTTCATCTGGTAAGAAATGTCGACCTGTGGGCCGAACTTACCGCGCAGGGAGAGAAGGCCTATGCCTGGGCAGCAACCCTGCACCAGAGTACTCCTCCTATATTCTGGGTGCCCCGTCTGGGTTTCTTGCCAGGCACCTGGATTCCGCGGCGCGCGGAAGATATGCGGCGGATACTGCAGGATCCAGAGACGTTCAGCAGTGCTGGTTTGACTCCTTACCCCATGCTGCTCGGGGAGAGTTGGCGGTTGACTCCGCTGGAAGTGGATCCGCCAGCCCATGCCAAATACCGTGCATTACTTAACCCGCTGTTTACACCGAAGAAGGTTGATGCGCTCGAGCAGGACATGCGGGACTTGGCGAGCAATCTGATCAACCAGGTCGCAGAAAAAGGGCGCTGCGATTTCAACGAGGCCTTCGCCAAGCCCTTTCCGACACTGATATTCCTCAAGCTCATGGGCTGGCCTCTGGAAGAGCAGCCTCTGTTCCAGCATTGGACACAGACTCTGATCAAGAGCTTTGACCCACAGGTCGTTACCGACAATGCTCGTGAGATTACCGGCTGGATTCGCGCGCGTATCGCTGAATGCCGCGCCAACCCTGGCGACGACTTTACCAGTTATCTTCTGGCCAGCGAGATTGATGGCCGACCCTTGACTGATGACGAGATGCTCGGCATCAACTTTCTGATCTTCATCGGCGGGCTCGACACCGTTACCTCAAGCATGGGCCTGTTCGTCCATCATCTGGCGCGTAACCCGCAGCAGCAGGCTGCATTGCGGGCTGACCCTGCAATGATCCCCGGCGCTGTTGAGGAAATGCTGCGTTCCTACTCCGTCGTCAATATGCGCCGCACCGTAACCCGAGACGTGCAGATCGGCGAAGCAACCATGAAGACAGGCGACATAGTGCTGATCAGTACAGAGTTGGCCAATCTCGACCCGGAGGTTTTCAACCAGCCTGAAAAGGTCGACTTTCTGCGCAAGCCCGGTTACCCGCCCCATATGGCTTTCTCCTACGGTGTGCACCATTGCGTTGGCACCCACCTTGCGCGCCGCGAATTGCGTATCGCCCTGGAGCTATGGCTTCGTTACTTGCCGCCTTTTCGTATTGCCAGCGGATCCGTTCCGCGCTTCAACGCTTATGGGGTATTCAGTATGGAAGAGCTCGAACTGGAATGGGATGTGCCGACGCGAGGGAAGCCAGAACATGAATGAACGTTACGATTACATCATTGTCGGTGCCGGTTCGGCGGGGTGTGTCATGGCTAATAGGTTGTCCGCCGACCCTGTGGTATCTGTGCTGCTGATCGAAAGCGGCCCGGAACACACCAGCCCGCTGATCGCCATGCCAAGAGGCATCGGCAAGCTGCTCATACCCGGTAATCCACATATATGGGACTACACCGCATCACGCGGCGAGGGCATGGCCGATGAGCTATGGATGAAAGGCAAAGCCATTGGCGGCTCGAGTTCGATCAACGGTATGGTTTACGTGCGCGGCGCACCGGCGGACTATGACGCCTGGGAGGCGCAGGGATGCACTGGCTGGGGCTGGGGCGATATGGGCAGGCAGTTCGTTGCGCTGGAGGATCATCAGCTAGGCAAATCGCAATGGCGCGGAACGGGGGGGCCGTTGAAGGTCACCGTGCACCCCGAGGGTGATGCGCTATGTGATGCGGTTATCGACGCTGCGGCGAGCGTTGGTATACCCACTGTTGCGGACACCAACCACGTGGATTCCGTCAGTCAGGGCGGGTTCGGTTACCAGCCGCAAACTACCTGGAAGGGGCAGCGATTCAGTGCGGCCAAGGCCTTCCTGGATCCGGTGCGAAGCCGTGCCAATCTGACAGTGGTAACCGATACTGACGTACGGCGTATCGAGTTCGCTGGACGGCGCGCGGCAGCAGTGCACGTGCAGGGTAAGTCGGGCGAGCGGCGTATCGATGCAAGCAGGGAAATTCTGCTTTGCGCCGGTGCCATTGAGTCGCCCAAACTATTGCAGCTGTCCGGTATAGGGCCCGCCGGACTATTGCAGTCGCTGGGTATTCCGGTGATCCAGGATGCGCCGGACGTGGGCTGTAACCTGCGCGAGCATGTATATATCGCAGCGCAGTTCCGCGTTACCCATGGCAGCTTCAATCATTGTTTCGGCGGGCTCGGGCTGTTGCGCTCGGTAATACGGTATTTCCTGTTCAGGAAAGGCCCCATGACCCACGCTGCACACGAAGCGGGTGGTTTCGTGAAGACCCGGCAGGGGCTGAAGCGCCCCGATGCCCAGATTGGGGTGAGTCTTTTCTCGATGGCCGGAGACGGCAAAACAGTGGAGATCGATAAACAGCCGGGGATAACGCTCGGTGGGTATTTCATGCACCCTGAGAGCCGGGGCGAGATTCGCATTCAATCCGCTGATCCTGCAGTGCCACCCAAAATCGTTGCCAACTATTTGAGTGCCGAAGCTGACCAGGCTGCGGCGATTGCGCTGCTGCAATGGATTCGCAAACTGGCGGCACAGCCTGCGCTCAAGTCTTTTATCGTCGAAGAGCTTACGCCGGGACTTCAGGTGCAGACCGACGACGAGATGCTTGCCGCCTTCCGGCGTTACGGCCAGACGGCATTCCACGTGGCGGGAACCTGTCGCATGGGCATCGATGCGAACGCAGTGCTGGATCCCGAATTACGGGTTCGCGGCGTAGACGGCCTGCGCGTGATAGATACCTCGATCATGCCTTCACTGGTTTCCGGCAACACCAATGCACCGGCCATGGCCATTGCCATGCGCGCAGCAGAAATCATCACTGGTATTGGCCAACAAGGAGAAGACGCCGCATGACTATTCCATTCACTCATCTCGACAAACTCTACATCGACGGTAGTTGGCAGGCCGCCAGCAGAACCGAAGACGTGCTCAATCCTGCTACCGAAGAGGTGATCGGCCGTGCGCCAGTGGGCAGTGCAGGGACGGCTGAGGCAGCCATTGCAGCCGCACGCCGCGCCTTTGATCACGGTACCTGGCCTTCCTTGAGCATGGCTGAGCGTGCCGGTTATATGCGCCGCCTGCATGCTGCGCTGGTCGCTCGGCGCGAGCAGATAGCGGCGTTGATTATCGCCGAGGTGGGTTGCTCGCAAAATATAACCTACGGCATGCAGGTTGATATGCCGCTGGCGCACGTGCTGACGGCGATTGATCAGTCGCTGCATGCGGAATCGCGGCAAATTCCGATAACAGCAGTACCCAACGCCATGGATCCCAGCGGGTCGATGATCCTCGGCAGCGGCAGTATCGAGCGCGAACCGGTTGGGGTAGTGGCGGGTATTACCGGCTACAACTTTCCCTTTCTGCTCAATCTGGCAAAGGTGTTTCCGGCGTTGCTGGCAGGCAATACGCTGGTCTTGAAACCCTCGCCGTTCACGCCGTATTCGGCACTGCTTTTCGGTGAAACTGCCGAAGAGATCGGTCTGCCGCCGGGCGTGCTCAATATCGGTGACCGGTGGAGTGGAGGTCGGCACCTTGCTGAGCAGTGATCCCAGGGTGGATATGGTTTCCTTCACTGGTTCCGAGGCGGTGGGTATCAGCATCATGAGTCAGGCAGCGACGACCCTCAAACGGGTGCATCTTGAACTGGGTGGCAAGTCGGCGTTGATAGTGCGACATGACGCCGATATTCAGGCGGCGGTGATGGGCGCTGTCGGTGGTCTCACGGTGAACGCCGGGCAGGGTTGCGCGCTCCTTACCCGTTTCCTTGTGCATAACTCCATACGCGAACAATTCGTACAATTTGCCCAGACCCTTGTCGGCCAGCTGAAAGTGGGCAATCCGGCAGATCCCAGCGTGCTGATGGGACCGCTGATCCGTGAGTCGCAGCGCGCAAAGGTCGAAGAGTTGATCACCAGTGGCCTGGAGCAGGGGGCCACCCTGGTATGCGGTGGCGGCCGTCCTGCCGAGCTTGAGAAGGGCTTTTTCGTCGAGCTGACGCTGTTTGACGATGTGCGCAATGACATGACTATCGCCCAGGAGGAAATCTTCGGGCCAGTCGGTGTGGTGATCGGATTCGACACCGATGAAGAAGCTGTGGCCATCGCCAACGATTCGCGCTTCGGTCTCAACGGCGGCATCGTCAGTGCGGATGCCGCAACAGCGTATCAGATGGCCAAGCGTATCCGGGCAGGCAGCGTATATATCAACGGGGGCGGCGGCACCATGCCTTACGCGCCCATCGGCGGTTACAAGCGCTCGGGCATCGGCCGGGAGTTTGGGCCGGACTGGTTGAAAGAGTTTACCGAGGAAAAGTCCATCATTTATCCAATCGGGCGCTGATTGGTCGTTGACGCGGATAGCCAGTGGAAGGTCGTTCGCAGGTGTAATACGCGAAATCTGCAGACCAATATGGCAGGACGCGACCTGCAGATATACGCGCGTGTAGGGGATAAGGAGCTGTCCGGCTTGGCGCGCCGGCAACTGATCGTGCTGGGGACTACCTGTTGAAACGATTATGTGGGCCAGTCTGAGCGCAGATAGGTGAATGCGTTAGCCATAACAACCCTGAGGGAGAGAGTCCATGCAACACATGACAGCGACATTTCTACTGGCTTCCATGCTTGCACTTGGCGCTTGCAAAGGAAGTGGTGGCAAAAGTGAAGGTATCGATATCGGTAGGAACGAGCCCCGCGCAGAGACGCCTGAGGTGCAGGCAGCGGATGGCGGGATGGGCCAGCCAGCCCTTGCTGCCGGGCTGAATATTCCGCTGGAGACTCTGGGCTACAGTGAGAAGGAGTACTTCCTTTCAGGCACTGCGCGGTCATATCTGTCGCGTGCTGGTCAGGTGCTGACAGAGGACGGCCTGTGGGATATCGAAGCGGGAACTGCCGCGCCGTACGTTACCCGCGCTGTGGTTTATCGGCCACTGGCTGCGGCGAATTTCAATGGCACCGTTATAGTGGGGTGGATGAACGTGACCAGCGGCAGCGATGTCAGTCCGGTGCTGATCTACACTCATAACGAGTTGATCAGGGAGGGCTACGTACTGGTCAGCCTGTCGGCCCAGGCTGCCGGCGTGGAAAGCACCAAGGCACTGGATCCTGAGAGGTACACTCGGCTTCAGCACCCGGGGGACAACCATTCCTACGACATTTTCTCGCAAGTCGGGCAGGCAGTCTGGGATCACGCCGATCTGCTTCTCGACGGGCTCATTCCACTGCGTGTTATCGGTGCCGGCGAATCGCAAGCTTCCTATCGGCTGGTGACCTATGCCAATGCAGTGCATCCGCTGGTCACCGTGTATGACGGTTTTCTCCTCCACAGCCGCCTGGCCAAACCGGCACCGCTTGCCACCGAGGGCGACGTGCCCGGCTCGACGGCGATTCGTCCGAACCTCGGTGTGCCGGTGCTGGTGTTTCAGACGGAAGCCGACATCAATGAGGTGACGCGACAGTCTGAGACCTCGACCTACCGGTTATGGGAGGTGGCCGGTACCGCACACTTCGATGCCTACGGCGGAGGGGCCGGTTTGACCGATACCGGGGACGGGCAGGGCGCGGTGCTTGCTGTTCAGGCGCTGTTAAGCCCGCCCAAGTCGGTGTTTGGCTTGATCACGTGCGACAAGCCGATCAACGCAGGACCAATGAACTTCGTATTGAGTGCTGCTATCCATGCGCTGGATAAGTGGGTCAGAACAGGCAACCCTCCGGCCACCGCGAACCAATTGCAGGCGATCGATTTCACTCTCTACAGCCCGAGGCTCGAGCGTGATGCTTCGGGCAATGCTCTGGGCGGCATACGTACACCCTTCGTCGACGTACCGCTTGCCGTACTCAGTGGAGCCGGCAACTCCGGCGGTAACGGTTTCTGCGGACTGTTCGGCACCACCACACCCTACAATGCGGCTGAGCTGGACGCCCGGTACCCAACTCAGCAGGTATTTGTGAACGCGTGGACTGCAGCCACCGAAGAGGCGGTTGACAAGGGGTTTATTCGCCCTGCGGACGGGCAAGCACTTATCGATGCGGCGAAGCGAGTGCAGATCTCCCCTTATTTCTAGTAATATCAACACTTCTCATGTTTATGTGCTTATTAAGTGTATCGTCTGGGATGTCGAGTGGATTTAGCTTAACGACTGATTTAAAAGGGGTTATTGGTTGGCATAACCGTAGCGGCCCGCTGATATGCCTCTTTGTCAGTGAAATTGGCGACCAGAAGCTAACTAAGAGTTTACAAAAATGAATTTTGTGTTCATTATGTCCCTGGCTGAGCCTGACAATAAAGAGGATAAAGGTATGAGTTCAGATAAGTTTGTTTTCCGTGCCGTTGCTGATCGTGGCCGCTGTTGTGGTTACGGTCTATGTGCCTCGATTTGCCCGGAAGTTTACAAGCTCGACGACAATGGTCTGATTTATTTCGACGACGACCGGATTGCGCCGGAACTGGAAGAGGCCGCCCGTGAAGGCGCCGCAGCTTGCCCGGCCGAAGCGCTCTGGTTGGTAAAGATTGAAGAATAACCGGCAAGCCCGGTTACCCGTCATGGTCGTGGAGAGGTAGAGTTCATGGGTCGTTTAAAGGGCAAGGTTGCGCTGATCACGGGTACCGGTGGCGGCCAAGGCAGGGTCGCGGCGCTGCGTTTTGCGCGTGAGGGAGCCCTGGTGGTAGGTTGTGATACCAATGCTGCAGAGCATCAGATCACCGCCGATCTGCTTTCAGAGGAAGGTTTTACCCTGTATGGCAGCGCGCCGGTGGATCTTGGCGACCACGAACAGGCCAAGGCCTGGGTGGAGGCCGCGGTGGCCGAGTTTGGGAAGATCGACATTCTGTACAACAACGCTTCCGCTGCCCGCTTTGCTCCTGTCCAGGACATGACCATTGAAGATTGGCACTTTACCATTCGCAATGAAGTGGATCTGCTGTTTTACACTACCAAATACGCATGGAGCCATCTGGCTGAACAAAAGGGCGTGATCATCAACGTGTCCTCCACTGCTGCATGGGGTGGATCCAAGGTGGCCGGTATTTCTGCTCATTCCGCCGCCAAGGGCGCAGTGGTTTCTTTCACCCGCCAGCTGGCAGTGGAGGGCGCACCGGTAGGTATCCGCGCAGTGAGCCTGAGCCCCGGTTTCATTGCTACGCCAGGCACGGCCGCGTTCATGGAGAACCCGGTAGCGCGGGCGGCGCTGCTTGACGGAGTGCTGATGGATCGCCCGGGGGAGCCGGAAGAAGTCGTCTCGATGGCCGTATTCGTGGCATCAGGCGAGGCGTCATTCATTACGGGGTCGGATATCGTCATTGATGGTGGGCTTCTGGCCATATAGCCAGCCCCCGCCCGTGGCAGAACGAGGAGGAAAAGATGGATATTATTGGACTGGGTTACATGGGCTTTGAAGCCACTGACCTTGATGCCTGGCGCGACTATGGCCCGGCGGTAATGGGCTTTGCGATAGGTCAGAATCCGGAAGGGGATCCGGATTCATTGTATTTCCGTATCGATGATCGCCGCCATCGTTTTGCCTTTCACTCTGGCAAAGTTGATCGGCTGGCCTACCTTGGCTGGGAAGCCAAAGGGCGTATGGAGTTCAAAGCAGCCTGCCAGAGGTTTACCGATGCTGGCGTGGAGTTTACTGTGGGCGACGCCGAGCTATGCGAGAAGCGCGGTGTCAAGGAGCTGATCCGCTTCTTTGACCCGGTGGGCTTCCGGCATGAGTTGTTCTATGGGCAGAAATGGCTACCTGACTCCTTTGTGCCAGGGCGCCGCCATGGCGGCTATCTTGCCGGCAGAAGGGGCTTGGGTCACGTCGTGCTGATGACCCCCGAGTTTCCGCCGGAGCTGGAACATTTTCTTATAAATATCATGGGGTTTCACTGGTATGGCTCGGGTGCCGGCAAGGGTAAGACCGGTTTTTTCCGTTCCAAGCTCAATACCTTCACCAGCCATGACATCGCCTATGGGCACGCTCCAGGCCGTATGGGGATTCAGCACGTCGGCCTGTTCGTTGGTAGCTTGCGCGACGTGGGCGAGACCTACGATATCGTGCGAAAGCGCGAGCTGCAGATGATGATGACGCTGGGTCAGCATTCCCAGGATCCGCATGTTTCGTTCTATCACTTCAATCCTTCAGGCTTCGCTTTTGAATGTATAGCCGAAAGTGAACCCTGGCATGACGATGGCTTCGAGTTGAATCCTGAGAAGATGAGTGTGTGGGGACACGAGCTGGTTGGCCCGATTCTGGGGCCTAGCGTTAAAACGCCAGAAGAGGTTGGCGATCCGGAATACAACGCCAAGAAGGGTTAGAAGTGCGTCTGGCTAGAGTAGAAGATACGACGGGCGAGCGGTACTGGGTTCTGTTGCATTCTGATACGGGTTCCGGCCAGCGCATAAATGCCCCGTTCTCCCGTTGGGCCGACAGGGTCAACACTGGGGATATCGGGGCGCTCGATCTGTCGCCCACAGCGCTCGAGCCGGATATGTTCCGCCTCGTAGCGCCCATTGACCCCGGTGCCCGTATATTCGGAGTCGGGCTCAACTATTTATCGCACCTGACTCGCTTGGGTAGTACCGCGCCTCCTCATCCTCTCGCGTATATAAAACCGGATTCTGCGATCGTTGATCCTAACGGGGTGATTTCCTATCCAGCGATGACCGGCGAGCTGGATTATGAGATCGAGCTGGTTGCAGTTGTCGGCGCGCCCCTGGGCGATGCGGAATATGCCACGTCACGTCTGATGGGATACACGATCGGCAATGATGTCAGTGCGCGTGATGCCGGCAGGGCACTGGGACGGCTGGATCTTTTTACGCAGAAAGGCATGGACGCTACAAGCCCGATAGGGCCTTGGGTGTGTACGCTTGATGAGTTCGGCGGCGCCGGCCAGCCTGAGCTGGACATGCAGCTGAGGGTGAATGGCGAACTGCGCCAGCAGGGCAATACACGGGAGATGATCTTTCCTCTGGATGAGTTGCTCAATTACCTGGATGCCCGCATCGCGCTGCGGCCAGGGGACTTGGTGCTGACCGGCTCCACACATGGGGTGGGGTTGGAAACAGGTCGGTTCCTGCAGCCGGGCGATCTGGTCGAAGCGTCTGTTGACGGCATCGGCCTGTTACGCAACCGGGTCGGCTACCGGAAACAACTGACCAGCTCTCGACGCGCTGGGCGGTTGGGGTTTCCGACGCCATAAAGTGGTGATGTCCGATCCGGTACGGCAGTTTCCTTCTTCAGCGTACCCAGTGCTAAACTATAAGAGAAAAACGCGAAACATGAATCAACAGGCAACCTGGTTTCCGCTGACGCACCCGCAGTTCCGCTGGTTCTGGGGGGCTGGCGCAGTGGTCAATCTCGCCATCTGGATGCATACCGTCGGCGCAGCATGGATCATGGCCGGCCTGACCGAGTCAGCGTGGATGGTGTCGCTGATCCAGACAGCCATGGCTCTTCCGGTATTTCTCTTCGGTCTGCCGGGAGGCGTCATTGCGGATCTGGTGAACCGGAAATACTGGTTACTGTTCACGCAATCACTGATGCTGACGGCAGCGGCTGTGCTGTTGGTCATGAGCCTGATGGGCGTCCTTAATGTTTGGTCATTGCTGATACTGACCTTCGTCTTGGGGACGGGGAGTGCGTTGAGCATGTCCGCCTGGATGGCCGTAACGCTGACCTTGATCCCGCGTGATATCGTCCCGGCCGCCGTAGCGTTGAGCGCCATTTCGACCAACGTGGCGCGTGCGGTAGGCCCAGCGCTGGCCGGTTTGCTCATCGCGCTGACTGGGCCGGCGTCCATGTTTTCGTTGATCGTCCTGTGTTTTCTGTCAGTAATGCTCTTTCTGTTGCTGTGGCGAGCCCATTGGACGCCCGAGGTGCTGCCGCCTGAAACCTTCGTAGGCGGAATGCGCAGCGGGTTGCGCTATATCCGGCACTCTGTGCCGCTCACCAGTTCGCTAAAACAGGTCTTCGTGTTTACCAGTTGCGCCAGCGCGTTATGGGCCTTGCTGCCGCTGATTGCCAGAGACCAGCTGAGTATGGGGGCAGACGGTTATGGCATGCTGATGGGGGCGCTGGGCGCAGGTGCGGTCATTGCCGCCGTAAATCTGACTCGTCTTTATCAGCGCGTCTCGCTCAGGATTGTGGTGGTTTGGGGTGCGCTCTTCTTCGCGCTGGTGACGGCTGCGGCGGCGTTACTGGAATCGGCATGGCTGGTCTGGCTGCTGCTGGTGATCGCAGGAATTGCCTGGATGGCGGTGAATGCGACCGTTGCGACTATCATCCAGACTTGCGCGGCTGACTGGGTTCGGGCGCGAGTCGCCTCGGTGTACCTGCTCATGTACATGGGGGCGATGGCGCTGGGCGGTGCAGTTTGGGGGCTTCTGGCCGAGTATCTGGGAACCACCGGCAGCCTGTTGATCTCGGCTGCGGCCATCGTTCTGGGATTGCTGCTTACTCGGAATGGTGTTTTCGTCCTAGGGAGCGAAACCGATTACAGAAGTGTTTCACAGACTGACAAGCTGGTGATCATTGGGGAGGTATCCCATTCAGACGGGCCGGTATCAGTTGAAAACTGTTATCGGGTTGCGGCAGAGAACCAGACGGAATTCATCCGAGCTGCCTACGCTGTAGGCAAGGCACGGCGCCGGAACGGGGCGCGGAACTGGCGGTTGTACCGCGATCTGGCGGATCCGGAACGTTTCGTTGAACGCTTTATCGTGGAGTCCTGGCTGGATTATCTTCGCCAGCGAGCTAGGGTTACCCAGTCTGATCAAGCGCTGGCGGCGGCGCTTAAACATTACCTCGCCGACACGGGCACAGCAACCAAGCGCTATATTTATCAGGCCGATATCGAAGCGGATTGGCGCTGAGATAAATCTCTACCGAAATTCTATTCTTGATAGAGAATATTGGCTATGCTATCGCACAGTACATCAAATCCGTATTAACTCTCATTGTAAAAGCGAATTTAAAAAATGGATGCTGAAGTGACACGCGATAGTGACAGAAAGATGGTGAAGTCGTCCTTGGTAACTGTCAAGCCGGTGGTCAATGCCGTTCGCATACTCCGCTTCCTTAGCCAGGCTGGCGCTCCGGCGCGCTCCGTGGATATAGCCAGGAAGCTCGATATCAACCCTAGCACCTGCTTTAATATCCTCAGAACGCTGGTGGCCGAAGATATGGTTGAGTTCAACACAATGTCCAAGCGCTATTCGGCGGGGTTCGGCCTGGCCCGTCTGGTCGAACAATTCGTGACTCAGGGGCAAAGGGTGCAGCGGGCCAAACCGCTGCTGGAAAACTTCGCCGCCGACTCAAAAGTAACAGTCACGCTCTGGCGCCGGATGGGGAGTGACAGGAGCGTCATTGTCAGTTCCGCAACCTGTCCTACGGATGTCAGTATCAATATGAGCGAAGGGCAGCGGGTTCCTATAATGATGGGAGCGAGTGGCCGTTTGTATGCGTCGCAGCTGGATCTGGATGACGAGCAGTCACGCGAGATGTTTGAAAAAATTCGTTGGGGAGACCAATTGTCCTACGCCACCTTTCGACGACAGGTGGCAGACGCCGCTGAGAGGGGATGGGCAATTGACGATGGCCATTTTTCGATTGGTATTCTGGCGGTAGCCGCGCCGGTCTACTCGCCGACCGAGACCATCGACTTCACTGTTTCAGCGGTCATGTTCCGTGGCCAGCGAGACGAAGATGGCATCAGCGAACTCGGCAAGGCGCTGTGCGGTCTCTGCAATGAATTGCAGGAAGTGCTGTTTTAGCCTTCAATCGCGCACCAGCAGCAGACTCCCCCCTAGCGGACCGCCACCAGCAGCAGTTACCGCTACCTGATGATCGGCTATCTGCCGACCTTCTGCCTTGTTCCACAACTGTAGGCAGGCTTCGTGTACATAACCCAGACCGTGCGTGCGGCCACCGGAGAGCTGCCCGCCGTTGGTATTGATCGGGAGTTCCCCGTCCAGCGCAATACGCTGGCCACCCTCTACAAAACGCCCGCTTTCACCCTTTGGGCACAACCCCAACGCTTCCAGCCAGATCATGGTCAAGATGGAAAAACCATCGTATAACTGAGCGGAGCCGACATCCTTCGGCTTGAGGTCGGTGCGAGACCACATCATTCGGCCCACATCGAATGCTGCGCCTTCGGTAAGGGAAATCTGATCCCATGACCAGGGCTGATTGAGAGCTGCCCCGATAGCTTCGATATGGATCGGGGGGTTGCGGCAGTCTTTGGCGATATCCCGTCGGGACAGGATGATGGCCGTCGACGCATCGCAGTGAACGTCACAGTCGAACATACGCAGGGGGGTGGAAATCATCCGAGACTGCATATAATCATCCATGCTCATCGGGGATCGATAGATCGCTTTTGGGTTGCGCTGCGCGTTGCGACGACAAGTGAGTGCTATCTGCGCCAACTGCTCGGAGGTGGTGCCATAGTCGTGAAAGTGGCGCTGCGCATACATAGCCACGAGGTTAGCCGCCGACAGGACATTGAAGGGCGTATACCACTGCCAGGCAAAGCTGCTGTCTCGTCCCAGAGTCTTGTTGCTTAGCGCAGAGGCCTCCTTGTTGTGCTGCCGGGTAGAGGATTCAGTGATGGTGCGAAATACCAGCACGTTTCGGCATAGGCCACTGGCGATCGCCATGGCGCCATTGATCAGTCCTGCCAGTGGGCCCGGTCCTTCGTAACCTCCGCCAAACCAGTTAACCTCCAGCCCGAGAGCGTTCTTCAACGCAAGCGGGCCCACTGGCGAAAAGCTGTCCCCGTTATTGTTATCGCCTGGCCAGCAGGCTATGCCGTCTATGTCCACCTTGCGCAGGCCCGCATCACTTATTGCTTCCAGGCAGGCGTCCAGAGTAAGTCGCATCCCCGATAAAGTAGACGGGCGGCCTACTTCTGATTGGCCGATGCCGGTGATCGCGACATCTTTCTCGTATAGTCGGTCGTACATGCTCAATCCTTCACGAATAGGGGTAGCCAGACATCATCTTCCTGCTGGAACTGCACCCGCACTTTCATTCCTATATGCACCTGCTCGGGCGGTGTGTCTTCGATATTTGTTACGAAGCGAAGATCCTTCTGCTCCTGCAGTTCCACGATGGCAATGACAAAAGGGGCCGTGAGATCGGGGGTCCATGGCTGATGATTGGTGGTGAAGCTGGCTATCTTGCCCTTGCCCGACACGCGCTGCGGTGCCACCTCAAAGCTGGTGCACGTGGGGCAGATCGGGGAGGGCGGATGGAAATATCGCTTGCACGCTTCGCATCGGTGAATGAGCAACTCTCCATTCCTGCCTCCCTGCCAGAATGAGTGGTTATCGGCAGTAAGAGCGGGCAGCTTTCTGGGCATCACGCGGTTCCTTAAGGGCAGCCTTGAATTTGCCAAGAGTATCATTTGTACATATGTTAGAAAAGTGTTTTAATCTTTTCCACCGAGCCCCGCTATCTGGCTCGCAATAATAAAGATAACACTAGCTCGTAGAGGACCTTTAGATGACCCTTACCCTGCAAGACCGCGTAGTAATTGTGACGGGCGGTTTTGGCGTGCTCGGCAGTGCTCTGTCCAGGTTGCTTCTCGAACGCGGCGCCCGTGTAGCCGCGCTGGATCTGAGTCCGGCTCCCACGGACATCCCCGTCCATTCCGATTTCCTAGCTGTGGGTGGAGTCAATCTGACCGACCCTGCTTCGGCAGGGGCAGCGATGCATCAGGTTGCCGATGCCTTCGGCCATATCGACGCGATCGTCAACGTGGCGGGCGGCTTTGCTTGGGAAGCGTTTGAGGACGGCGCGCTTGATACCTGGGATCGCATGTATCAGATGAACGTACGAACCGCAGTGGTAAGTACCCACGCGGCGCTGCCGCATATTATGAAGGCGGGCAACGGGCGCGTAGTCAATGTGAGCGCCCTCGCTGCACTCAAGGCTGGCTTTGGTGTGGCGGCCTATGCCGCATCCAAAGCAGGCGTCTCCCGCTTTACCGAATCCCTGGCCGAGGAACTCAAGAGCCGGGATGTGACGGTAAACGCCGTCATGCCCAGCATCATCGACACGCCAGGCAACAGAGCGGATATGCCGGATCAGGATTTTTCCAGCTGGGTGACGCCTGAAGCGCTTTCCGCTGTCATCGCGTTCCTGCTGTCTGCGGAAGGGCAGGTCATCACCGGCGCCTGTTTACCGGTGAGCGGCCGGGTATGAGCGGCGTAAAAACAAGGAGATTGTACCCATGAGATTGGTCACTTTTGTCAATGAAGAAGGATTGGAGCTGGCAGGTGCTCTGTTCGACCAGGATCAGGCGGTTCTTGATCTGCAGAAGGCCTATACCGTGCTCAAGGGTGGCCAGTCGGCTGCGCTGAGCAGTGTACTGGCGCTGGCCGAAGCTGGTGAGGAGGGGTTGTCGTTGGCGCGCGCGCTACTTGCAAAAGCGCCCGTCGAGGCAGTACGTCAGCGGGCTGCCGTGCACCTGCGTGCGCCCATTCAGCCGCCGCCACAGATGCGCGACTGTTCCTGCTTCGAGCTGCATCTGCGCCAGAGTTTTGCTGCCGCACGCCGATTGCGCGCTATGCGTACGCCTGACCCGGAGGCGACACTCAAGGCGATGGATACCAGCGCGGATGATCGGGTTATTGATACCTTCAATCGCCAACCTATCTATTACAAGTGCAACCGGTTTGCCGTGGTAGGTGTGGATGACCAGTTCGAGTGGCCGGCCTTCAGCAAGGCACTGGATTTCGAGCTCGAGTTCGGCTGCTACATCGGCAGGAAGGGCAAGGATATCAAGCGTGAAAATGCGCGCGAGCATATCTTTGGTTACACCATCTTCAACGACATCAGTGCCCGTGATGCCCAGGCCAAGGAGATGAGCGGTATGCTGGGCCCAGCCAAAGGCAAGGATTTTGATACGGCCAACGTGATGGGTCCATGTTTGGTTACTGCAGACGAGCTGGGTGATCCTTACGATCTGAATATGGTCGCACGCGTCAACGGGGAAGAGTGGGGGCGTGGTAATACTCGGGATATGCGCTGGCAGTTCGAGGACGTTATCGCACATATCTCGCAGTCCGAAACTCTTCACGTAGGCGAGTTCCTCGGGTCGGGTACCGTAGGTAACGGCTGCGGACTGGAACAGCTACGGTATCTCAAGCCAGGGGATGTGGTGGAGCTGGAGATAGACGGCATCGGTAAGCTGACCACACAGGTAGGCTCGCCCGGCAATCCGTTCTAATGCTTGCGGCGGCACGAGGAGCTGAGCCTGCTCAAAAAATCGGCGCATGTTAATGCAGATTTAAGTGATTCAATGAAGTTTCGTAACAAATGACTTTGTGGTTTAGTGTACAAATATTGATTAAGTGTTTATGTTTGTGCATGAAGAAGCCTGAATAAGATCCTTAATAATTGGAGGCGAATATGCTTACAAAATCCAGCCCGGTGCTCTCTGATGGCACCAAGATTTCAGAGCTCATCTATCCGGAAACTCGTGAAGTACAGATGCGCGTGTTGTCTGATCCTGAAATCTACGAGTTGGAGATGGAAAAGATCTTCGGTCGTACCTGGGTGATGTTGGGTCATGAATCAGAGATTCCTGAGCCCAACGATTTCATGGTGCGTGACATGGGATCCGATTCCGTGATCGTTGCCCGTGACAAGGACGGTGAAATTCATGTCACTCTGAACGTCTGCCCTCACCGGGGTATGCGTGTAGCGCTGACTGATTGCGGTAACGCCACGATCCATAAATGTATTTATCACGGCTGGGCTTTCCGCCCCAACGGCGATTTTATTGGCTCGCCAGTAAAACGCGAGTGTATGCACGGCACGATACTCGAAGAATCCGAGCTTGGTCTGAAAAAAGCGCGTTCTGTTTCTTATGGTGGCCTGATCTTCGCCACCTGGAATATCGAAGGCCCGTCGTTTGATGAGTTTCTCGGTGATGCCAAATGGTACTACGACATGCTTTTCCTGCGTAGCGACAAAGGCATGGAGGTTCTCGGGCCGCCACAGCGTTTCATCGTCAATGCAAACTGGAAAACGGCCGGTGAGCAGTCTGCGGCGGATGGCTTCCATACGCTGACTCTGCACCGCTGGCTGGGAGAGGTCGGTAACTATTCGAAGAAGGGGCCTGCAGAAGAAGAGAGTGATGAGCCCGATCTGACGCCGGAAATGTATGGTGTGGAGGTCAGTTCACCCCATGGTCACGCGCTTCGCTGCATCGACCTGGCGCGTAAAATCCGTCGTCTGACGGGCTTGGAGCCTGACGAACTGACCATTCAGGAGAAACTCGATGCACTGCCGCCGGCAGGCATGACCAAGGATATGGTCGCTCAGTTGGCGAACAACCTGTCTGAGGATCAGCTCAAGGTTTTGACGTCCATGCCTCCACAGGTGGGCGGCATGTTCCCCAATATTCTCTTTGGATTTGTCTATATTCCGCAACCGGATGGTTCAGTGGTCGGTTCCATGACCATGCATACCTATATTCCCCGTGGTCCCAACAAGCTTGAATTCTGCAACTGGATTTTTGCAGAGAAAGATGCCCCGGAAGAATTGCGTGAGAAAATGTTGAAGCAGACCATTCAGCTTTTTGGCACCTCAGGCATGGTCGAACAGGACGACTCTGATACCTGGCCGCATATGACATTAGCCGCCAAGGGGGCGATGGGCCGCCACATGACGATGAAATATCAGGCTATATATGAAACGGGCAAACCTGAAGGTTGGCCCGGCCCAGGCATCGTCAACGAAGGCTTCACCAAGGATGATACCCAATGGCATTGGTGGTTGTACTGGAATGAGCTGATGAATGCCGAATAAACCCAGATCAACAAGAATAGGAGTTTCTCATGCAGCAAGTTCAAGAACAGAACCGTGATGTGACTCAGGGTCAATATGTACCTGTTGGATCGGCTGATTACAGTGCTGTCCTCACCTTTTTATACGAAGAGGCGGCGTTGCTTGATCAGTTACGCCTGAGCGAATGGGGCGAGTGTCTGGCCACTGATCTCATCTATACCGCGCCGTTACGCCATACCCGTCTGGGCGTGGACCATGCTAAGAGCTTTGTGCGGTCGGTCATGCATTTTCATGATGATTATCGTTCGATAATGGGGCGCATCCTGCGGCTTTCCGGACAGAGCGCCTGGGCTGAGGATCCTCCGTCACGTACACGGCGCTTGATTACCAACGTTCTGATTCGTGAAACGGCCAATCCGAACGAGTTTGACGTCACCAGCTACCAGCTGCTGACACGTAGCCGTTTCAGCGATCATAATGTGGATGTGATTAGTTGCGAACGTCGGGATCTTATCCGCCGGGAGGCGGATGGCAGCTTCAAACTGGCCAGGCGTGAAGCCCTGCTGGATCAGTCAGTGATTGGTACTCCCAACCTGGCCGTGTTCCTGTAAGAGTTCGGTTCGGTTGCTTTGAGAGTACAGAAGCCCGTCTATTTGGCGGGCTTCTTCTTTATGGGTTGAAGTGCGGTTTGAGAAGGAATCGTTGGGCGGATCTGATCTTCAAGCCCCGCGAGCCAGTCCTGGTCCCCAGCGCAGAGGAGATCCTCGCAGCCAGTAAAATCCTGGGTCGAGCCTTTCATGCGCAACGCATGCTCGGCGCGCTCAGGTTGCTGAGCAAAACAGAGTCCGGTGTTGCGGGCATGGCGTTCAGCGTCCAAGTCGAATTCACGCCCCCGTGAGATGATGGTGCAGCGGCGCAATAACAAGGCGGCTTCGGCCTCCTCCGGCGGAAGGGTCTTGATCGCCCAGCCAGCCATGCCATGATTCAGATCCACTCCGGTATAAGGGGCAGGGCTTTCTATGAGCGTCCCCTGAGTCTGCCATTGAAGAACCTGCTGGCCATCTCGCAGTAGCCGCGGCGCCGTACGGCCAGCCACCCGTTTGGCGATAATGATGTCGTATACGCGATGCAATGTGCCTCGCGCTGCGTTAGCGATAGCCAGTCCCGCCAGATCAAGCATGTGGGTACATTGATGACGACTGTCCGTTGCCCTGGTGACGCTGTGGGCTATTTCGGACAGAGACATGCCTATCAGTGATTCGAGCGATTTTGCAGCTGCCGGACAAGCCGTGAAAGGGAATCGGACAGCGTAACCTTTCACTGCGGTGACAGTCCCGTGCTGGTGTTGAATACTGACTCTGAAATGGTGGAAGTCATCTTCCAGAGCCGCTCGAACTTCACCGTTATGCTGGGTGTGGATTTCCACGCGACGACGAAAAATCATTATATATGCCCTTGGAAAACGAAATGGATTTGAAGTGGAAGAACCGATAAATGTGGGGTAATATGAACATTAACAAAAAAAGTGTTTATTAAGAAGGCTGCTGATTATGAGACTGCTCGAGAACAAGGTTGCCCTGATCACCGGTGCCGGCGGAGGCATCGGGGAAGGCGTCGCGCGCTATTTTGTCAAACAAGGCGCGGCTGTTGTGGTTGCCGAGCTGAACCCGGCCCTGGGCGAAGCGGTCGTCTCCGACCTGCGCACGCAAGGTGGCCGGGCCTTGTTCTTCAAGACAGATGTCTCGGATAAGCAGAATATAATTGATGCGGTTCAGGCTGCGCAGGAGCACTTTGGCGGGCTGGATATTCTGGTCAACAACGCTTTTGCCCCCACACCCAATGTGCTGATGGAAGATAAATCCGATGAGATGCTCGAGCAGACGTTGGGCACGACGGTATGGGCAGCCTGGTGGGCCATGCGTGCGGCGTTGCCATTGATGCGCAAACGGGGTGGCGGAGCCATCATAAATTTCTATTCCATTGATACCGAAATCGGTGCCTGGCTGCATGCCGATTATAATACCGCCAAGTCGGCGATCCTCGGACTTACGCGCAGTGCGGCTGCCGAGTGGGGGCGTTTCAATATCAGAGTGAACGCCATCGCACCGACCGCAATGGGTGCCACCTTTCACAAGCTGGCGGCCGAGAATCCAGAGTTCGCAGAGCGCTCTGCATCCATGCGGCCCTTGGGGCGCTGCGGCGAGCCTGAAGCGGATATTGGCCCGGTAGTAGCCTTCCTCGCTTCCGAGATGGCGCGGTTCGTGACGGGAGAATCGATTCATGTGGATGGCGGCCTACACCTGCCGGGCTACAACTCAAGACCCGCCGATATACCCGTGAAGGAGTACTGAGTTCGGTTGTGTGGAGGGTCTGGATCGGAAGGATCCGAGGCCCATGATGCTTTTCTCACAGATCTTCTGTTGCCTGCTAGTAACTCATGCCTCAGATACTCTTGGCTTCAGACAGCTGCGGAGCTGTGGGCAGCGGTCATGAAAGTGATAGCTCTGCGCATTGTGCAGAGCTATAGGGTGGATCAGCGTTTCTTGACGCTGATGTTGGTATCTTCCAGATCCCAAGTGTTTTCTGTCTTGCCCTCATCACGCAATTGGTATTTGAGCACGCGGCCTTGGGGGTTCTTGGGCAGGGTGCTGCGAAATTCGATATAGCGGGGGAGGGCATAATAGGGCACTGCATCCGTGGCCCAGTGAAACAGCTCCTCCTCCGTGAGTTTCGCATCCTCGTGCAGAATGGCGGTAACTTTCACATCGTCTTCGCCCTTGTCTGACAGTACCGCGTGTACTGCCACTTCTGAAATGGCCGGGTGGACGGCGAAGGCTGACTCCATTTCGAAGCTGGATATGTTTTCACCACGGCGTCGCAGATAGTCCTTCTTGCGGTCAACGAAGAAGAAGAACCCGTCTTCATCGAACTTCCCGATGTCTCCGGTGTGAAACCACATATTCTTCATCAGTTCCAATGTTGCTTCAGGTCGGCGCCAGTACCCCTGGAACATGATATCCGGGCGTAGCGGGCGAACAACGATTTCCCCCGGTACGTTGGGCGGAACTTCATGATCATTATCGTCCACGATACGCACGTCAAAATCCGGTATGCGCTTGCCGGATGAACCGGGCTTGGCATACTCGCCAGCGGCAAGCGAGGTGATCACGCAAGCTTCGGTAAGGCCGTAGCCGTTGCCGCCAACGAGCCGTGTGCCGAAGCGTGAACGCCATATTTCTTTGGCTTCCTCCGTGTAGGGATTGCCGCGGGCGGTATGAATTTGCCCGTAGCAGCGCTTCATTGCATCGTTGTCTGGAGCTTTTGCCAGAAGTCCGCCCATTCCACCAAGAATGGAGGCGATGGTCGCACCGCTGCGTTCCACCTCCGGCCAGAAGTTGGAAACGGAGAAGCGGGGGAGGATGGCGGCCCGGGCGCCAACCATGATGCTGGCGATGATGGTCACGCACAGAGCATTCATATGAAACAGGGGCAAGGGAGTGATGGTTACGTCATTTTCATTTGCCGGACCGGAACGCAGCTGCAAGCGCGCCAGATTGCACATGAAGTTGTAGCTGACCATGCATCCTTTGGAAGGGCCGGTGGTGCCTGAGGTGTAGATCAAACAGGACAGATCGGACGGCGCTGGCTTCACTTCAAACGGCGTCGCATCCTGACCTCTATGTTCATCAAGCGCGGCAACAGGAACTGCACAGTCGATAGTTGTCTCAAGTGTGTCGCGATGAAGAACGAGCTTGAGGGCATCAAGCTGGCCGGCGACGGCGGCTACGCGTTCCAGGTAAGACGCTTCGCAAATCAGCAGCTGGGTGTCGGCATCGGCTATCTGGTGGCGCAGGAACTCCCCGCGCAAGGCGGTATTGATGGGCACACTGACAGCGCAGAGCTTGTTAACTGCCAGCCAGCAGACAACAGCGTCAATATTGTTGTCCAGCATGGTGACGACCGTATGGCCAGCCTGAACACCCAGTTCAGACAAGGAGTGGGCAAGCTTGGTAGAAATTAAATCAACATCACGAAAAGTGTATAACTCTCCGCTAAAATCGAGGAAGACTCGTTCTGGATGACCTGCAACAGCTCGATCCAGCGCTGCGATCACCGTGTCCTGCTCTCCAACGAACCACGTCTCTGCATTTCCAGTACCGCTCATACGAAATCTCCTTCCGGCCAGCTCACTATGGGGGCTTGATGATTTTATTTTTAATGCAGAATCCAATTCTACATTGTATTTTTTGGGTTGTCTCTAGCAAGAGTTGAACAGAAACTACTGATTGTGACCAGTCTAAATGATAGAGTTAACTCTGGTGACGCTTACAGGAGGGGTGCGCGATGCTCGATAAGGAAGCTGAAGAAGCTAGAATTACGCGAAAGAGAGAGGAGGCAGTACGCCGTTCGGGAGCCGTGCGTAGGCCGGATTCGGTTATCCCGGCGGGTAAAGTGCGGGCAGTGAAGCCCAGCCGTCGATCAGAGGAAACTATCAACAGCATTTTGCAGGCCACCGAGGAAGTGGTGTTGCTTTCTGGCGCTGATCGTATTTCCATTCTTGAGGTGTGCAAACTGGCAGGCGTGTCCCGCGGCACCTTTTACCGTTATTTTTCCTCCCAAGAGGATCTGCTTGATACGTTCTCTCGGCACAAGCGGGATGATTTTCACCAGGTTCTGCTGAATACGATCGGCACTGTTGAAGAGCCCGAAGCGCGACTCAATGCGTTGATCGGTTTTATCGATGATTACCTGGAGCAAAGCCGGGCGCAGCGTTTGCTGCTCGTGGCACCGGAATATGCTCTGGGCTTCTTCAGGCGTATCTTTCATGACTCGATCCTTCGTTTTCAAGATACGCTGGATATCGTCTTCGATGACTGGGATGCGAGGCTTGGGGTCAAGCTGGACAGGGAGTTGATCTGCGAAATGATTATTCGTTATGTGCTGAGCGAGGTGCTGGTTCCGGAGAGAGCTGGTCGGCGGCTGTTGCCCGTGCGGGTGAAAAGACTTTTCGCTTCATTGATCATGGGTTCCACCTCCCGAACCCGTCGCTGAATCCCGGGGCCTGCTACCTCGGAATGTTCCCGCTCCCGGCTCCGCCGGGGGCGGGGAGTGCCCCCCCCCGTATTGCCGTAGTGCTCCGGCTAAAGATATTTGAACACTGCTGCTGGATCTGTAGGAAGCCGCTTCGCCCCTCTTTTATTGCTCCCACCGCATGTTTCCCTCGGAGTGTAGGAAACTACCCCGTACTTTCTTCGGGATTGGTATAAGTTTTTAAAACAACTAGTTAGCGAATGTCCGTAGAGCTGACGGGGTACATTTGGCATGCTGCTGTATGCCCAGAAGCGTGCGTAACCTGCAAAAAAGTTGAACAGATTTTGGGTTTCTGATCAATCTGTATTATGCTGTGAGGTGCAAGCCAGGCGCATTGAAAGATTCAACGCCTGTGCGCTTTCACCCAGAACAATCAGAACAGGGATTTATCTCATGCTTATCGATCTTCATGCACATGCGCCGCACCCGGAATACTACGACCAGCACCCGCATTGGGGGCCGGCTTTTGAATCGCAGTCTGATGGCGATATAAAGCTGCGTGTTGGCGAATGGATTCTGACACTGGGCGCGCCGGAACGGAAAAAGGCCTTGCGCGAGGCCCACGCCCGCGGCGAAACGCTGCAGGTAGCCGAGTACATGGCCAAATGGGCTGACCCCCAGCACCGCCTCGCCGGAATGGACGCCGCTGGTCAGAATGCCCAGGTCATCTCCGTGCCAAGTCACTGCTACATGTACTGGGCTGAACCCGAGTTTGGCGTTCC
>Ga0265293_10004346_pt1 | contig 25087 bp, 27 predicted proteins | sample Munlanlewell138R_FD_192505 | JGI IMG/M metagenome (GOLD analysis project Ga0265293, IMG submission 192505) | Leachate microbial communities from a municipal landfill in Southern Ontario, Canada - Leachate well 138R | ecosystem: Engineered > Solid waste > Landfill > Unclassified | place: Canada...
GATCGCAGACACACGCTTCGCCCTCATCGTGCGCAGCAACCATCGAAATCAAACGTAGCCGAGTCGGATCAGCGAGCGCTTTCAATGCCCGCGAAAGTTCTTCAGCCCCCTCCGCGGTAACGATCTCACGAGAGATGGGTGCGCAACACAGTTGTCTCTCGTGCGCTTCCAGTGTTTTGATAGTTGCCACATACATAGATTCTCATGAATATTGACGTCTGTCGATTTACTAAACATACTTAGAGCATTGATATTCATCAATGCAAGAGAAATGAGTCGGCAAGCTCGACTGCTGCGATCCACCTGAATGCGTAGAAAGCTGCCTGGATTCCGTCAAGAATTGCTGCTGAACGGAGAGCACTCGCACGCCCAAGGTGGGAGCGCACCCATATTGTCCAAAGCTCAAGGGAGACATTTCATGCCCACAACGCCTTCTGTGCTCTTTGTTTGTGTCCATAACGCCGGGCGCTCACAGATCGCTGCCGGATATCTTCAGTCCTTCGCAGGAGACAAGATTCAAGTGCTTTCGGCCGGAAGTGAGCCCGCCGCGACGATTAATGAGGTCGCCGTCCAGGTTATGGCGGAAGAAGGCATCGACATTACTGCCAACTCACCCAAGCTGTTAAGCACTGATGACGTGCGTGATTCCGATGTTGTCATAACCATGGGGTGTGGTGACACCTGCCCCATTTTCCCTGGCAAACGCTACGAAGACTGGGATCTGGAAGACCCGGCAGGAAAAGACATCAATACCGTACGCCGCATCAGGGATGATATTCGGCAACGAGTCGAGACCCTCATCTCAGACCTCTCCAGGCATTGACCGAGTCACACTCCGCCTCATGAGCAAACGGTAGCGTCACGAGATAGGTCCACGCTGACCAAAGGTCGCCGGGTTCACTGGCCACTGATACTTCGGCACGCTGTTCTCGAGCACGAGCAGATAGGACTCAGTCACGAGATCTGCAACCATGCCGGGGTCGATCAACCCGCCGGAGGTCACAGTGATCCAGTGCCGCTTATTCATGTGGTAGCCGGGCGCTATTTCCGCAAAGGCTTCGCGCAAGGCCCTCGCGTCTTCCGGCCTGGCTTTCACTGTCACGACACCCTCACCGCGAAGCACCGTCTGCAGCATGAAGACCCTGCCGCGCACCTTGTAGACGTCCCACTCCTCACCGAATGGATGCGTGAGTTGCGCGCCCGACAGTTCGAGCGCGCGCTCACTCGCGCACCGCTGCAGCGCCGCTCCGTCCACCCTCACCCGCCCAGTTTCGTCCACTTCTCTGTGCAGCATAATCCCAGGCACCCACACTGCACGACAAGTACCTACGCTCAGCGACGATGAGCTTGGGTAGTCGTCGGGGAAGAGGGGTATCGCGGGCCCCCGCCCTACCGCGGGGCCACTGCGGCACCAGCACCGCGCACCCACTCCGGCACCAGCACTGCGGCACCTACTCTGCGGCGCGACCCACGGCTTCGATCACGACGGCGAGCTCATCGCGCAGCGCTAGGAGCCGCTCTACGGGGAGGCCGAGTCGCTCGATGACGGCGGGCGGAACGTCGAGGGCCCGCTCCCGCAGCGCGCTCCCCTGCCCGGTGAGGGCGAGCAGGAACGTGCGCTCGTCCCCCGCGACGGGTTGGCGCTCGATGAGGCCCGACTGCTCGAGTCGCTTGATGATCGGCGACAGCGTCGCCGGGTCAAGGTGCAGCCGGTCCGCAAGCTCGCGGAACCGCAGTGGGGTGCCCTCCCAGAGCGCAAGCATAACGAGGTATTGGGGGTGGGTGAGTCCGAGCGGTTCGAGGATCGGCCGGTAGACCCCGATCACTCCTCGGCTCGCGACGGCGAGCGCGAAGCACACCTGTCGGTCGAGTTCGAGGAGGTCCTCCGGCAGCGACTGCATCCCCCTATGCTAGCTCGTTTGTGCACAAACAAACATGCTAGGGTTTCATTCGTGGGCAAACGAGATGTGGGTAAGCGGGAGAAGAAGCGCAAGCTCTGGCACGAGAGTCCGTACGACGGGGTTCCCGGGTTCTTCCCCGCGCTGCTCCGACTTCTCTACCAGTTCCAGGGCGCCTCGCAGCTCGGTGATCCGAACGAGCCCGCCTACGTGGCTCCGGCCGACCCGAAGTGCCCACTGTGCACGCAGTCGATGGCTGAACACCACTTCGACCGCGACCCCGGCAAGCGCACACTCATGCGGTGCCCGAAACCCTAGCCACCTGCCCCCAGAGCAGCCTCGCCTCACCCGGTCGGTTCAGGCTCGCGAACGGCGCGGCCTCGCGCGGCGGCCCCGCGAGCTGGAGCGGGCCGGCCGGCACGAACATTCGCGGCACCGGCGAGGGATCCGCGGCGAGCGCCGCGAGCGCGGTCTGCGCTGCGATGCGCGGCGGGTTTCCGATGCGCGTCGCAGCCCACGCGACGAGCGCCTCCGGCAGCAGCGCGCGTAGCGCCGGCGCGATCGCTGAACCTGGCGCGACCCCCGGGTGGCACAGTTGCACGCCGATCCCCCACCCGGAATCGGTGCTGCGTCGAGCGAGCTCACACGCGAGCAGTCCTAGCGCGACCTTCGAGGCTCGGTACGCGCGGAACGGCCGGTAGCCGAGGTCGCCGCGCAGGTCACCCCACGGGATTCGGGCCCCGGCGGCGCCGAGACTGCTCTGCACGGCTATGCGGGCGCGGCCCGCTTCGAGGAGCGGCAGCAGCCCCTGCGTGAGCACCGCGTGGCTGAGGAAGTTCGTCTGGAAGGCAAGTTCGAAACCGTCGGCGGTGACGCTTCGTCGTCGCTCCCCCAGTTGGACGATGCCCGCGTTCAACACGAGCAGCTCGATAGGTGCACCCCGTTCACGCAGCATCTCGACGAGCGCTCGGGTCGATTCGAGGCTCGCGAGATCCAGGTCGAGCAACTGGAGGTCTGCCCCCGGCGCCTCGCGAAGGATTCGGGCGAGGGCGAGGGATCCCTTACCCTGATCGCGCACGGGAAGGAGCACTCGCGCGCCGCACCGTGCGAGCCCGGCCGCAATCTCAAGGCCGATCCCGCTACTACCGCCCGTGACAAGCGCCGTCCGGCCGGCGAACGAGAACTCGGCCATGCCCGGATCGCGGCTACGCGGAGACGGAGGCGCGCTCGGTGCGCAGTGTGCGTCGCAGCGCGGTGACCTCGTCATCGGTCATCCCGCCGGAGCGGAGGTAGGCCGCGGCGTCGCCGTGCTGCTCGGCGACCCAGTCGAGCGCAGACTCGATAGCTGAGGCTGGCGACTCGGTCGCGAGCACACGAAGCGCCGGCGTGACGGGCACCCCCATCCCTTCGATCATCCCGAGCAGGTGCGCTGAGAAGCCTCTCGCGAGGTTCTCACCGGTGACTGCGTAGTCCGCGACGATCGCGTCTCGCGTCACCCCCGCAACGGAGAGCAGCAGGCCCGCCGCAACGCCGGTGCGATCCTTCCCCGCGGTGCAGTGGAAGAGCACTCCGGGCCGGTCACTGCTCGCGGCCTCGACGACGGCGCGAGCGATCGTCGCGAACTTCTCCGCACCGTCACGCAGGATCCCGATGTACAGCTCGTCGAGCGTCGGAATCTGTTCGAGCGCCGCCCGCATCTGCGCTTCGGAGGGTCGCTCCCCATCCGCGTCGGCGAGCATCCGCTTCGCCATGCCCGCCATGTCCCCACCGAGAATTTCAAGTTCGATCAGCCGGACGCTCCCGTCGTCGGGGAGCACGTCGGCCGCCATTTCGCGCTCGGAGGCGGTGCGCAGGTCGATCACGGTGCCGATGCCGAGGTCGGCGAGCGCCGCGACCCCGTCAGCATCCAGCGCGGACAGCGCATCGGATCGGAAGAGGACGCGCGACTCGAGCGCCCCGCCGTCGTCGGTCGGAAGCTCGGTGAGCGCCCGCGCGTTGTACGTCACCGTCAGTGCCGAGGTTATGTCCACGCCGTCCTGCCTTTCTCCGGGTACGACCACATGCTAACCAACACCCGGCGTGCCGGGTGACACCAGGGCGATGTACGCGTCGCGCATTTCAGGGTAGTACTGGTCAAAGCCCGGGCGTTCGGTATCTTCGGTGGCGGCCACGAGCAGGTCGAGGTAATACTCCCAGCCCGGCCCAATCTCGCCGACCTCTGCCACCTGCACCCCCTCGAGGTGGTGCGTGAACGTGAGGAGCGAGTCAAACGCGCCGTCCTCCTCCACCGTGAGTTCGAGCTTCCAACCGCCGACCTCATCGTCCGCTTCAAGCACGAGCCGCGTGGGTGCCACGCAGTCGACGATGCCGATACGGATCGCGGGCTCGTGGTCCTCGAAGCGCATACGCACCCGAACGGCGCCGCCCGGCCTCGCGTCACCCTCCCACGGCCCGAACCACTGCTCGGTGAGTTCGGATTCGGTGAGGTACGCCCAGGTTTCCTCCACGGGAAGTGCGAGGGATCGCAGCAGCACGAGGTCCGCTCCCCGCTCGGTGCGGTTCAGGCGCCCGCTCACGTCCGCGCTCATCTTGCCTCGTCTCGTCATCTGCTCCGCGGGGCCCCGCGAGTCACTCCAGCGTACGCGCTCCCAAGCGCACTCCCGCAAGTGTTCGACATGGCGAACACGGCCGCGCGATCCCTCGACCTCTGATCAGGGCTTCTCCCTCTGGCAAGGAACTTGCTAGCGTGATTCACCGTGCGCCGCACGGCGCTTCCGACACCGGGAGTACGCATGACCCACCACGACCTTTCCAGGCCGCACCTCTATGACCATCGCCACAGCGACGTCTCGTCGGGCTGGCTTCGGGCCGCCGTTTTCGGCGCCATGGACGGGCTCGTCTCCAACGTCGGCCTCATCGCCGGGATCGCCGCCGCGGGAGCCGCGCCCGGCATCGTCGTGATCACGGGCGTGTCCGGGCTTATCGCGGGTGCCGTGTCGATGGCGCTCGGCGAGTACGCCTCGGTGCGCACCGCGAACGACCAGCTCGACGCCGAGATGCGCACCGAGATCGAGGCGCACGCCCGCAACCCCGAGGGCGAAGAGGCGGAGCTCGCTCGCCGCTTCGAACGCATGGGCATGGAGCACGAAATCGCGGTGGTCGCGGCGAGCCAGGTGCACACGAGCACCGACAACGCTGTTCGGCTCCACCTCATGCAGGAGCTCGGGTTGCGCCCCGACGACAAGCCGTCACCGTGGGTGGCCGCGTTCTCCTCGTTCCTCTCGTTCGGGGTGGGTGCGCTCATCCCGATCGTCCCGTTCTTCTTCGCTTTCGGCACGCTCGGTTGGGCGCTCGCCTTCGGCGGGGTGGGGCTTCTCATCGCCGGCGGCCTCGCTGCCCGATTCACGCGCCGCAACTGGATCGCGGGGGCTTGCCGCCAGCTCCTCTTCGGCGGCATCGCGGTCGCGGCGACCTACACGATCGGTATGCTCCTCGGAGTCTCCTCGCTCGCGTAATGCACGGCTCCCGCGTGCTCGCGTGCCGTACCCTGGTGCCATGCCCAGCCCGGACTTCGTCGACGCGGTGCTCGACGTCGTCACGCGGATCCCGCCCGGCCGTGTGATGACCTACGGAGACGTGGGCCTCGCGATCGGTTCCGAGGCCCCGCGCGCGGTCGGGAGGGTGCTCGCGCTGTATGGGCACGCCGTGCCGTGGTGGCGCGTGGTACCCGCAACCGGGTTGCCGCCGCAGGGACACGCGCGGCTCGCCCACCCGCACTACGTCGAAGAGGGCACGCCGCTGCGCCGCGTCGAGTCGGTCGAGAGTTACCGCCTTGCCCTCTCCGCTGCACGGCTCCCCTACACACACGAAATCTATTCGGAGGTCGCCCTGTGAACGACGCCTCGCACTCCCCACTCCGTGTCGGGTTCGCCCGCGGCGTCTCCCCCGCGAAGTGGGAGCGGCGGTGGCGCGCCGCGTCCGCACGACCGCTCGAGTTCGTGCCGCTCGATCTCACGTTCGGCGAAAGCAACGGCACGGGTGTCGACGCCGATGTCGATGTCGATGTCGATGTCGATGTCGATGTCGTGATTCTGCGCGTGGGGCCGGGCAAAACACCGGCGGGTAGCGAGGGATCGGCGCGCATCCGGCACGCAATCCGGCTGTATACCGAGTCGGTGGCGCTCGTGGTCACCGCAGACCACGAGCTCGCAGAGCTTCCCGCGGTCTCCCCCGCCGAGCTTGCACTCGTGCCTCTCCTCGACCACCCGGACCACGCGGCCGACTGGCCCGCGGCCGAGCCGTGGGCGGATCCCTCATGGCGTCCCGCCGACCCCCGCGCCGCGCTCGAGCTCGTCGCGACGGGCACGGGAGGGATCCTGCTGCCGCTCCCCCTCGCCCGTCACCTCACCCGCAAGCGGGAGCATGCCGTACTGCCGGTGCGCGCCGAGGCGGGAGAGCCGGAACTTTCCGGGTCGACGGTGTGGGCGGTGTGGCCCGTCGACCGCGACAGCGCCGACGTGCAGCAGCTCGCGGGGATTCTGCGCGGCCGGACCGCACGCAGCTCGCGCGCGAGCACCGCCGCAGAACATACCGACGCGGCAACGCGGGCCAGCAAGCCAGCGCCACGCTCTCAGCGAAACAAGCGGGAGCTGAACCCGAAGTCACGCGGCGCCCAGCTCGCCGCAGCGGCGAAGGCCCGAGCCGCGAAGAAGCGCAAGCGCCGCTGACGGACTGAATACCGCTGACCGCCTGCTGCTTACAGCTGTGCTGCCGACACGTCGAAGGTGCCGCAGGAGGTGGCGCCCTGCTCGTAGCCTGTCTGGAACCAGCGCTGCCGCTGCTCCGAGGTGCCGTGCGTGAACCGTTCGGGGTTCACCGCGACACCCGCGGACTCCATGATGTGGTCGTCGCCGACCGCGGCCGCGGCGCTCATCGCGTCGGCGAGCTCTTGCCGAGTGACGGGTTTCAGGAAGGCGACGCCGGCATCGTCGGTCACGGTCTGGGCCTCCCGCACCCAGGCACCCGCGAAGCAGTCCGCCTGCAGTTCGAGTCGCACCGACCCAGAGGTCGGGCCCGTGTCGTTGCCGACGCTCGAGAGCGAGCCGATGAGGTTCGAAATGTGGTGCCCCCACTCGTGTGCGAGCACGTACATCTGCGCGAGCGATCCCTCCGCCGCCCCGTAGTCGCTCGTGAGCGTATCGAAGAATGCCACGTCGAGATAGATCGACTCGTCAGCGGGGCAGTAGAACGGGCCGGTCGCGCCCGACGCGGCTCCGCACGGTGACTGCGTCTGCCCGTCGAAGAGGACGACGTCGCCGGGTCTACGGTAGTTGCCCACCGTCGAAGCCCAGTAGCGGTCGAGCGAATCGGCAGTGGCCGCCATGCGGCACTCGACATCAGCGTTCGCGTCGGCCCCGGATTCGCATCCGATGAGTTCCGTCTCGGGTTCCGCGGCGATGACCCCACTCCCGGCGATCTGCTGCACCGTCGGCGTGAACCCCGTGAGGTCGACACCGATCAGTTGGGAGACCACGACCAGGATCAGCGCGATCCCTGCACCGCTTCCCGCGATCATGCCGCCTTTGCCTCGAGCGCCGCGCCGCTTCGACACTTTGCTCGTGTCCACGCGCACGTTGTCGTTGAAGGTCATGCCCGAATACTATCCACGGGGCGCAAGCACCCGCACCCCTTGTCTAGCTCTACTGCCCAGCTCTACTCCTGGCCGGCGAAACGGTCCGTCGCCCGCACGAGCGCATCCACGATCCCGGGCTCGCTCGCGGCGTGCCCCGCGTCGGGGATGATCTCGAACTGCGCCTCCGGCCAGGCCCGGTGCAGATCCCAGGCGGTGCGTGGCGGCGTGCAGGCGTCGTAGCGGCCCTGTACGATGACACCGGGGATCCCTCGCAGTGTGTGCGTCGCGTCGCGGATCAGCTGCCCCTCCTCGAGCCACCCTCCATTCGAGAAGTAGTGGTTCTCGATGCGGGCGAATGCGACGGCCGCGGCCTCGTCGGCGCGCGCCTCCGCGATGGCCGCAAGATCGGGGATGAGCCGCACGGTCGAGTTCTCCCACACCGTCCAGGCGACGCCGGCCGGAACGTGCACCACGGGGTCGGCGTCGAAGAGCCGCCGGTGATATGCGGCGACGAGGTCGCCCCGCTCGGACTCAGGGATCGCCGCCAGGTACCCTTCCCACGCGTCGGGGAACACGTTCGAGGCGCCCTCCTGATAGAACCAGTGCACTTCGGATTTCCGCAGCGTGAAGATGCCGCGCAAGACGAGCTCGGTGACGCGGTCCGCGTGTCGCTGCGCGTACGCGAGCGCGAGCGTCGACCCCCAGGACCCGCCGAATACCTGCCACCGATCGATGCCGAGGTGCTCGCGCAGCCGCTCGATGTCGTCGACCAGGTGCCAGGTGGTGTTGGTGGAGAGGTCGGCGTCGGGGTCGCTCGCGTGCGGAATGCTCCGCCCGCAGCCGCGCTGGTCGAAGAGCACGATGCGGTACCGTTCAGGGTCGAAGTATCGGCGGTGATCCGGGCTGCACCCGCCCCCGGGTCCGCCGTGCAGAAACACGACCGGTTTGCCGTCGGGGTTGCCGCACGTCTCCCAGAAAATCTGCTGCCCGTCACCCACGGGGAGCCGACCGAACGCGTTCGGCTCGATGGGCGGGTAGAGGGTGCGTCGCTCGCTCATGCCCGCGCCTTCGCGGCTGTCGCCTCGGCCGACTGGGCTGACTCGGCCTTCGCGGTCTTTGCCGCCGCCTTCGCCTCGGCTTTCGCGCGGGCCCGCAGTTCCTTCTCGTGCACGGGCCAGGTGCCGGCGGCTCGCTGCGCCGCGACGTAGGCCTCCGCCTCGGCCTGCCGCTCCGCCTCGATCCCGGTCGCGATCTCGGCTCGGAGCAGCTCCGGGCCGAGCCCGAAAGCGTCCACGAGGTCGAGCGCGTGCGGCCGCAACCGGCCGAGCAAACGGTCGATGTACGCGGTGACGGCTTCGACGCGCTGCCCGGAGAGTCGACCAGCGGCCAGATACCAGGCGGCGTTGCGCTCGATGAGTGAGAACCCGAAGAGGTCGCGTAGCCAGGTGAGCACCTGACGGGATCCCTCATCCGAGATCTCGTCGATGGCCTCTGTGAAGGCCTCCCACTGCAGCAGTTCTCCGTGGGCGCGGGCCGCCTCGATGAGCTTGTGCTGCTGCGCGTTGAACGCTTCCTCGCCCGCGACGGCCCGGGCCGCTCGATCCTCCTTCGGCACGCCCTTGGTTCCGTCGCGCAGTGCGGCCGCGATCTCGGCAATCATGGTTTGCACGCGGTCTGTGAGCAGTGCCCGCTGCGCGTCCGGCGCCCTGAGGCTTTCGACGGAGCGCGCGACCTGCCCGAGGTCGGCGATGCTCTGCCCGATCTGGCGCAGCCCGAAGCGGCTCACACGGTCGCCCAGCTGCGCCGCGGCCGCCTTGGCGAGGGCCGCCCGGTCGCCGTCCTTGAACTGCGCGGCGTAGTCGGTGAGCAGGCGCTTACCGACGAGCTGCAGCAGCACGTGGTTGTCTCCCTCGAACGTGACGTAGATGTCGAGGTCGTGGCGCAGCCCCGTGAGCCGGTTCTTCGCCATATATCCGGCTCCGCCGCACGCCTCGCGCGCCTCCTGCAGCGTGTCGAGCGCCCCCCAGGTCGAGAGTGGCTTCAGCGCGGCCGCGAGCGTCTCGAGATCCTCACGGTTCTCCACGGTGTCGCGCGCACCCGAGAAGACCTCGTCGAAGACGGCGAGGAGCTTCTCTCCCGCGAACGTCATCGCGTACGTCTCGGCGAGCCTCGGCAGGAGCCGGCGTTGGTGCTGTGCGTAGTCGAGCAGCACCGTTTCGCGGCCGGAGGCGCCCGGGAACTGCCGGCGCTCGCTGCCGTACTTGATGGCGATCGTGAGCGCGGCCTGCATCGCGCGGACGGAGGCGCCGTCGAGTGAGACCCTGCCTTGCACGAGCGTGCCGATCATCGTGAAGAAGCGGCGGCCCGGGCTCTCGATCGCTGAGGAGTAGGTGCCGTCGGGCGCGACATCGCCGTAGCGGTTGAGCAGGTTTTCGCGAGGGATCCTGACGTGCGTGAAGTGGAGCCGCCCGTTGTCGATGCCGTTCAGGCCGCCCTTGACTCCGTCGTCTTCGCTGCCGACCCCGGGCATCATCTCCCCGTCGGGTGTGCGGATCGGCACGAAGAAGGCGTGCACGCCGTGGTTCACACCGCGGGTAATGAGCTGCGCGAAGACGACCGCCGCCTGACCGTGCAGGGCGGCGTTGCCGAGAAACTCCTTCCACGCGCCCGCAAACGGCGTGTGGATCTCGAACTCTTCGGTATCGGGATCGTAGGTCGCGGTTGTCGCGACTGACGCGACGTCGGAGCCGTGCCCGATCTCGGTCATCGCGAACGCGCCGGGCAGTTTCAGCGACATCACATCGGGCAGCCACCGGTCGTGATGCTCGGTGGTGCCGAGGTGGAGAATCGCGGCGCCGAAGAGCCCCCACTGCACCCCGCTCTTGATCTGCAGCGAGGGATCAGAGAGCACGAGCTCCTGGAAGGCCGCGATGTTGCCGCCGTGGTTGTCGCCCCCGCCGAGCCGCTTCGGGAAGGCCCGCTGGATGGCGCCCTCCTCGACGAGCACGAACAGCTGCTCGAGCACGCGTTCGCGATGCTCGGCCATGGGGGTGCCCTGCGGCGTATGGACTCGCGGGTCGGCGACGAGCGCCCGCGATGCGAGTCGCTCCTCCTTCCACCGTCCGAGCAGCGCATCGCCGACCTCTGCGAGGTCAAGATGCGGAGTCTGAAGATTGGTGCGGTCGGTCATCGGTTCCCCTTCGACGTGGAGTCGCTGACTCCCCTGGTCACTGCTGCCAGAGTATGAGCCTCAGTCTCATCGCGGCAACCGTCGGCGCGGTCCTCGACAGGGTCGTCGCTCCGCAGCCCGACACGCTTGTCGTGATCCTCCAATTCAGCCGGTGGCGCTTAGGAGGTTCTCTTGCATCTCGGACGATCGGTGCCAGACGACCCCGGCACGTAGTCGTCGAACGAGGCCGGAGTGATATCGAGCGCTTCGAACAGTTCTCGCGTGCGCTTCTGCCGAGTTCGCGGGATGAGGGTGAGCACACGGCCGTCGTTGCCGGCGCGGCCGGTGCGTCCCGCGCGGTGCAGATAGGCTTTCGGGTCGTCGGGCGGGTCGGCCTGCAGTACGAGGTCGACGTCGTCGACGTGGATCCCTCGCGCCGCGACGTCGGTCGCGACGAGCACCCGGGCCTTCCCCTCCGTAAAGCGGGCGAGGTTGCGTTCCCGTCTTGCCTGGCTCAGGTTGCCGTGGAGCGGGACCGCGGCGACGCCCGCGGTGGTGAGCAGTTCGGTCACCTGCTCGGCGTACGCGCGGGTGCGGCAGAACACCATGATCCGCCCGGGTCGGGAGGTGAGCTCGACGAGCGCCCGATCCTTGTCTTCGCGGAGCACGATACACACGCGGTGTTCGATGCGACCCGCCTCCGCTTCTTCAGCCTCGTGCGCCACGGGATCGCGCAGGAACTCGGTGACGAGCTCGGTGACCTCACTGTCGAGGGTGGCTGAGAAGAGCAGCCGCTGGCCGTCGCGGGCGGTCTGGCGAAGCACTCGCTGCACCGGTTCCAGGAACCCGAGCTCACACATGTGGTCGGCCTCGTCGATCACGGTGACGAGCACCTCGCGCAGGTCGAGGCGGCGGCGGTTCACAAGGTCCTGCACGCGACCCGGCGTGCCGATCACGATGTCGATGCCGCGTTCGAGCGCGTGGATCTGCGGGTCGATCGGCACGCCCCCGACAAGCTGCGCGGTGTAGAACCCGACGGAGCGCGCGATCGGCTGCACGGTGCGGTCGATCTGCAGCGCGAGCTCACGAGTCGGCGCGAGGATCAGCGCTTTCGGGTTACGCACCGCCTTCCGCGGGGCCCGTTCGACTCGTTCTCCGCGGCGTCGCCGGTCGCGCTGCGGCGAGGGATCCCCAAACGCGCCGTCCGCCTTCAGTTTCAGCAGCCGCTCGACGAGCGCCGCACCAAACGCGATCGTCTTGCCGGAGCCCGTGCGGGCCCTGCCCAGCACGTCACGGCCGGCCACGGCGTCGGGAATCGTCGCGGCCTGGATCGGGAAGGGCGTATCGGCGCCGAGCTCACCGAGGGTGCGCACGATATTGCCGCCGAGGCCGAGATCCGCAAAACTCAGTCCGCGCACATCGGCCGCGGTCGTCACACGGGCCTGTATCCGTTCGGTGGGCGGTGCGGGGGCGCGCCGCGGCGCCCGCGTCGGGGACGGGTCCGCCGAGTGCTCGGGCTTCGCGACACGGGGCGCGCCCGCCTGACCTCGAGCGCCCGCCTGGCCGCGAGCGCCCGGCTTCCCGCGAGCGCCGAACTTTCCGCGCCCTCCCGTTTTGCCGCGCCGCGGATCGTAGTCGGACGGCGGCCGGAACCCCCCTCGTTTCTTCGCCACGACTCAGTGCTCCGAGCGGACGGCCGCGCGTGCCGCAGTGCGTGCCGCGCGGCGCTCCTGCGAGCGCTCGCGCGCCCGCTCGACGATGTAGTAGAGCGTCGGGAGCACGATGAGGGTGAGCACCGTCGACGACAGGAGGCCGCCGATCACGACGACTGCGAGCGGCTGCGAGATGAACCCGCCCTTGCCGGTGAGCCCGAAACCCATGGGTGTGAGCGCGAGGATCGTGGCGAGCGCGGTCATGACGATCGGGCGAAGACGCTGCATCGAGCCGTGCAGCACCGCCTCGCGGAGCGGCTCTCCGCGTTCGCGGTACTGGTTGACGAGGTCGATGAGGACGATCGCGTTCGTGACGACGATGCCGATGAGCATGAGCACGCCGATGAGCGAGGCCACCCCGAGCGGGATGCCGGTCGCGATCAGCAGGATGAGCGCGCCGGTCGCGGCGAACGGCACCGAGATGAGCAGGAGCAGCGGCTGCAGCAGACTACGGAAGGTCGCGACCATGACGACGTACACGATGAGGATCGCGGCGAGCAGTGCGATGCCCAGCTGTTCGAACGCCTCCGCCTGTTGCGTGAGAACGCCGCCGATGCCGGCGGTCGCGCCGACGGGCAGCTCGAGATCATCAAGCGCCGCGGAGATCTCCCCACCGGCCACCCCGAGGTCGTCGCTGCGCGGCTGCGCCGTCACGGTGACCGTGCGCACGCCGTCGGCGGTGTGGATGGTCACCGGGCCGTCGGCCACCTCGATGCTCGCGAGCTCGTCGAGTCGCATGGGGCCGGCCATCGTCTGCACGGGCAGCGCAGCCACCCCGGCCTGGTCCGCTGGCGGCTCGTCCCCCGCAAGATACACGGACACCGTGTCCGCGTTCATCGCGATCTGCCCGATCTGCTGCGGCTGCATCTGCTGCGAGAGCTGACCGGTCACGGCGGCCTCGCTGAGCCCCACGGCGGCCGCCGCGTCGCGATCCACCGCGACACGCAGGTAGGGGCGCGACACGGAGAGGTCGCTCTCGACCTGCTGCAGAGAGTCGAGCGTGCGGAGCTTCGCAAGCACGATCTCGCTCGCCTCCGCGAGCGTCTCCTGGTCGGGCGCCGCCACCGTCACCTCGACGTCGCTCGACATCGTCATGCCGCCGCCGGACTGACCGATGGCGAACTCGCCGGCGTCGCCGAGCCCCTCGACGGCATCGCGGATGCGGTCCTGCAGCTGTGCCTGGTCCGCATCGGGGTCCGTGGTGATCGAATAGCTGATGGCGCCGTCGCTCCCGCCGCCGAACATCGCCGCCATTCCCCCGGCGCTGCCGATGGTCTCCTGTACCGTCTCCACGCCGTCGATCTCCGCGAGCGCCTCTTCGACCCGCACGGCCTGCTCGAGCTGCGCGTCGAGACTCGTGCCGGGCTCGAGGGTTTGCACGAGACCGATCGAGTTCTGCTCGTCGGACCCCATAAAGTTGGTCTTCATGAACGGTGTCGCGGCGAGCGTGCCCCCGAAGACCGCGACCGCGAGCACGAGCGTGACCGCCGGCCCCTTGCCTCGAAGGGTCCAGTCGATGATCGGACGGTACGCCTGCTGGAGCAGGCTCGTCGGCGTCTTGCGCTCCGCACCGCGCCGGCCAACGGTCGAGGTGCCGTCGGCGTTTCGTTGCCGGTCCGGCTTCAGGAACCAGTAGGCGAGCACCGGCACGATCGTCAGTGACACGAGCAGTGACGCGGCGAGCGCGAACGTGACCGTGAACGCGAACGGACGGAAAAGTTCGCCGACCATGCCTTCGACGAAGGCCATCGGCAGGAAGACCGCGACCGTCGTGACCGTCGAGGCGGTGATCGCGCCCGCGACCTCACGCACGGCCCGCATGATCGTGGCGGTCCGGTCGCTCCCCTCGACGAGGTGGCGTTTGATGTTCTCGATCACGACGATCGAGTCGTCGACGACGCGACCGATGGAGATGGTGAGCGCGCCGAGCGTGAGCAGGTTGAGCGTGTAGTCGGCGAAGTTCAACCCGATGAAGGTGAGCAGCACGGAGGTCGGGATCGAGATCGCCGTGACCAGGGTGGCGCGGACGGACATGAGGAAGACGAGAATCACGATTACGGCGAAGAGGAGTCCGAGCAGGCCCTCCACGGTCAGCGTGTGGATCGACTGCTCGACGTAGGGCGCCTGGTCGAAGACGACGGTCAGTTGGGCGCCGCCGAGCTGGTCGACGAGTTCGTCGAGGGCGCCCTGCACCGCGTGGGAGACGTCGACGGTGTTGGCCGCCGACATCTTGGTGACGGCGATCGTCAGCGCCGGGGCGCCGTCGACGCGGGAGATGCTCTGCTCGGGGCCGGGTTCGAGGCGGACGTCTGCGACTTCGCCGATCGTCGCCGTCGAGCCGATGATCGGCAGCGCTGCGACTTCCTCCGGGCTCGAGACCGCGCTTCCGGCCTGCACCGCGAGCGTGCGATCGCCGTCGGCGACGGTTCCCGCGGCGACGAGCATGCCGGCCTGCTGCAGCGTGTCGGTGATCGACTGCGTCGAGGTAGCGGTCTCGGCGAGCGACGCGGCGTCCGGTTGGATCGTGATGCGCGTCTCCCGCGCTCCCGCGAGCTGAGCTTCGCGCACCCCGTCGAGATCTTCGAGCTCCGGAATCACGATCCGTTCGATGACCTGCGCCGTCTGCTCCGGCGTGTCGCCGTCGGCCGGCGTCACGGCGATCTGTATGACGGGGAAGTCGTCGATGCTGCCCGATGCCACCTGGGGGTCGACGGTGCTCGGCAGCAGGCCAGAGATCCGGCTGATCGCTCGCTCAACGCGCTGCTCGGTGACGGCGAGGTTCGTGCCGTACGTGAACTGCGCCACGACCATCGACGCCCCGGTGCTCGAGGTCGCCGTCGTGCTCTCGAGTCCACTCACCCCGCGGATCGCGGTCTCGATCGGCCCCGAGACGTCGGCGTTCACCACCTCGGGTGAAGCGCCCGGGTACGCGGTGACGACCGCGATCGCGGGGAACTGCACCGACGGCATCAGCTCCTGCTTGAGCGACCCGACACCGAGGAGCCCGAACACCGCCGCGACGATCGTCACGAGAGCGATCAACGCTCGGTTCTTCAGACTGAGCGCTGTGAGCTGAGACATGGTCCGATTATTCCACGGTGCTCCTTTGCGTATGCCCGGTGAGGGATAATGCTGGAATGCCTGTGCTCGGACGCCGCCGCACGCTGGGAGCGGTCACCCCCGCCGATTTCGAGCGACTCGCCTCGCTTCGCCGCATGCAGGCGGTCGCGCTCGCGCTCCTCGTCGGCATGGCCGTCGTCTTCGTCATCTCGTTCGCCTTGCAGGAGCGGATGCCCTGGCTCGGATACGTTCGCGCGGCGAGCGAGGGGGGCATGGTGGGTGCGCTCGCCGACTGGTTCGCCGTCACCGCGCTTTTCCGGCACCCGCTCGGCCTGAAAATCCCACACACGAACCTCATCGCGAACCGCAAGGACGACATCGGCGAGGGGCTCGGCGGGTTCATCGAGGAGAATTTTCTCGCGGACGACGTCGTACACGCGAAGCTCTCGGAGATCAGCGGTGCCCGGGCTGCGGGCACGTGGCTGCAGGAAGACCGAAACGCCGAGCACGTGGGCGAGCTCCTCTCGAACGCGGCGCTCGGCGCGCTCACCGTGCTCGATGACCGTGACGTGCAAGAGCTCGTCGAAGCGCTCGTGCGACGCCACGTCGTGGACCCGGAGTGGGGCACGCTCCTCGGTCGAGCGACGGGGTCATTCGTCTCTGGCGGCCACCACGAGGCGCTCATTGACATCGCCGCGAATCGCCTTGAGGAGTGGCTCCTCGCACACCCCGCAGCATTCGAGCGGATGCTGTCCTCCCGCCTTCCGTCCTGGATGCCGAGCATCGTGGACCGCTTCCTCGACCAGCGTCTGCACTCCGAGGCTGTTCGCTTCGCCCGCAACGTCGCCGCGGACCGGAATCACCCCGCGCGACTCGCCATTGGGCGGTTTCTCGGCGATCTCTCGGAGGATCTGCAGCATCAGGAACGCCTGCGGGACCAGGTCGAAGCGTTCAAGCACGAGGTGTTCGACAGCCCGCGGATCCGTTCGCTCGCCGCGAGCACCTGGCAGACCGCTCGCGCGGCGCTCGTCGAGTTGCTCGAAGACCCGGAGAGCGAGCTGCGCGTCCGCGTGAACCGGGCGCTCATCGACTTTGGCCGCCGCCTGTGCGAGGATCCGACGCTGCAGTTCAAGATCGACGTGTGGGTGATGGAGGTCGTCGAGCACCTCGTTCGCCGTTACCGGCACGACCTCGCGAACGTCGTCTCCGAAACCGTACAGAAGTGGGATGCGCGGGAGGCCGCGGAGAAGATCGAGCTGCAGGTCGGGAAGGATCTGCAGTTCATACGCATCAACGGCACGGTCATCGGGTCCCTCGCCGGGCTCGCGATCGCGACGGTCGCGAACCTCGTCATCGCGCCGCTCGCGGGCCACAGCTGACGCCTGTGCTGCGCAACCTGACAACTTTCCGGCGCAGCCTGGCGGCGAGGGATCGCTGCTCAGTAAGGGATCCCTATTCTGCGAAGGAAACCGGCAGCAGCATGTCCTGCACCCTGTCCGCACCCGCAGTGTGATCGGCGCGGGTCGCGACGGCGCAGCTGGTCACGCGGCAGTCGAGGCTATCGCTCACCGGGTCGGGCACGGTGAGTGTCACGCGAAACGAGCCCTCTTCGGCGTTCTCGTAGCGGTGGGTTGCGAACGCGCGCCAGGCCCAGTCATCGGTCACCCAGGCGCTCGCGGCGCCCGACTCGGCGTCCCCCGTCTCGGCCCCCTCCGGAATTCCGCCGAGGCAGGGCCCCGGCCGAGTCGCGGGAGCGTCGGGGATCGCGCAAATTCCGACATATATGCCGATTCCGGCATCGAAGCCGCTCCCCGTCACGACGAGCTGCTCGCCGGGCTGCAACTCGGCGAGATCCTGCGCTCCTCCCGTGGAACGCTCCACTGCGAGCACGCGCTCGCGACCGTCCATGCCGTCGGCCGTGGTCTCCGCAACAAACCCTTCGGGGATAACCTGCCCCGAATCTCCCGCGCTGCGGTGCAGCAGCATCGGGGTGACAACCGCAACGACGACCCCGAGCACGAGCAGGGCGATCACGAGAAGCGCGATCAGCAGCACTCGCCTGCCCCGGCCACGTTCGTGCCGCACCGGCTCCGTGTTCATGCCCGCGCCGTAATGGATTGACGCGACCGTGCTAGAATCTGCTCCATACGTCCATTTTAGTTGAGTACCTGCCTCGCGACGTTTGCACTCGCGAGGCCCGAATGTGTAAGGGGGTCACGCATGGGGCGCGGCCGTCAGAAGGCAAAGCACACCAAGGTCGCACGGGAGCTGAAGTATTTCAGCCCGGCAACGAACTACTCGGACCTCGAACGCGAACTCTCTGCTGAGGCGAACCGCCGGCAGGAAGAGGATCCGTGGGCGGAGTACGCGACCAAGTACAACGACGATGAGGACGACGACTAACCGCGTCGTCTGAGTTCACCAGCTACGAACTCACCAGCTCTGAGTGAGCCCGACCCATTGGACGGGCTCACTCAGAGCGTTCAGCGCTACTTGCCCTGCGCGGCCACTGCTGCGGCTCCCGCCGCTGCAGCCTCGGGGTCGAGGTATCGCCCCGCTCCTGCCGCGGTGCCGTCGGCGTTGATGTCATAGACGAGCGGCATGCCGGTTGGGATGTTCAGCTGCGCGATGTCCGTGTCGGAGATACCTTCGAGGTGCTTCACGAGCGCCCGCAGCGAGTTGCCGTGCGCGGTGACGAGCACCGTCTTCCCCGCGGTGAGGTCCGGCAGGATCTGCTCCTCCCAGTATGGGACGAGGCGCGCGATGACGTCCTTCAAGCATTCGGTGCGCGGACGTTCGCCGTCGATGTCGGCGTAGCGCGGGTCGTCCGACTGCGACCACTCGCTCGCGTCGTCGAGCGCGGGCGGCGGGGTGTCGAATGAGCGGCGCCACTCCATGAACTGCTCTTCGCCATACTTCTGCAGCGTCTCGGCCTTGTCGAGCCCCTGCAACGCGCCGTAGTGCCGTTCGTTGAGGCGCCAGGAGCGCTGCACCGGAATCCAGAGTCGGTCGGCGGTGTCGAGCGCGAGATTCGCGGTTTGAATGGCCCGGCTCAGCACGGAGGTGTGGAGCACGTCGGGGAGCATTCCCGACTCGGCGAGCAGCTCGCCCGCGCGCGCCGCTTCGCTTCGACCCTGCTCGGTGAGTCGCACGTCGACCCAGCCGGTGAAGAGGTTCTTCTGATTCCATTCACTCTGCCCGTGTCGGAGCAGGATCAGCGTGTTCGTCATGCCACCAGTCTACGCGGCGAGGGATCACCTCAGAGCCGCTCGAGGCTCAGAGCCGCTTGAGTCGGGGGATGTCGCGGGTGGCGCCCGCGTCCGCGGGCACGATGATCTCCTGCGTTGCCGCGAGCACCTCTTCGACGGCGCCGGCGGGGTCGGCACCCTCGTCGCCGCCGCGAACCTCGAGCTCCACGTCTTCGGGAACGGCCCGCTTGAGCAGGGCGAGCGCGATCGGACCCCACTCATGATGCAGGGCGGCGCGGGTGACGCGACCGACCGGTCGGGCCTTTTCAGCAGTGGCGTCTCCCGTGCGGTACACGAGCGCGCCGGGCACCGGGAGCACGCCGGCGGAGCCGTCGAGGTGAAGCAGCACGAGGCGCCGGGGCGGGCGACCGAGGTTGTGCACCTTGGCGACGGTCTCCTGACCGCGATAGCAGCCCTTCGTCAGGTGCACCGCGGTGCGCATCCAGTCGAATTCGTGAGGGATCGCCCGCTCATCGACGTCCGCGTGCTGCGCCGGCCGCCATGCACGCACCTCGAGCGCGTCGAGCGCCATGAGGCCCGCGGCACGCACGTCGCCGGCGGTGACGAGCTGCGCGATGCCGCCAAGCTCGGAACGAGGAAAAACGAACTGCGCGGCCGACCAGTCGGCCCCCGCGTGCTCGCCGTGCGCGTATTGGACGCCGCCGCGAGTGACCTGCCGCCAGGGATCCTGCCATTCGACGACCGGGCCGGCCGCACGGAGCGCCTCCGCTGCGGGTCCTGCAAACGCGAGGATCGCGGCGAACTCGTCGGACACATCGCGCACCTCGACGCGCATGGCGAAGCGCATGCGGTTCAAGAACTCGGCGAGCGGCGCAGCTGAGCCCTCATCGACGAGAAGCCACGCGGTCTCACCGTCGTCGACGAGCCGGATCGCACGCTCGATGCGCCCGTTCGGGTCGAGCAGCATCGTCTCGACGCTCTCCCCCGGGTTCAGTCCCAGCAGCTGCTGGCTCGTCATCGAGTGCAGCCAGCTCAGCCGGTCGTCGCCCGACACGGTGACGACGCCCCGGTGCGACAGGTCGACCACCGCGTCGCCCGCTTCGAGCGCACGCTGCTCAGGAAGTGGCGCGCCGTAGTGGGCGGCGACGCCGAGGCCCTCGGCCTCGACCGCGCCCGGCAGCGTGAGGAAACTCAGCGCTGACCCTTGAAGAGCTTGTAGATCACTGTGCCCGACACGAACGCGATCGCGAGCGACGCCAGGCCGAGCAGTCCGGTGAAGAAGAGTTCGAGAGCGAGAAGCATGATCCGATCCTATCAGCAGGCCGCAGCATCAGTGGGCCACGGCATCAGCGGGCCACAGCATCAGCGGGCCGCCGTCACGGGAGAAGAAGTGCCACCACGTCGATAACGGCGATGATCAGGACCGCGCCCGCGATGCTGAACGCTGTGCGGCTGATGAATCCGACGCGCTGCGCGGTACCGAGCTGCAGCGCGAACGTGATGAGCGTCGAAGCACCGACCGCGAGCGCAAGCCACGAGAAGCGCTCCTCCCCCGGCACGAGCAGGATGACGAGCACACCGACGACCGCAGCGAACACCCACGCCGCGATGAGCCGCGGAATGTGCCACGGATGCGGGTCGGGCATCTCCAGCTGCGGGCTCGGCGGCGTCTCAGTCACCCCCTCATCCTCCCACAGGATCCCTAGGATCCCTCTTCCTCAGAAGGCGGCGATCCCCGTGAGCTCGCGACCGATCACGAGCTGGTGCACCTCGTCGGTGCCCTCGTAGGTGCGCACCGACTCGAGGTTCGCCATGTGGCGCATGACGGGGAAGTCGGAGGTGATGCCGTCGCCGCCGAGGATCGAGCGCGCCTGACCGGCGATCTTGATGGCCTCGCGCACATTGTTGAGCTTGCCGACGGAGATCTGCCCGTAGCTCAGCCGCCCGGCGTCCTTGAGCCGACCGAGGTGCAGCGCGAGCAGCAGCCCCTTCTCGTACTCGACGAACATGTCGGCGAGCTGCGCCTGGATGATCTGCTTGCCGCCGATCGGGGCGCCGAACACCTCGCGTGTCTGCGAGCGGGTCACCGCTGCCTCGAGGCAGGACCGCGCGGCACCCATCACGCCCCAGACGATGCCGTAGCGGGCCTCGTTCAGGCACTTGAACGGCGAGGAGAGACCCTTCGAGCCGGGAAGGATCGCGTCGAGCGGCAGCCGCACGTCGGTGAGCTCGATCTCCGTCTGCAGCGAGGCCCGCATCGACAGCTTGTTCTCGATCGCCGTCGCATTGAACCCGGGCGTATCGGTCGGCACGATGAAGCCGCGCACGACGCCCTCCTCGTCCTTCGCCCAGATCACACCGACCTGCGCGATCGTGGCGAGGCCGATCCAGCGCTTCTTGCCGTTGAGCACCCACTCGTCGCCATCGCGGCGCGCGGTCGTGATCATGGTGTTGGGGTCTGAGCCGCCCTGCGGTTCGGTGAGGCCGAAGAAGCCGATGGCCTCACCGCGACCCATCGGAGGCAGCCAGCGTTGCTTCTGCTCCTCGCTGCCGAACTTATAGATAGCCCCCATGGCGAGGGATCCCTGAACCGACAGCGCGGTGCGGAAACCGGAATCGACGGCCTCGAACTCCATCGCGACGAGGCCGTACGCAACCGAGGAGGCTCCCTTGAGCCCGTATCCCTCGAGGTACATGCCGAAGGCGCCAAACTCGCCGACCTCGGGGAGGAGCTCGGCCGGCAGCCGGCGCTCCTCGAAGGCCTCGTCGATGATGGGGGCGATGCGCGTTTGCGCGAATTCGCGAGCTTTCAGCTGCCACTCGCGCTCCTCCTGCGTGACGAATTCGGAGACGTCGAACAGCTGATCAATGGTGGTGGTCATCGTGAACCTTTCTCGGGGTCGTTCGTTGTGCGCGGCAGCCACTGCGCGTCCTGGTGCTCGCCGACGCCGGGCGGGGGTGAGTCGTATCGGGCCGGCGTGCGAGAGAGCGAGATCGGGTTGGCGACGGAGCGCAAGACGTGCCTCGTGCCATCGGCGGCGAGCGCCTCGGTCGTGGCCGCCGGTTCGAGGCCGAGCGAGCCTGCGAGTTCGAGCGCCTGGGCGATGGTGTTGACGCGGCCGGCCGGGATGTTCGCGGCGGTGAACGCCTCGATCCACTCTGCAGCGGCTCGGGTGCGCAGCCGGGATTCGAGGAGCACCCGCAGTTCCGCGCGATTGGCTACGCGCAGCGGGTTCGTACGGAAGCGCTCATCTGCGGCGAGGTCGGGCACCCCGAGTTCGGTGCAGAGTCGGGCGAACTGGCCGTCGGTGCCGACCGCGATCGCGAGCGACTGGTCTTCCGCGGCGAATGTTTCGTAGGGGGCGATGGAGGGGTGCGCGTTGCCCATGCGGCCCGGCGAGACTCTCGTCTCGAGGGTTGAGGCGGCCTGATTCGCGAGTGCGGAGAGCAGGGATCCGAGCAGCGTCACCTTGACGTGCTGGCCCCGGCCCGCGAGCGCGCCGGTGTCTCGCGCGCGCAGCGCCGCCTGGATGCCGATGACCGCGTTGAGGCCGGTGAGAATATCGACGAGCGCGACCCCGACCTTGGTCGGTTCCCCGCCCTCTTCGTCGCTGTGCCCCGTGATGCTCATGAGCCCGCCGACTGCCTGCACGAGCAGGTCGTAGCCCGGCAGGTCCCGCCCCTCGGCATCCCCGAAGCCGGAGATGGAGCAGTAGATGACCCCCGGGTTCTCGGCGGCGATCGATTCGTAGCCGAGGTCGAACTTCTCCATGGTGCCGGGTTTGAAGTTCTCGATCACGACGTCGGCGCTGTTCGCGAGGGATCGGGCCCGGGCGAGTCCGGCCGGGTCGCGGAGGTCGCAGACGACCGATCGCTTGCCGCGGTTGACGCCGGCGAAGTAGGTGCTCTGCCCGACGGCGTTCACCGGCGGCCGCCACTGTCGCGTGCCGTCGCCCTCCGGGCTCTCAATTTTGATGACGTCGGCGCCGAGGTCGGCGAGCAGCATCGTGGCGTGCGGCCCCGCGAGCACGCGGGAGAAGTCCGCGACGCGCACCCCGTGCAGCGCGCCAGCCGCCGGCTTCATTTCACCGTTGTCGTCGCCCAATTCGCCTCCGATTTCACGCGATCTCAGATCCGGACGACCCCAAATCCAGAGGATCCGGGCGCCGAACACCCCCAGCCTATGCTCGGGAATCTCCAACACGAATATCGCCTCTGCACACTCATACGCATCAGGACCGTGCAAGAATGCCCTCATGACCACACTGTCTCAGCTACTCACGGTGCCAGAGCTCGGGCTTCGTCTCGTGCAGGCCGGCGCTGAGGATCCCGAGCTCGGCTGGGTGTCGGTCACCGAACTCCTCGACCTCAGCCCCTACCTCGAGGGCGGTGAGGTGATCCTCACGACCGGTCTCGCTCTCAGCACTGAAGACCCCCGGTGGTGGGATTTCGTCGCCGACCTGAGTCGCGCCCAGGTCGCCGCGATCGGCTTCGGCGTCGGCGTCAATCACGAACGGATTCCAGGCCTGCTCGTGCAGGCGGCGAGCGCGTACCGGGTCGCGCTGTTCGAGATCCCGCTGCCAACGCCATTCATCGCGGTCGCGAAGGCCGCGGCCGAGCTCTTGCGCACCGATGAGCTGCGGGCCGCACGCGTCGCGCTCAGCGCGGGCCGGCGCTTGCTCGACGCCGCACGCGGCGAGCAGAGCCCCGCGGAGGTGCTTGCCACGATCGCCCAGGCGACGGGCCAGCAGCTCGCCCTCATCGGAACGGACGGGGCCGTTCTCGCGAGCACCGCCGGCTACGCGCGCGTGAGCGGTCCCTCGACCGAGCACGTCGACCTCGACCCTGAGGGATCCCTGCAGCTCGCCGTCGCGGGCGACGCGACCCTCAGCACCGAGGGACGATCGGTGATCGCGGCCGGCGCGATGGTGCTCAGCCTCACTCTGCGCGGCGACCGGGCGGACGCGAACCGGGAGCGGGAGCGCTGGGAGCGGTTGACCGACGGGCTGCTGCACGGCACGCAAGACCCGCGCAGCAGCAAGATTCTGGTGCCCGTTATCGAACTGCCGGAGCGGGTGCGCGTGCTCGCGCTCCAGGGCGCCGCGGAGGACGTCTCCGACTGGCGTCGACGCCGGCGTACCGGGTTGGACCGGCTCGTCGCGCCGGCACCGCTGCCCGACGCTCCGGGCCTTGCGCGCGCCTGGCAGATCTGCGCGGCCTCGGAGTCTGTTGTGGAGCGTGCGCTCGTGGCCGCTGCACAGTACGGCCTCGACGCGATCGTCGGTCGCCCCGCGGATCTCGTGGACGCCCCGGTGAGTCGCCGGTCGGCTGAGGCGCTTCTCAGATCCCTTTCGAAGGTGGCACCGCTCTACTCCACTCCCCGCGTGCCCGAGCAGATGTGGGCTGAGCGCGCGACTCCCGCGCTTGAGGTGCTGCTCGAGCAGAATGGTTCGAGCATCAGCCGGAGCGTGCTGGGGCCACTCTCACTCACCGTCGAGGCGGCGGGCGGGCTCACCGAGGAGGATCGTCGCACGCTACGCGACACACTGCGTGCGGTCTTCGAGACCGACGGACAGCGCGGTCCCGCGGCCGCAGCCCTCGGCATTCACCGCAACACGCTGCGCGACCGAATCGCTCGGGCTGAGCGGCTCACCGGCCGCTCGCTCGCGAACGTAGACGACCGCGCGGAACTGTGGTTCGCGCTCAGGCTGGAGGAACTCTCCCGCTGACCGCAGGCCACTGGTTACTCGCTGGCGCCTGCATCCTTCTGCTGCCGGTGCGGCTCGTGGAGGGACTTCAGCGCACCGTCGACATCGCCGTGCAGGAAGTCATCGACGAGCTCGTCGACGCCAACCGCCTCGTCGGTGCCCTCGATGATCTCCATGCGAATGCCGGTTTCGGAGGCCTTCTTCTTTTCCATAGCCTCACCATATCGCCGTTTCAATCGAGAGCAGAAATCTTTCACGGGGATTCACCCGGCAGACACCGGGCTCGCCCGCGGGCAGTGCTGCAGCCCGGCGGCTCAGTAATGTCCGCAGCTCGGCAGAGTCAGTGGAGAAGGAACTGCGCCGTCTCTCGGCTCGGCGCGCCGCCCGCGCTCGCGGCGAGGTGGTACGAGGCGCCTCCGGCCGTCACCTGCTCGCGGGCGATGTCGCACGTGTCGGGGTCGGATCTCTCGCGGTTCCACTCGAGCGTCTCGGAGGTGAGTGGCTTCCCCGGGTCGAGAATAACGGCCAGGCTCGTGGGATCCTTGAGGCAGTCCGTCGAACGCCACACCTCGTCGTTCCCGCTCGACACGGTGAAGTTCAGGGTGCCGGTGCCAAGGTCGGCGGCGCACGCCGCGCTCCCCGTGTTCTCGACACTCAAAGAGAGCTGCGGCAGTTCCCCCTCCGCCTACTCGGTGCGAT
>Ga0265293_10004348_pt1 | contig 25083 bp, 18 predicted proteins | sample Munlanlewell138R_FD_192505 | JGI IMG/M metagenome (GOLD analysis project Ga0265293, IMG submission 192505) | Leachate microbial communities from a municipal landfill in Southern Ontario, Canada - Leachate well 138R | ecosystem: Engineered > Solid waste > Landfill > Unclassified | place: Canada...
GGCGCTTGCAAACGTTATTTTTTAGTTTTTGTCTTGACAATCAAGACGGTATCTCCGCGGGGACACCCCGCGACGCCCCGTCCAGTTTTTGGCGAAACAAGACTTTGCGCTTGCCCTACCGTAACGCCCCCACATAGCCTAATCAGAGTTTCCTTAGGTTTTTACTAAATCAACGAATTTACTATCTCAGAGGCATCTTCTTCTATCTGCGTTAAATGCGATTCATCAATAAAACTTTCGGCATAAATTTTGTAAATATCCTCGGTACCCGAAGGTCTGACAGCAAACCAGCCGTTCTTTGTTACTATCTTCAAGCCCCCAATAGCCGCTGAGTTTCCTGCTGCCTTAGTCAATATCGACTCAATCGCTTCTCCCCCAACCATGCTGCTCTTAATTTGCTCTGGCCTTAAGCTGCCTAGAGCTTTACGCGTCTGGGCGTTGGCTGCGCGCTCCAGGCGAGCGTAGGCGGGTTTGCCAAAACGCGCGATCTGCCGCTCGTGGCGCTGTAGGGGACCAAACGCTGTTTTAGCCTGCATCTCTGCTGCCAAAAGACAGGGAATAATTCCATCCTTATCGGTAGCCCAAACACTGGCGTCCAGTCTTAAAAATGATGCCCCTGCGCTCTCCTCCCCACCAAAGCCCAAACGCTTGTTAAATAAGCCATCCACAAACCACTTAAAACCAACCGGAACCTCGTAAACCTTGCGCCCCAATGACTCTGCGACGCGATCTATAAGGGCGCTAGAAACAAGCGTTTTACCCACCATAAGCTCTTGAGGCCACTGTTTTCGGGATTCAAAGAGGTACTCGATCATCACCGCTAAATAGTGATTGGGGTTCATCAAGCCCGAGGGCGTAACCACACCATGTCGATCCCCGTCGGGGTCGTTACCGAAAGCCAAATCGAAGCGATCGCGAAGTGCGATCAGCGAAGCCATCGCGTGTGGTGATGAGCAATCCATGCGAATTTTGCCATCGTGATCCAGCGTCATAAACGAGAAAGTATGATCGATGTAGGGCGCAGTTATTTCAAGATTCAAGTTGTAGCGATCTGCAATCGCGCTCCAAACATCAAGCGTTGCGCCACCCAAGGGGTTAACACCCAGTTTTAAGCCGCTGCCCGCAATCGCTTCCATATCGATGATTTGCACCAATTCGGCGACATACGCAGATACAAAGTCTATGCGCTGTATCATCTCGTGTTTTAAGCCCAAACCGAGCGAAACGCGTCGCACTCCTTTGAGTTTTTGCTCCAAATAGCGGTTTGCCGCCGTTTCAATTTCCGTCGTGACATCAGTATCTGCGGGACCGCCAGTCGTCGGGTTATACTTAAAACCACCGTATTCAGGTGGATTATGCGATGGAGTGATGACAATACCATCCGAAAGTTTGGTAGAATCTTTAATCGTACGATTATAATTGAGTATCGCATGCGATATCAACGGCGTTGCTGTGTAGCCAAGCCCCTCTTGGATAACAACTCGCACTCCATTTGCGGCGAGTACTTCTAGAGCGCTGACAAGGGCGGGCTCAGAGAGAGCATGGCTATCCATACCCAAAAAAAGCGGCCCACCAACGCCATGTGCTCGCCTGTAGTCACAAACCGCTTGGCTAATGGCCAGAATGTGCGCTTCGTTAAAACTCTGTTTTAGCGATACTCCCCTATGCCCCGAGGTTCCAAAACTCACACGCTGGGAAGGGACTTGAATATCGACCTCCCCAGTGTAGTAGGCGGAAATTAATCGTGGAATATTGACGAGCATTGACGGGGTAGCGGGTTTTCCTGCGAGTTCGTGTAACATGGCACTCCTTTTTAAAAGACACAAATCCCAACAAAACGCGAAAGAAATGATAACACAAATACGCTACTGCAACAAGATAGCGTCGTTCTACGCTTGTTGAGTTCCTTTACGGCTTTAGATTTGTGGGGCGCTGCCCCACGCCCCGCTAAGGGGCCGAAACGAGTAAAACTAAGTGTTTTACGAGTTGATGGCCCGCTTTCGCAGTGAGCATGTCCAAGCCAAGCTCGCTTGAGCTTGTGACATGCGAACAAGAAAAAAAACCGCAGGTTTTTCATGAGACTAGATTTGCGCAATCGAACGCAAGCCTGCGTGAGTGCAGCGCAAATCGTAGTCGGAATTGAGGAACTGAGCCCTTAGAACCCTTCCTCTGTCTAACGTTTTGATTCTATTGACTTTATTTTGAAAGACTCGCCTAACTTTCCTTGCTTTTCTCTAGCTACTTTTTTGGCAATTTTTACTTTGGTCAGGGGCAGGTTTGAAACCTGCCCCTACAGCAAAATCACTTTGATTTATTGGGGCGCTGCCCCACGCACTGCTCTTTGCTTCCTATACGCTAGCTTTTTTTTGGCAGCTATTGCATTAATCAGACTAGAGAAAGACGTAGTAGGAGCCAGCTTTGAGAGCTACTCCTACAGTGGCATTCCCTACACTAATAGCACAGCACAGACTATCGGTAATTGTTCAGGCATTAAGTCGTTTCACCCCAACGCATCCCTATTGCCCATACAAAGTCCAGCTCGTTAGAAAAACTGGTATTCATGATGAATATAAATTGCCACAGTGTCGTATATTCTACAGTGCGCATCCTAGCGAATGGGAGCCACGACATTTCTTGATGAAAAAGGGGGAGTAAGATGAATAAAATGCATGACAAAAACGACGTAATTTCGCCTCTGCAGCTCTCAGCCTACTTCGACGGTGAAATCCAAGACAAAGAAGAACTAGAGCAGATCGAAGCACTTATCGGAGCCGATGAACGTGAGCAGCTAGCGGCGCTCAGCGAAATGCGAGAACTATTGCAATTTAACTCAGAGCAGGAGCTGGAAGAATTCAATCCAAACGTGCTTTGGAACAGAATTAACCGCGAAATCTTCGATAATAAAGCGCAAAAAATATCTTTTTGGCAAAGGCTACAGCAGTTTTTTAAAGAGAACAGCAAAATTCTTCTGCCAGTTGCCGCGTTTTCGCTACTCACTATCATTACGGTGCCAGTCCTAGTTTCGTTAACATCGCAACAGAACAAGCCGGCGACAATGCCGACCAATGATCACACGACCTACGTATTTCTTGATGCGCAAGGAAGCGCAACAGATTCAGTCTCGTATACGGCAACAAAAGCTCCCGTTATTTGGTTTAACCGTGAACAAAACAGCGCTCAATCCCCCGATCTCATTCCCGTGCAACAACGCCGTCAACTTACCATTCAAGAGATGGATGCCGCCATACACCATTTACTTCAACGCATCGACGAGCTTGAGCGCCACAACGGCGAAGTCATCAGCCCAAGAGAGCTGATTTTACGAAGAAACGATATAAGCCCCGCACTGCAACCGAATTTTTAACTAAAGTTGAGCTGAATAATGAAATTATACAGTTTTATTCTTACTATTCTAGTCGGCCTACTGCCTAGCTTTGCTTACGCCAATAGTAAAAGCGAAACGTTGGCCTTCGATATCCAAATCATTCATGCCCAAGAAAGTAAAGAGGCGCTTATCTCCGATGGACTTGAGCTTTTTGAAGAAGACTTTAGTTCCGCCTTCAGCGACTTTAACCACTTTACCCTACTCCAAAACTCCTACCACAGAGCTACAGCTAAACAACCCGCTGCACTGCTTATCCCGAGCGACCCTCCCGCTAGACTCCTTATTTCCTACCTCGGTAGAGCCGACAAAGATGCCTACAACATTGAAATCAGTGTCGATGCTAAAGTCATAGCAAAGCTGAAACTTACGCGTGGCGCCACCTTCTTTCAAGCCGGTATACCCTATCAAGATGGTATACTTATTGTGGCAATAACCCTAGCAAAAGCTGGTTCCTAAGTCTTTGAAGAACAAAAAACGCCCCGTATGGGGCTTTTTTTTGTTCTTCAAAGACTTACAAAACGCGAAACACTTTATGCTAATGCTTGCATAGCTCTCACTTCATTATTTCGACAAGCAAGAATCCGCTAAATCGCCCGCCTTCCCGTCTTTGGTCAAAACAGCGTAATTCGCAGCCGAAAGCAAAATCCGTGTGTTTATCTCTCCGTTTTTGTCGATACGATCCAGCTGCCCGCCGTTTACGCATAAAATGCTATCCGAAAATGCTTGGCAATACTCGTAGGGGTTCTCCGATTTTGTCCACTTAGTAGTTCCATCAAAGGGGTTGACGCTGCGAATGCCTTTGCTGCTACCCAACACGAGATCCCTCCCCTGCCAAACCAACCATTCAACCGCATCACTCTGCATCGCCCAAGCTCTAAAGCCCTTGTCTAAGGTTGCTGTTACGTAAAGTTTTTTGCCCTCATCGACTACAGCCAAATACTCCGCATTTGGCGATAGATCGATATAGCTAACCTTCGTATTGGTACGACCTAAGTTAAATAATCTCCCCTTCTCTCGCTCTTCGTCCATGTAGTAAAGTAAGCCTTGTTTACTCTCCTCGGGCGCATCAAGCGCAACTGCCACCCGTCGCTTGTTGCTCAAATCCAAAGCATGCGGTTCCTCGGGGAAACCCATGCTAAAGTCTGGGCTCTGTCTGTGCAAAAACTCCTGCACCGTCTCCCCGCCCGAAATACCGCTAAACTGTCCCGATGCATCCCAAATATTATAACGAGCTCCCTCAGGGCTGTGAATGGCAATGCTCTTTAAATCATCTCCCACATGCAAATTTTTATCCCCCTTCCGGCTCTCCAAGGCGAAATAGTCCTGCCCCGTACTCGCGCTTTGAACCATCGCTTTTTCTCCAAAATGTAGAATGACTCCTTCATTCGGTAAAAGAGCATATTTCTCTGCACCCCCCTCAAGCTCCCTCATAACCTTTGCTTCGCGTGAAACTAAATCTATTTGCCATAAACGCCCATCCGCCGTGATCAACTCCAAAGTCGCATCCCCCTTCTCAATCCATTGTAGTATTTTACCCTCGCAACGACTCGAAAGCTGCGCAAAACCTTCCTCCGCCTTCGTTCCCCTCTCCCCTTCGCTTACAACAGCACCCTCGCCTTTATCAGTTGCAGAACTCAAGTCTTTCTGCCCCCCACCGCAAGCCTGCGTACAAGCAAGTAAAGCGCCAATACTCAGCATCATCAGATTTTTTCGCATCACTCCTCCTTAGCGTATCATCGAACACTCGTGCCTAAGCACGAAGCATATTAAACCGCTAACTCACTTACGGCAAACACTTTGTACTTTAGCTTTCCTAGAATCCGCATCAAAACTTGCTAGGAATAGCATCATTCGAGTTTTTGACCGAATTCAAAATCGCTAGGATAGCTTTATTTGCTGTATCGTATTGATTTTATTGACTTTATTTTGAGTGGCTCGACGAACTTTCTTGAGTTTGCGCTAGCTAACTTTTACGGCTTTTGCATTACTCAGAACATCCCCAAGGAAGCGCCAAACAATCTTTGTGGGGGCGTTACGGGGGCTCGGGCCCCCGTTGTGGGGGTAGACGCAAACCCGCGCACAGCAAGGGGTTGCGGCGTAGGGGGAAACTTCCCCCACAAAAATAAATAGCGCTAAAAACACATTAATCAGAGTATCTTTAAGCCAGGGCATATTGAGCATCAGAACAGCATCTAAGCGACTCATAGAGGGTCTCGATTGCTAAACTCAGAAATTTTCGCTAAGTAGCTTGGCGAGGGGAGAGGTAGAGCAGGGTTTGGAAATGTTTAGTAGAATTCAAAGTTTTAAAATAAAGAAAGTCGTTTGTTTGTTTAACCCATTAGTTATTCGAATATTTATGGCATTAGTCGCGCTTTTTGCGGTTTCATGTGCTAGTTCTGCAACTTCTAGACAAGAAGCTCAATCAGCTCTTGGCACTGCACCCCGACAAGCAGAGAAAGAGAAGCTGCAAGTAGAGAAGGAGGCGCTAAGGCAAGCGCAAGAAAGACTTGCCAAAGAAGTCAAAGCCGCACAAAAAGTGCAAAGCTTAGTGCGAGAGCAATTCGCGCTACTCTCGCCGGAATCGGCAGAAAGTCTTGACTTAGCCGTAAAATTGGCCATGAAAAACGAGAACTACGGCGCCGCCATCGACATCGCAAACGCGGCTGCATCCCTTTACCCCGAGGAGTTGCAGTGGTACGAAGCGGCGATCGATGCGCGTATTGGGGCACAAGACTACAGGACGGCAAGAGAAGATGCGCGCGCGCTTATGCGAAAAGAGCAAGACGTCGGTATGCGTGCATTCTGGAGAGCCTTCGAAGCCGACCCCAGCTACTCGCCCACGCGCGTCGACACCATAGAGCCCCAGGGCAATAACGTAATTAGCGCCTTAGGCGGCGGTTCGACGGTCACTTTTAAATATAAGGTTGATGGCACAAACGTCGCCGCACTCAAGCCAGATCAAGACCTTCGCCAAAGCATGTATCGCTCCGAAATCGCATTCTACCGTATATGCGAAATTTTGGGCTGCTCTTTTGTAGTACCTGAAAACTACCCCGTCCGAATTTCTAAAGGCGATTTTACCCGATTATACGATACTTCTACGGCAAAAAGTCGAGGATACCGACAAAAATTTGTGCATCTATTGTGGAAACGAGAAGACGGCAAAGACTACCTTTATGCGACACACAAAGAGTGGGTACCAAACTTCGTTTTTTTCCCCATCGAAAAGACGCAAAGCTGGCGCCCTTACCTCAACTTCCCTGTTCGCGAAGCACCTAGTATTACGCGTTTTATGGACAGCCTGCGCGGGGCGGATCGCGTTAATCGACGTCAACAAGAGCGCAAGTTTGACGAATTTACTGAAAACATCAGCAGTATGCAGCTTTTACAACAAATCTCAGACATTATTTTGATCGATTTTTTGAGCAATAATTGGGATCGCTTCAGCGGAGATCCTGATAATTTTGGCGCGAACTGCCACCTACAAAATGGCGGCATCGTCGCCATCGACAACGGCGCTGCCTTCCCTCCTTGGCACACGCCCCGAGTTCAACGCCGATTGCATATGGTACAGCGCTTTAGCAAGGCTCTTGTAGAGAATTTGCGTCACTTCGATCCCGATGAAATTCTTAATCACTTGTTCCCCAACCCCACGCGTGAAGAACTCAAAGCGTTTGCGCTGTTTAAAGAGCGACGAAAACAGGCTCTTGATTACATCGACTCGCTTATACAAAAATATGGCGAAGCAGACGTTTTAGTTTTTTAGAGAGCTTTGCACGGGGGGGGAAACCCTTTTCTTGTTGCACAAGAAAAGATGTTTCCCCCCGTACCCCCCTTCCCAAAAGAAAGCACTTTTTAAGCGCTTACCGAATAAACCGCCATCCTATCATCTGCATGCCTAATTTTATGCGCATTTTATTATTTTGCTTCTCTACAAAATATCTCATTTTGTTTAAAACTGTTCCGTTTTGGAAAAAACATTCAAATTTTTGGTTCGTGCAAAGGTCTCATAGCGTCGTATTTCAGTGAAAGCCGTGTGCTTTTTAGCTGAACTCAATATTTTATTCGATGATGTCGATAAGCGTTCTTGCTCGTTTGCGAAAATGGTGAGTTTTTGCTTCGGAGCAAAGGTCTCACAAAATGAAATTCTTGCATAAAATCGCATTTGCTGCGTCTAATCTACGCTGTATGCGTTTTTGCGTACGTATACCGTAATTGTGCCGCCGAACCATGCATGAGGAGAACTTATGAAATTCACGACAGCTTTGGGAGCAATAGCTTTGACTTTCTGCTTTAGCCTACCAGCTTTTGCGCAAGAGCCTCTATCCTACCAACTTACGCTTTCGCATGAAGCGCAAAGTCCCGCAAAATTGCGCGTACAGGCGAACGAAGACTTAAGCAAGTGCCAGATTAAACTGAGCGGCTGCGCCAAAAAAGGGAAGCCTCAAGTCTTTAATGTATCCTCTATCGCGGCCTCCGAAACAAAAGAATTTTCATGGCAACAAGATGAGGGCATCTACCAGTGTAAAATAAAATACCGCTGCATGCTCCCCACTCGCGATAAAGGTGCCTTCTTTGAGGCTGAATCTCAACACGAAATGCGTTCTATCGGCCCTCTTAGCTTCGAGATCGACACACGCAAACTGAACCCTGCAACAGCGGCAATTGATTTCACCAGCAATCGCCCCATCAACGAGATTGAATACCTCATCGTCGCCGAAGACGGCAGCGAAATTGATTCGGGAAACGAAAAACTGCAAACACCGCAGGCAAAAAACACACTAATCTGGGCAAAAAACGACAAAACGCCAGCCCTCGTTTCGCTCAAAATTATGGATGGAAGCGGAGCTTGGAGCTCTCAGCAACTTTTCTTCCTACAAATCCCTCACACCGACATCGTTTTTGATACGGCAAAAGCCAACATAAGAAAAGACCAAGAGCAGTACTTATACGAAACTCGCGACAAAATCCTTGAAGTGCTTAACACACACCATAAAGTTATCATGGATTTATACATCGCTGGCTACACGGACACCGTCGGGAAGGCCGATGCCAATATCAAGTTGAGTCGAGCTCGCGCAAAATCTATCGCACAATGGTTCAAGAAAAGCGGAATTCGCCTAAAAATCTATTACCAAGGCTTTGGCGAAAAGGTACTCGCCGTTAAGACAGCCGACGAAACTCCCGAAGAAAAAAACAGGCGAGCTGTGTATATGCTTACAAACTCCCCCCCAGAATCCGATAACTTCCCAGATCCAAACTGGATACAACTATAGAACTCTGTGCATAAGCGAAACTGCAAAAACCGCGCTCTCTTAAAAAGAACAAGCAAAATCGACGACATCCCGACAAAACGCAGCCCAAGAGTAGAACGCTAATTTTACTACTCTATCAAATACTTGCGATTTATCGCACTTCGGGGGACAATGCGAGTGGAAGCTTTGTAGGTACCAAACGAGGTACTGGCTCTATTGCTTTGGGGACGGTTCGTCGCATATGAAACTTGATAAGAATTACTATCTTGGTAAGGTTTTCAGTGGAGGCTACAAAATCCAGCGCTTTATTGGCTCTGGAGCTTTCGCGTTTGTCTATCTTGCTACAGATCCGCATGGGCGTCAGGTCGCTGTTAAGGTTCAGTATAACCATGCTGAAGATGCCCTAATACGCTTTAACCGTGAAATTAAAGTTCTCAAAGAGCTGCCCAAAAACGATTTCCTCGTCTCTTATCACGGCGACGGGGTGACGCCTGAGAATTATCCATACCTCATTATGGAGTTCGTCGATGGAATAACACTCAAGGATGCCTTAAAAGCCAAACCGATTTGGCCCATCAACGAGAGTTGTCACTTCCTGCTCCAGCTCTGCGACGCTTTCGGAGGGCTGCACTTGCTAGGACTAGCCCACCGCGACGTAAAACCTGACAACATCATGTTTAACCGCGAATTCAAAGTTAAACTCATGGATTTTGGGCTTATCAAAGACGCGCAGGGTCTCCTAAAATTGTTCGAAGCAGAAGATATCATGTCGGGGCGCGACTTTGCCGAGAACCTCGACAAGGGCGTCATCGCTGGCACCCCCGAATACATGGCGCCTGAGCAATTCTCCGACCCCTCACTCGACGACGAAACACAAACTAAAACCGACACTTGGACCGACGTCTACTCCCTTGGCCTCATCTTTTACGAGATGTTAACAGGCAAAAAACTATTTCCCTTCACTCCCGACAATAGCTCCCCCGCCGATTACGCAAGAAGCCTGCTCGACTACCTCAAAATCCGTACCGAACAAAACGACGCAGACCTCATCCCACCCGCGAATATTCCCTACCAACTCTGGACCATCATTGCACGCGCCCTGCACGCCGAACCCACGCTGCGACAACGCACATCCGCCACACTCGCCGAGGACATCCGACGCTACCTCGTTACAGGCGAGGGAGTCGCGGAACAGGACTCCGAAAAAACTTGCGCCATCGACCTAGCAAACTTTGCAAACATCATCGGCAACCAACGCATCGCCCCCGAGCCCGTCAACTACCCATCCCTTCCCTTCCCGCCAGCGGTAACTGGCCCCCCGCCGCCCCCAACGCAGTTCCCATCAAACCCGAACATCCACGCATACGGCTCAAACCCCAACGCCCATGCTTACGGCTCAAACCCGAACGTCCACGCATACAGCTCAAACCCTAACGTCCACGCATACGGCTCAAACCCTAACGTTCACACTTACTACGGCGAGCCCCAAAGCGAAGATAACCTCGCTCTTTGGATCATCCTCATCATCATCCTTATTATTGTTATAGGCGTCATGCTCGTTTGGCTTTTCTTAGCGTAAACCACGCCTTTGAACAGGGCAATCGCAAAGTCGTTCCCACTACCAGGCGGATTCGGGACTTTCACCCTTTAGAGCGTGCGCTCGCCGAGCGCAGTCCAAAAAAAAGGCGCGATAAACGCGCCTTTTGAGCAAACTTCTGTAGATTATTCTTCAGTAGCGGCGACTTCTTCCTCAACTACAGCTTCTGCTTCAGCCTCTGCTGCATCCGCTGCGGCCTCTGCTGCATCCGCTGCGGCCTCTTCAACTACTTCCTCTTCAACTGGCGTTGTCTCTACAGTTTCGGTCTCTGTCGTATCAGTGGCAGCCTCTGGAGCTGGTGTTGACGACGAACATGCAACAAAAAATAGGGACGCAAGCAATAGTGCAAATAATTTTTTCATAACTTCCTCAACAAGTAACAAAAAAGCTCCCACCTCGGGAACCCATACTTTACGTAGCACACAACAAAAAGCCACAAAAGCACGCATAAGTTACCTAAGTACGCTTTCTTGTCAAGTTAAAAATTACAGCGTTTTGAATAAAATGGCGAAATATGCGTATACAGAGCCGTTTTATAAGTAAAAATATGATATTTTTGCATTTTGAATAGGCGTTTTCTACCAAAGCAGGCGAGTAGCGTAGTGTCATGAGAAGCGCGATATTCATGCAACACAAGCGCGATATTCATGCAACATATAAAGGTAATGAACTTTACACGAATTAAACTACAGCGTTTGTTTTCTCCAAAGCTCGCTATTATTAAGGAAGATTTGATTCACGCAAAAACGGTCAAAGCGTAGTAAAGAAAAAAAACGAAAGCCAAGGGGGAAGTTCAAACTATAGTCAATAAAATCAATACCCTTCACGCAAAATCGATTCCTTAAGGCGATTGCCCCTAAACGAGCTTTGGGGCGGTAGCCCCTAGGGCGAGCGCAAAGTCATGTTTCGCCAAAAATGGGACGGGGCGTCGCGGGGTGTCCCCGCGGAGGGGGTAGACGCAAACCCGCGCACAGCGAGGGGTTGCGGCGGAGGGGGAAACTTCCCCCACCAAAATTAAAACTTAAAAACTGGCAAATATACGACTTTGCGCTTGCCCTGCCCTCAACGGGGGTTGGGGCGGTAGTCCCTCATTAATCAGTGATTTCGTAGCAACAAAAGACAGCAAACTAGAATGCATTAGTGTTGACAATACTCAAGACAAAGAAATAGTATGCTCGCGCCAGCTTTGGCGAGCTGCGCATATGGGCGCGAGCGCCCACGAAGTAAGTACAATCGTAACGGAGTGCATTGTGGCAATTAAGATTCGTAAAAAAGTAGAGAGCCCCGAAGAGCGCGAGATTATCCCCGAGGTCGTAGATGAGGATCAGGACTTATCGAATGCTATTCGTATTCCAGATAAATCTATGGACGACCGTTTCGTACGCAGTTCTGCGACGTTTTTTGCTTGGGTACTGGAGCATGGACGCCAAATAGCTTTGGCTATTGTTATTATCGTTGTATGCGTTATCGCTATTTCGTACTTCGCGCGCTCCAAAGAGGCGAGTTTGGCGGAGAAGAGCAGCAGTCTTAGCGATGTGCTTGTTACTCTTCGCGCCCCGACCCAGGCTCAAGCCGACGCCGAATTAGCGATGGCTCAGGCACGATTGCAACAACAAGGAATCGATGCCGATACGCAAGAAGTGCTGAATTATACATACACCGTCCCCAGCGAAGAAGTTCGTCGCGAGGTCATCTATAATCACCTTCAAAAATCGCTACCTACTTTCCAAGGCGAGCTTATCCAAGCGCCGTTCGAGCTGATGAGTGCTGGTTTTGGGATGCGTGTTGGCAAAATCGATGAAGCTCAGCGCGATTATGAAAAAGCGACGCTTTCCAAGAATGAGGATATTCGCTTCTTCGCCTTGCTTGGGAAGGCAACGATCTTGTCAGGTGAGTTGAAATACGACGAGGCCATCAAAGTTTACGAGGAAATTCAGCTAATCTCGGGCGGTTATTACGCGTCTTTCGCAGAGCTGAATATGGGGCGACTTTATGAAGAGGCAAAAGAAATCGATAAAGCCATAGAGGTCTATAGCTCTGTTGTCAGGAATCACAGAAACCCGAGTGACATTCATGCCGCCACGGAACGCCTAAAATTGCTCAGCCCTCAATGGGAAGAAATTATTCGCCCCCAAGTACCAGCTGCGATCCCCGAAAGCTAGCCCGACACTTTTTTGCATCAAGAGCGTAGCTACATGCCACTTTTTATCCCTAGCCTCAAAGCCTGTTTGCGCTTAGCCGCGCTAGCCGTTGCTGGTGTTGTCTGCGCTTGTTCCCCGCAGTGGCACGTCATGGACGCTAGCCCAGCCGCTAAATCCGCGCAAACCCAACTGCAATACGACTGGGCTTACGAACTGCAAGCAGGACCGCTGAAGTATTTTGGCGCTATGCCCCTAGAGCTCGGTCAAGTCGCCGTACATCCTGCGGGTTTTGTTGTTGCTGGTAGTTCTCACGGGCTAGTTGTCGCGATTAAAGCCGAAAGTTCAGAAATTTACTGGAAACGTGAATTTACTTCATCTATTACAGCGGGTCCTATTATCGTTGACAACGTCGTCTACATCGGTGAAGGCAGCAACAAAGTCATCGCGCTTAACGCTTTTAGCGGAAAAACACTTTGGGAATACGACACCGACGCCCCTGTGGAACATGGTTTGAGCATCGCCCATGGCTACGTCGCTGCTGTAAACGCGAACAACCGCATCTTTCTACTCAACGCTAATGACGGAAGCCTCAAGTGGCGTCGCGAGCGACCGCGCAGCAGCGGTTTCGCCATCTACGGCCAAGCATCGCCCTACATCGACGGTGAGTTCGTCTACGTCGGTTTCTCTGATGGCTACTTGAGCGCCTTTGCAGTTCAAGACGGCTCCGCCCAGTGGATGCGAGAACTCGACCCAAACTTACGATTTAACGACATCAGCGGCCAAATTGCCCGCAGCGCCGATGTTCTCTACGTCGCCACTGCATCTGGCGGTATCACTGCTCTGAACGTCTCCGACGGACAAAGCCTGTGGAAGCGCGAAATTGCCGACATCTCAGGCGTCCAAGTCTTCCAAGACAGCCTGTTTATCTCCTCAAACGACGGCTTCTACCGCCTCCGCGCAAGCGACGGTCACGTGTTTTGGCACAACAAAGTCCAAGATCGCCCAGCTCTCAGCAGCTTCTCCCTTGGCAAAAATTATATCTACACAAGCGCTCCCGCCCTCGGACTCATCGTCATCGAGCGAAAAACCGGCCAAACGCGCTACGTCCTCAACGCAGGCACTAGCTTTAACGCCGTTCCAAAACTCGACAAAGGCGCGCTATACCTCTTATCCAACAAAAGCGTCGTCTATCGCTTATTAGTTGATGACGAACCTTTGATTTAAGGCTTTGGTGGGGAAGTCTCCCCTACGCGCGGGCTTCCTCGCAAAATGCGACAACGAACGCAAAATGCTGTGCAATGTTTAAGCTATTCGCTTAACCATCGCACAGCATGCGTTCGTAGCGCATTTTGCTGGAATGTGTGCCAATCCATGGCACACAGCCCTACGGGCCGCCTTCGGCGTTCCGTTTCGACATCCGTGTCGAAACGAGGCGATCCCGCGCTACCCCTCTATCCCCGTTACCTAGCGCAGCACGGCATGCGGCGAGTTCGCGACGCACTTGCGCAGCCCATTGCGCTGTTTTTGCAAAACAAAAGACTCTAACGCGTAGAATAGCAAAGCATAAGGACAGGAAAACCCATGGCAACATATTCATTTAATATCGGTGAACGCAATTTTCAGCTTGAGCTTGGGACGTGGGCTGCACAAACGAATGCGAGCATAGTACTGCGCACGGGAGCAGCAGTCATTCTGTGCACCGTCGTTGTTGGGAGTGAAAACGCAGCACAAGATTTCTTCCCGCTTACGGTCGAGTACCGTGAGCGCGCGGCAGCGGGCGGGAAGATACCCGGGAGCTTTGCACGGCGCGAAATGCGAGCAAGCGACGAAGAGACGCTTTGCGCGCGGATTATCGATCGCAGCATCCGTCCGCTTTTTCCCAAAAACTTTAAACGTGAGACCGTGGTCACGGTCATGGTATTTTCGGGGGATCGCGAACTCGATATGCCCACGGCGGCACTGAGCGCAGTTTCTCTTGCACTGCTGTGCAGCGAGGTTCCGTGGGAAGGGCCGGTTGTTGGGCTTAGGATCAATAGAGTTGGGGGCGAATTTTTGCTTTTTGCTCCACGACGTGAAGCTGAAAAAGCCGATATGGACTTTGTTATCAGTGTGGGGAGTACGGGAATCCTCATGGTTGAGGGCGGCGCTAGCGAAGTGTCGGAAGATGCCCTGCTTGCTTGTTTGGACTACGCACAAGAGTATGCGAAAACTCTACTCGAATCCCAGCGCGTTTTTGCAAAAAAACATGCCAAAACAAAATGGGTGCTACCCGAGGAAGCAGTGCAAGATAAAGCATTATGCGATATACTCCTCAATATGCAGAGTAAAATACAGGAAAAACTCGCCAATGGCGATAAAATGAAGAGAAATTGCGATATTTCTTCGCTAAAGGAAGAAACTTTATGCATGCTACAAAACGAGGCAGAAGCGCTAGAGCTCAATTTTAACGAGAAGTACTGGTCGGACGCCTTTGATGACGCCGTACGTGATCAGGCGCGCAAGATGATATTGGATGGACAACGCTTTGATAAGCGAAGACTTAACGAGATTCGCGCTCTCAAAGCGCAGGTTGCTGTTTTACCCACAGCTCACGGTTCTGCCTTTTTTAGTCGCGGTTTAACGCAAGCGCTGGCAACTGCGACGCTTGGGGGACCGCGTGATGCACTTCACGTGGATGCCTTGTTCGATGGCGTTGATCGCCAGTTTTTCTTACACTACAATTTTCCGCCCTACAGCGTTGGTGAAGCGCGTGGACAGCGAAGCGCTGGACGGCGAGAAATTGGGCATGGCATGTTGGCGCAGCGTGCGCTGGAGGCTGTTATTCCCAGCCAAGATCGTTTCCCGCAAACTATACGCGTGGTCAGCGACATCTTGTCCTCCGATGGATCATCTTCTATGGCCAGTGTTTGCGCAGGTTGCCTCGCGCTTATGGATGCAGGAGTTCCTATTTCGGCGCCAGTGGCGGGAATCGCGATGGGGCTTATTTCTGAGCAGGGACGCGAGGTCGTGTTAAGCGACATTGTTGGCGATGAAGATCATTTGGGAGACATGGACTTTAAGGTTTGTGGCACAAAAAAAGGCGTTACCGCACTGCAGATGGATCTCAAAATTGATGGCCTTAGCAAGGAGACGATGAAAGTCGCTCTGATGCAAGCTCGCGAAGCGCGCATGCACATACTCGACACCATGGGGCGCGAGCTTGGCGCGGCTCGCCAAAGCTTGCCGCGAAATGCGGCGAAGGCCGTGCGCTTTAAAGTGCGTACGTCCAGTATCGGCGACGTCATTGGACCCGGTGGAAGCAATATTCGCGCCCTGATGCAGCAGACCGAGTCGCAGATCGACATCGACGACGATGGTTACGTGCGTATAGCCGCTCTTAATGAGAAGAATCTTGAAGAAGCCCAGCGACGCATCGTACAAAATACGAGAACTCTCAAGCTTAACGAAATTATTAGCGCTGGCATTATTAAAATTCAAGCGCCGTTCATGCGCGTTGAACTACTGCCTGGTATTGAGGCTAGCTTGCATTTTAACGACATAGCCCAAGGAGAAGGCTTTGTGGAAGACCGTTACAAAGCTGGCGATAGCATACAGGTGAGGATACTAGGCTGCGATGAACGCGGAAACTTGCGCATTACCCATAAGATCTAGGATTATAATGATTTATTAACAATTTTTACATTGTTCAGAGCCTCAAGAACAGGGAGGCTTCTTAGCCATTACTCGTTTACAATACAATTGACGTTCTCTCTCTGTTCTTGACATGTCGATCCACGAGGACAGACTACTTCTGTACGCCATTCTTTGCCAGTGCAAATTTGTATAGTATCATATTTACAACGTAAAGAATCTCGTTTACATTTATCGCATTGCCCTTCCCTACAAGCGATGTCACAATTTTGGAGCTGTTGTGGTCTACTACCATCAACACAAATGTAAACTGCATCGTCAAAGCAAAACCTTGTGTCGTAAGTGCATTCTTTACACAGCCCGTTCTCACAAAACTCTCCATCTTTACATTTTATTATAGTCGTCCCAGGTAAAGCAGTTATTCGCGCATACGAAGTAGGAGAGGTACAGTAATTCAATGAAATTGGTCCAACAGAAAAATCTATAACTGCAGTACATGAAGCCAATTTGCAAACACCCTCATACTCTCGCCCCAAAAACCAAATCTTTGGACAGACCTCGGCTTCTCCCCATGTCATTCGCAAGTCAATATTTTTACAATATCTTATTTTCTTATCTTTTGTACAAGCTGAAGTATTTGGGTCACAATCTCCCGCGTCTACACACTGGTCTAGATCACAAAGTTGGTTTTTTGGACAAGCTATGGCATCACTCCAAAATCCATAAACACATTCCATAATATTTAGCTCATCACATTTCTTTTCGCCATCTATGCATTGGCGAGCTTTGCAAACTCCGTTTTGGCATGCCTTCGATTCTCCGCATACTTGTAATTCACCCCATTGCCCGTTTATGCATGGTTTGACCATTCCTTCGACACATATGTCTTTAAAACATACGTCATCTATACAACGACCGTCATGACAACTCTGTCCTTTCGGGCAAGCTTCGGAGTCTTGCCAGCTATAATCTTTACAGCGCTGGATTTTTGCTCCATCACATTGTGTTTCACCATCGTTGGCACATTGGCTGTTTTTACACTTCCCATTGACGCAAATTTCATTGACTTCGCACGAGATAGGCGAAGCCCATTTACCGATTTCACAGTTCTGTACAGCGCCGTTAAGACAACGTGATTCGTTATCGTTGCACTGTACGCAGAGCCCATTTTGACAAAAGCTGTCGTATGGGCATTCTTCTGCCTCTCCCCAAACACCATGAAGGCAGTTTTCAAACCATTCGTGATCTTTGCACTGTGCATCGCCTGTATCGCAAATGCCCTTCACACACGCGTTGAATATGCAATAAGTACCGGCTTGGCAAGCTACTGGCGCTCCCCACCGTCCTTCTACGCAAGTCTGTTTTTTCCCTTCAATACACTGGCTCTGCTCCTCTTCACACTCAGCCTCATGAACGCACATACCGACGCCATCCACATTCGCGCAAAACTCATCTTCAGCACAGTTTGCTCGTACGCTCCACTTGCCATCTTCACACAGTTCGTAGCTCGTTTCATTTAAGCAGCGCTTCGCTTCTTCAGCGCACTCTCTTGGTAGGGGTATCTCACATGCTACGCTTAGAAGAGCGCTTATGAGCACGAGGATGGAGAATCTCCATAGCGTCAAATTGGAATGCGTCATCATATTTTAACCTTTGCTTGGCTACCACCACGGGCAGAGCTTTAGTTCTTTAGACATCGAGCAACGTTATTCGTTACATTACACGTCGTGCCGCGAGGGCAGGCGAAGCTTGACATCGCTAAACCAGTGCATCGCAGAATTGCGTTCGCAGTTGCGTCACAGTATTGGTTCCCTGGTTTACAGCTATTACATTGAGTATTACCGTTCATACAACCATCTATACACTCAGAATGCAATATTGGTGAATTGATTTCATTGCATTTATATAACTTATTTCCAAAACAAAACACAACACCTGGCGAACAATACTTACACTTTGCATCATGGCAGTATTCGTTAGACTGACATCTAACAGTTTCGCCTTGGGGACCGGGACCAATGCTGATAGGATTATAATAAGAAGTGGTAGAATTGCAATAACGCAATACTGTAGGATCGATTAATCTGTCAGTACATTGCACACCTACACAAGAACTTATCATTCCGTGAGAAGTACAACGTTGTGGCTCTCCCCAAGTCATTGAAGAACCCGATTTTATACACCTTACTACTTCATTATTCATGGTGCATGCCGAAGTGTTGGGATCACAGCTCCCCTTTCCAACACAAGCGGCATTGTCACCGGAGTAACAAAGATAGTTTTCGGGGCAATCTTGAACAGGACCCCAAAAACCGTTAATACACTCTTTAATTCTTAACCCCTCGCATAGCTTTTCGCCATCTGTACATTCGCGATCTTTGCAAACTCCATTTTGACATGCTTCGTTTTCGTTACAGTTTTGTAGTGATGTGTATTGTCCATTTTTACACGGTTTAACTTTGCCATCCTCACAAGTATTTTCTGAACATACGTCAGGAATGCACTGACCATTGTGACAAGAAAAATTATCTTCTTCACAATTTTCTGCAACAGTCCATGAATGCTCAACACAATATTGTATCTTCCCATCATCACACATCGCTACGACATCACTACATTCGTTTAAAATGCATTGCCCATTGCTACAAATATGAGTTTCATCACAATGCTCAACCCCACCCCACTTCCCAGAATGACAAACTTGTCTCCCCTTTCCCTCATTAACACATCTTTTTTCATTGTCTTCGCACTCTACACACTCACCCCCAACACAGTATTCGCCATTCTGACACTGCGTTGTCTGCCATAGACCGTTAATACACTCATCTCTCTGCGTCCCATTTTTACACTGTTTTTTGCCGTGATTGCAGATATTCTGAGTACAGAACTTGCTGTGGCAATACCAGCCCTCTTGGCAAGGCTCTGGCTTTGTCCATTGACTGTTTTCGCAAGACATTTGCATACCATCTTCGGTGCAACTAAACAACCCATCTTCGCATTCTTGCTTACGACACTTGGCTTCACCTTGCTCCCAAACACAGACCTTATCACCGCTACAGCTGTTGGGAGACGACCATTTGTTATTTTCACAAATCGAGTACTTATCAGTCATTACGCATTTTACTGAACCGTTTATGCACTGATCCAGCTCACAAGATATTACGGCGACAGAGAATAAAAAACAAAGAGCAGCAAACTGTCCTACCTTCTTAAGCATTTTTGACTCCTTGGAAAACAACGTCGGTGTGGCAAAAAGCCTAGCCATGCGTATCATTATAGATAATAGAAAGAAAAAACGCAAATGCTTGTTATTTCTTATTGTTGTTTCTTTCTACACTCGCCTAAGCCCCCCATCGTAAATTTTGTCCATACTGATGCAGAGGGGGGAGCGTGGGATCGCCGAGTTGGATTTGCCATGAGCAAATAAAATGCACAAGATGAGCGATTTAGCGAATATTGTGCATTTTATTTTGCGAATTGCAAATCCAACGAGGAAGCCCACGCGCGGGGGGAAACTTCCCCTCGCCCACAAAATGCATAATTTAAGTGTAATTACAGTATTTTGTATGAAAAACGTAATTGCACATATTGGTCGATTTGTGCTCTATTGAGTATTTGTTTTTCGTAAACGACGCGGAGCATGTATGAGAGGCTTGCGATGGATGATATGCGGATGGCGGTGCTGAAGCGTAGGTCGGTGTATGGTGCTTTCCAGTCGGTGAATGGTTCAAGGAGGTTGGCTTGGATTTTGAAACTTAGCCAGTGCAGGGGGGTGATGTCGAGGTTGAGTGCGGCTTCGATGCCGAATTGTTGCGTGTCGAGAACTTGGCCGAGGCGAATGGTTTGTGAAGTGGCGTCGCTGCCGAGTACGACGAAGAGGTCGCGGGCGAATACTTTGCGGTAGCCGATGCCAAGGCGAGCGCTAAATTGCAGCCAAAAGCCGAGCCCGTAGTCAAAGCGGGCGCCGGCGCCGGTACTGAGTTTAATAGGCGAGAATGTGGGAGAGAGCTTGATGTCGAGTTGTTGTTCTTTGCTGTCGATAAGCGTGCCATCGTGTTTGTAGCGTTCGACAGTCATGTTGTAGTCGAGTTCTTGGACGGCGGGTGCCATGTTGCTCTCGAAGGAGAAGCGGGCGTAGGGGCCAAACCAAGTAACGATGCGGTAGGCGTAGAGCAACTCGAGCGTGAGCTCGTCGATGTTTGTGGTAAAGGGGCGTTTATTAAGTCGGAATGTGCCGCCTATTTCGGCGTTAAAGCGGCCATAAACATAGTGTTTGTTTCGCAAGATTGTGCCCGTGGATTCTACGAAAGCCGAGATGTCGAGCAGTTCCCCAGAGGCTTTTCCGACCACATCGCGCGAGCTATTAAAACGTGTGCTACCGCCAACGAGCAAGCTAATATTCCACCACCTTGTCTTTTCTTTTTCGCTTTCGACGTCGATTTCTCCGCCGCCGCGAATATCGCCGCTCTCCTCATCCATAACGAGAGTTACCAGCGATAGTGCACCTGATTTTAGCTCTACTGTGATGAAATTTTTTCGCGCTTGGTAGCCCTCTCCTGCCGAAATAAGCATGTATTTTCCCGGCCATAACAGCCACGTGTTGATGTGTTCGCCCTCGGAAATTAGCGCCCCCGTTCCCAGCCCAACGTAGGCTCGCTCAGGAAGTCGTACCAGTTCGTAGTTTCCGCGAAATGTGCCGCCGCGTTCGTTGACCACTTTTACGACCAAGCCGCTCCACTCAACGGGTACGAACGTGACGTCGCCATCCTCAACTTGGACGTCAAATACCAAGCGATCTTCTGTAGCTCCCGTGCCAACTTCAACCACATAACTACCGCTCGGTACATATACAGTTGTTCCCATAAATGCTTCTTCGACTTGCTCGCCTTCTCCATCGAGTACGCGGTATTTGGGCTCTGCGATGGAAAGCGTCATAGCTGGGACGAAAATGCCGCCCATGGCCAAACGGCGTAGTTTTGCGTCTCGCGATTGCTGAATCGATGGGGATGGTTGCATCCAAGTCGCGGAGCCATCGTGTGGGTCGTAAATCGCGTCTTCTTCGGCCGCGTGCAAACGTACGGATTGAAGGGTTTCTCTCCATTCATCGGCGAAAACCTGTGTAAAATTCGTAAAACCTATAAAAAAACAGACTATTATCGCTGCTTTCAGCAAAATTCTCATTGGCACAGCTCGCCTTAAGCAAAACCCTCCCGCTTGCCCCTCGCAATATCATTGCAGAAAACGCATGACTTTAACAGTGTTGTAAGAGCCAAAGACAAATGCGATTTTTCAGGTTTTTGTGGGGGCAAGCCCCCTACGCGCAAGCTTCCTCAAAATTTGCTATAATTCGCAATATTCCGTGTTTTGTATCGGCTATTCGCCAATCCAAAACACGGAATTTGCTCATTATGCAAATTTTTCGGTGATCTTGCGCTACCCCCCAAATTCTTAGCCCAATACTTCAGCTTGCCCTCCATTCCATAGCGCCAAGATTTCAAACGACGTTTTGCTTAGGTGGCTCTTGTTTATTGGGGGCTAACGATTTTAGAACTCTTATTCTTTCTGTCTTTCCTTAGACCTTGCTTGAGCGCCATACCCATGATACGGTGGGTGCATAGATTGGATATTCCGTGGGGATTTCCCGTCAAGATGGTGTTGCGTAGTGGAGATACGACTTTAGACGGGAGAGGAAATGACAAGGTATTGTATTGTATTGTATTGTGTTAACGTCACAGTTACTTGCTTGTCAAAAAACTGATGATATTGGCCAAATCTGCCAATAAGAGTTTCCACTGTGCCAATAATCTCAACAAATCCTGCTGCCTTGAAGACAGGCCTAACTGCAGCATTAGCAGCTCGTGGCCTTGCCATTAGCCCTCGCAAATTTAAGGAGACAAACGAATGAAAACACATGATAACACGGTTGCTGCATACAGTCGCAAGCTAGCTTTAAGCTTGCTGCAATCAAGCATTATATTTTTCATCATCTTTGCCTTGACCATGCCCAACTTTGCCCTTGCCCAAGACTCTGCCGACAGCAGCGAGTTAAAATCTAGGCAGGGCTGGGAGTTTGAACTGGGGCTCTCATACCTTCATACCTATAAACCAGAACATAATTCCGATGATCAGGAGTGGAGGATGTTGGAGTGCGATGGACTTTTGGCTAATCTCTCCTTTGGCTATCGTTTTAACCCCTATGTGGGCTTTTATTTTGAGAATGATATCGGGGGCTATTTTTGTGAGGGTAGCCGTAGGTGGTCGTGGAAGTATTGGTGGCATAAAATCCATTTGCGCAACACGCTCACGGTTAAGGGTTATTACCTCTTTCAAGCGTCGATCTGTGGGCGGCTGTTGGGCTTAGTGTAAAAAACTTTTACCCTAGCATGGGTTTGAAGCTTGCCTTGGGCTTGGACTACATGTTTACAAAAACGCTCGGCATTGGCGTGGAGCTTAATTATTTCCCTACTTGGTATGTTTCCGTTTCGCATCCTTGGGTTTTGTGGAATGATATATCCGTGGCTGTATACGCTAAATTTAAGATATAGCATCAAGACATTTAAAGAAGCTCTGATCTATTCCAGGTTCTTAAAGGGCAAAAGTGTATATAATGCTGATTGTTTCATTGCAACTCCTTTTTTATTCCCTTTTGCTCTATTGGCGTGTTTTTGCATTATTTAGAGGGCAGCTTTGAAAGCTGCCCCCCCCTACCATAGCTCTACTTTTTGCTATCCATACGAAGAGATAAACGTATCCTGTTTGTAGAAACTTCGTTTTCTGCTAGTTTGTACAGCGGCGACTTTGCGCCACGGATCGCTACTTTGAGGGAGATAAAAGATGGCAAAAATTCCCGAGCTCGTTCGTTTTCATTATGCGCGTCAAGCTCCATCACCTCGTAATTGGTATGGTCAAGATGATTTTGATGGTTGCGAGCTATTTTGGCAAAGCCCAGATGAACGCATAGCGCGCTACATCATTTTCCGAATGAGCGAGAACATTGAGCCAGATCGCGTTCAGGAGCTCTTAGATGGATATTTTGACGACATCGCAGATCGTATTGACATCTTTAAACCCATCACAAGTATTGTTGACGATGAAATCCACGATCGCAATCGCTATCTCGTATTGGCGAGGCTAGAGAACGAAGATACTATTTGGATCCGCGATGTTGAGAGCCGACGTTTTGATCCCAAAAAAAAGGATTCTCAGGGCGCAGAGACCACGTACTGGTCCAATCCTTATGGCGGGACACCTAAAATTAAGGATCCATGCCGCCTAGAATACGCAAATGTGCGTGTGAGTATGTTTTGTGGTTTCTCATGGGACTATCCGAGTGCTTACCCAGATTTTGTGGGTTACGACCTTATCGTAAGTAGAGCGCCGATCAGCCCACATACAGGCGAAGATGAAGATATTGAAGCGTTTAAATCCGTGCTTCGCGGCGAAATGGGAGCGCTGTATCAGATAGATCGTTTTGTCAATGCTATCGTCGACAATATTACTTTGCCAAACAGGTTCTGGTACTACGCGCTGCTCTTGCGTATTCCCGAGCAAGGTCGCGTCCAAATTCCCATGCGCTACCACAACACGGAATTTCCCAACGGCGCAAGTTTTCAATACCTATCTCCTAGCTCTGGCTGGGGGGTCGGGCGAGACTTAATGACCGCTTCCTTTGCTAAGTGGATGATGGAAAAAAAGCAGGAAGTGACAGCGCCACCCATGAAAGACGAGCTTTCGCACACCGTTCTCAGGCCAGTCTCCAGAGCTATATTTAATGAGGCAGGTCAACAAGCTAGTTTTCCCTTTTTTAGGCATGCACCGGACCTTTCCGTTTCATCGTATATTGCAAACCCCAGCATGGTTGGCATACAGTTCACGGCCAAGGTTGAAAAGACTTTGTATATCATCGCGCTTAGAGCAAAGACTGAACCCAATGATGAACAAACAGCTTTATTATTAAGTAAAGCTGCCAAGGAAAAAGTCTTTTACACTGAAGCTGTCGACGGTTTTTGTTTTATGCCGCGCGGAGAATTTCTTACTCTAATAGATGCAGACTGCCACGATAAGCCATACTACCTTATTGTCACCTACAACGAAACTACAGAGCAATTTTCTTGCCTTTCGGAACATGTAAAAGACAAAACCATCGACTTCCTCCCCAATATTTCAGACGCGGTTTTTTGGGCTGGTACGGTGGGAATGCTCACAAATCACAAAGTTCATGTTACAAACGCTGTTCGTTTTCAAAAACAAGAGCGTCTCTCTGTTGAGTTTGGTGCTGTCGACGAATCGCATGTAGAAGCCATGGAGGTGTACTTATTTCATCGTGAAATGGATTGGGAAAATGATGCCGATGCTCTACGAACCGAATTTTACGCTCTCCAAGATGGCGAAGAGTCTAAGATTGGTAAAAGATATGTGTTTGGGGGAGCGCCCCCGGGCTTTGTCGACGATATCTCCGAAACGGATAGTGATGTATATTGTTCGGCGTGCTACTTAGATAAACACAATAATCGTTTCTTTGTGCCCTTATTCAATCGCGGCAACGTTATTGAAAAATCGTGGCCACGGCTATCATGGGTAGTCGAAACACCAGCTGCTGAAGACTTCGATGTTCCCCTCATTAGCGAGGAAGTATCAGAAGCCAAATTCTCATGGGACGACGATGATGAAGACGATTTTGCGCCAACAACAAGAAGAAGCAGTGTAAGCTCACAACGCGTGGAGTTAGAAAGCAGCGAGCTGGAGACTAAAAGCGAAAAGCCAAGATTTTCGTGGGACGATGATGATGAAGACGATTTTGCGCCCACAACCAGAAGAAGCAGTGTAAGCTCACGGCGCGTGGAGATAGAGAGCAGCGAGCTAGAGGCTAAAAGCGAAAAGCGAAAATTTTCGTGGGACGATGATGATGAAGACGATTTTGCGCCCACAACGAGAAGAAGCAGTGTAAGCTCACGGCGCGTGGAGATTGAGAGCAGCGATTTAGAGGCTGAAAGCGAAAAGCGAAAATTTTCGTGGGACGATGATGAAGACGATTTTGCGCCCACAACGAGAAGAAGCAGTGTAAGCTCACGGCGC
>Ga0265293_10004349_pt1 | contig 25082 bp, 27 predicted proteins | sample Munlanlewell138R_FD_192505 | JGI IMG/M metagenome (GOLD analysis project Ga0265293, IMG submission 192505) | Leachate microbial communities from a municipal landfill in Southern Ontario, Canada - Leachate well 138R | ecosystem: Engineered > Solid waste > Landfill > Unclassified | place: Canada...
AAGGTGGTAAAAAGATGTCAACGCGAAGAGGTAAGGTTGTTCAGCTCCATGATGTTTTAGAACAAGCAATTGAATTAGCGGAGAATTACATCACTGATAAAAATAACCAGTTAGAAGACAAACATAAAATTAGTCAGCAAATAGGCGTTGGGGCGGTCATTTTTAACGATTTAAAAAATTATCGTACTAATGATATTGATTTTAATCTTGAAGATATTTTAAAATTTGAAGGTGAAACAGGGCCTTATATTCAATATACATATGCTCGTATTAACTCTATCATTAATCAATATAAAGATATTGATTTTATTGTCAAAAAAGATTATATTAATGAATATATATGGAATATAATAATGCAATTAGTTAATTTTGATGAAATAATAGTTAATGCGCGCAATCATTATGACCCATCACTAATTGCTAAATATATGATTGATTTAGCGCAAGATTATAATAAGTTTTATGCTCAAGAGCGCGTTATTACTGAAGATATTAAGGAAACCAATTTTAAATTATTTTTATCACAAGCAACGGCTATTGTTCTTAAGGAAGGCATGCGTCTTCTAGGAATAAGTATGCCTAAAAAAATGTAGGAGGGAAGTTATGGACATTCAAAAAATAACCAAAGAGGAATTAGAACAACTATCATATGCGGATATTACCTATTATATCTTACAACAAAAAAACAAACCCCAAAAAACGGCAACGTTATTTAAACAGATAATTAAACTCTTGGGACTACCAGAGTCAGCTTTTGCGGAAAAAATAGGTGACTTTTATACCTCATTAACGACCGATAAGCGTTTTATTGCTTTGGATAACGAGACTTGGGACTTAAGGTTAAAACACTCAACAAAGAAGTTTAAGACTGAACCCGAGGAGGAAGAAGAAGAGGAAATAAATATTGATGAGGAGAATAACGAGGATGATAGTTATGATGATAGTGGTGATGAGATAGATGATTTGGATGATGACAATGAGGATGTACTCGATGGTCTAACATTAGTTGAGGAAGATTATGAAATTGAATAAAGGCATGTAGAGGCCTTTTTCTGTGCTATAATATTGGAAACGGAGGGGAACAAGGTGATCAATAAGCTAAGGACTATAAAAAAAAGATATGATGAGATAAATAAGTTATTAACCGAACCAGATTATTTAAATAATATAGAAGCGATGAAAAAACTTTTAAAAGAACAAGCCAACATGGAAGAGTTAATAAATATTTACAATCATTACGAGGAACTGCTAACTAACATTGATGGAGCTAAGGAACTTCTTAATGATAATGAATTAAAAGCGCTCGCCAAAGAAGAATTAATAGAGCTCGAGCAGGACAAGGAATTATTAGAGAGTCAAATTCAACAACTATTAATCCCTAAAGATGAAAACGATGATAAAAATGTTATTATTGAGATAAGAGGGGCAGCGGGTGGTGACGAGGCCAACCTTTTCGCGGGCGATTTATATCGTATGTATACTAAATATGCAGAAAAAAACAATTGGCATATAGAAGAAATAAATAGTGTTGAGGGATCTTCGGGCGGTTATGCGCAGGTAGAATTCTTAGTTAAAGGTACCAATGTTTATTCAAAATTAAAATATGAAAGTGGTGCTCATCGCGTGCAAAGGGTTCCGATGACTGAATCACAAGGACGAGTTCACACCTCTACGGCGACGGTTTTAGTCATGCCAGAAGTAGAGGATTTTGAAATTGAATTAAAAGATAGTGATTTAAAAATTGATGTTTATAGAAGTAGTGGATCGGGTGGGCAAAGTGTTAATACGACCGATAGTGCCGTTAGAATCACTCATCTGCCAACTAATATTGTTGTAACTTGTCAAACCGAACGTAGCCAAATCAAAAATAAGGAACGAGCACTGAAGGTATTAAAAAGTAAAATATATGATGAAAAAAGAAGGGAACAAGAAGCCAATTTAAGTAGTGAACGGAAATCAAAAATAGGTACCGGTGATCGTTCAGAAAAGATTAGAACTTATAATTATCCTCAAAACAGAATAACGGATCATCGCATTAATTTAAGTTTAGTACAATTGGATAAAATAATGGACGGTCATCTTGATGAAATAGTTCAGACCTTGGCAATAGAAGATCAAAAAAGGCAACTAAAGGAATAAAACGTGTTAAAAGAGGAAGTAATTAACGCTGGTCGAAAACAATTAGAAAAACAGCACTTACCCTTGCATTTGGCCAATCATTTATACACTGATCTTTTTGGTCAAACTAAAAAGTTAAATAATGATGAGGTTATTAAATATCAAACGGCATTACAAGAGATATTAAATGGGCGACCACTTCAATATGTAACGGGTAAAGCGCCATTTTATGGGTATGAGTTCCATGTTAACCAACATGTTCTTATTCCCCGTTTTGAAACCGAACAATTAGTTTTTTATACTCTCCGCTATATTAATAAATATTTTAACCAACCAATAACTATAGTCGATATAGGGACTGGTTGTGGGAACATTGCCATAACTCTAAAAAAGGAAAGGCCCTCTCTTCGGGTTTGGGGAACTGATTTATCAAAAGAAGCAATTATAACAGCTTCTAATAACGCTAAAAAACTAGGTGTTAATGTTCCATTTTTAGTTGGTGATATGTTAAAACCGTTAATGGGAAAAAAGTTTGATGTCGTAATTAGTAATCCACCTTATTTAAAGAAAGATGAAGATATTGCCGAAGAAGTCAGAAAAAATGAACCGGCTATCGCCTTATTTGGTGGTAATGATGGCTTAAAGCATTATAGGAAGATGTTTATTGATCTTCCTAAAATATTAAAACCCTCTTTTTTAATTGCCCTTGAGGTTAGTGAAATTATTATTAAAGACCTAATAAAATTAGTTTGGGAAACTTTCCCTGATAGTAAATATGTTATAAAAGAGGATTTATTAGGGCGGATTAGAATGTTATTTATTTATCATAATATTGATTAAAAAAACATAAAGCTATCCAAGATATAATAGAAAGGATAGATTTATGATGAAAAAAATTATTATTATATTATTATTAATTATCGTGCTTTCTAATTTAAATAAGATTCAGGCCGAAGAGGTTATTATTCCACATGAGGCTATTAGATTAAGAGTTATAGCCAATAGTAACACCCCACATGATCAGCATCTAAAAACTTTAGTTCGTGATAATACTAAGCACGAAGTATATCAATTATTAAAAGGTATTAATTCCTTTGAAGAAGCGCGCGTTGCCATCTTATCGGGATTACCAACTATTAAGCAAACCGTAGAACAAACCTTAAAGCAGGCGTCCAGTCTACAGTCTTATGAAGTAACTTATGGTGATAACTATTTTCCGGAGAAACAATATAAGGGGGTAAAATATCAAGCCGGTTATTATGAATCGTTACTAATTAAATTAGGAAAAGGTCAAGGCGATAATTGGTGGTGTGTGCTTTTCCCACCATTATGTCTTATTGAAGCAGATGAAGCTAGCGAAGTTGAGTATAAGTTTTTTATCACCGAACTAATCAACAAATATTTTAAAAAGAAATAACGTATGAAAAACAGGACCTCCTAATATTATTTTAAAAGGAGACCTTTTTATGAAAACACTAACTACCACAGTTTTAGTTGGCATTAGTTTAAGCATGGACGCTTTTTCTTTGGCTTTAATTTACGGTACTATTAATTTAAAACGCCCTAAAATATTTTTAATAGCCCTAGTAGTCGCTATTTACCATTTTTTTATGCCCCTTTTAGGTAGCCAAATAGGCACTTTTATTTTAGCTAAGATATTAATTAACCCCCATCATCTGGTGGCGATTATCTTTATGATTATCGCGGTGGAGATGTTAGCGACTAATACAGAGGTAGCCACCCCAACTATTTTAAATATTGTTGGTATTATTATGTTTGGGTTGGCAGTTAGTGTTGATAGCTTTTTAACCGGGATCGGGTTAGTGGCGATTAATAAAAACTTGATTCAGGCGGGGGCTATTTTCAGTGTTATAAGTTTTATGTTCACTTACCTTGGTTTAATTATTGGGCAACACCTGGCGGCTAAATATGGAAGGTATGCGACTATTACCGGTGGAATATTATTAATTATAATTAGTATTTATTACTTGACAAACTAACTAAAAGGTGATAAAATAACCAACATCTTAAAAAAGAGGGGGAATTAAAATGGCCAAGAAAAAAAGAGTTAATAACATGGGAGTTACTATTAGTAAAAAAGGTAGCGATTATGAAGTTGTAATAAAAACGACTAACGAGGAAACCAATAATGATTTATTTGATGCTAACCCAATTGTTAACACAAGGACAAGAATGTTTTCTAATGAGAAAGAACTATTAGAACTTGTCACAGGAACAATAAAGAACTATCGTGTCGATTCTTGGGACTTTGATTTTGATACTAATGAACTTCATGTTTGTTTATTAGGGGGAAACAAGATAGTAGCTAATTGCTTACAAAACGAAGTAAAAGGAATAGCCGACAAACAAAAGCAGCAAAGCAAAAAAGTTCGTAACGTCGTATTGGGCACAGCTGTTGGCGCTGTGGTGCTTACTTTTGTCTTAGTAAAAGGTTGTGGACCAGCCGACCAAAAAGAAGCGGTTTTTGAAGACCCACAAAGTCAAGAAGAACAAACTGATTCTAATTTACCTGAGAAAGAAGAAATAGAAATAATCTACCATAACGATGAAGAAAAGACGGTCGTTGAAACAGTACAAGCAATTAATAACTACTATAGCCATAGTAATCCATCGTTTAATCTAGATAGTGAAGCGGTTCTTGATTTCGTTAAAATGGCAAAAGAAAAACATGGTTTTAATAATAACCAAATGATTAGGTTCCTTCAGATTGTTAATAATATCGAAGTCGAAAATTTTAATTTCGATAGCGACTTCTTAATAATCGCTCATGAAATAGCTAGTGTTAATAAGTCTCAGGTTGCGAGCCATATTGATACTAGTGCTCCGGGAAACGAGGACCGTTGCCTTATTACAGAAGAGAGGGTAATAGTAAATTTTAGTAGCATTGTTGGTAACGCTGAAGTTAAAGAATGGGTGATTGTCGCTGATAAGCGTCGTAATGATTTATATGAGGGAGCTTATAAGAACCAAGGACTTAGCTATGCTGAAATTAAGCTAAACCTAGCCGTGATATCCGATAAGTATCGTGAACAACTGTTAGCCAAATATTTAGGTGGAAATCCTTATGAAAAGCCGGGTATTAAAGGGGATCACCCTAGTGCAATAGGTGTTTTTGGCTTAGTACTAAGCGAATTTCAAGACTTGGCTTCATACTCGGTATTACATTCACTTGACCCCGACTGGCAAGAAGAAAGGGAGTTAGTAGCGACGGAAAAACATGATACTTGCCTTATTAACTGGGCTATTCTGGAAGAGCATCATATAAAGTTTTTCCAGGCTGCACATTTGGATTATCTCAGGACGGAATACGGTTCAGCCAAATCAAGAGGATACTCTAGTGTAAATGGTTTTAACAATAGTAATCCATTCTTCGGTAGCTCTTATGCCAAAGGTCCAGTTAAGGTACGCCGTTTTGCCTAACATCTATTTAAATGACTTAACACTGAAATTAATAATTTCAGTGTTTTTATTTGACTTTAAAATTAATAAATACTAAGATTATAATAGTATTAACAAACAAGAAAATAAGGGTGATAAAATGTTGGTATCTGGTTATGAATTATTACAAGAGGCGAAAAGGCTGGGAAAATGCATCCCTCAGTTTAATATTATTAATTTAGAGTGGACTAAAGCTATTTTACAAGAAGCCAATTATCAACAACATCCAGTAATATTAGGGATTAATGAAAAAAGTATTAATTATATGGGTGGCTATAATACGGTTGTCCAAGTGGTTAAAACCCTAATTAAAGATTTAAACATTTCTATTCCTGTCGTTCTTCATCTAGATCATAGTCGTGATGGGACTAATCCTAAAGCTTGTTTAGACGCGATTGCCAGCGGTTTTACTTCCGTTATGATGGACGCCTCTCGTTTTGATATGAAAACCAATATTGAAAAAACAAAACTGATAGTCGATAAAGCAAAAGAGCAAGGTGTTAGTGTTGAAGGAGAGCTAGGTTATATTGGGCTTGGTAAAACTAATAATAGGGATATAGATGGCTATACCGATTACCAAGAAGCCATAAACTTTATTCAAGCTACAGGCATTAACTCTTTTGCCCCCGCTATTGGTAATTATCACGGGATATATCGTGGTAAATTAGCCTTAAATTATGATTTATTGGCCCAGTTAAGCAAAAAGATTACTATCCCTATTGTTATTCATGGGGGGTCAGGAATTAGTGATGACGATATTATAAAACTAGTCAAGAATGGCGCTAGTAAAATAAATTTTAATACGGAATTACAGATGGCTTGGATTAAAGGTGTTCGTCAGTATTTAGATAAACATACTGATATTTATGATGCGCGAGAAGTAATTCTGGCTGGGAAACAGGAATTAAGAGCTATCGTTAGAAAGAAAATCCAAATACTTAAGGGAAATTAACCAACTATTCTTCACTAATTTAAGTATCTTAAATATAAATATATAGGGTAGATAAACGGAGGCAATTTTATGCAACAACTAGAAATTATTGGAGGTCAACCGTTAACTGGGAAAATCAAAATAGGCGGAGCTAAAAATAGTGTAGTAGCTATTGTCCCCGCCACAATTTTAGCTGATGCACCAGTAACTATTACTAATGTTCCTAAAATTTCTGATATTGAAGCGTTAGGTGAAATTTTAACCTTTTTAGGGGCTAAGATTGAAAGAACAAATAATACGATAATAGTTGACCCCACGGGGATTATTAATCAAGAAATTCCCGAAGGAATAGCAAAGAAACTTAGAGCCTCATATTATTTTATGGGCGCTTTATTAGGCAAATATAAACGGGCAGAGGTTTATTTTCCTGGGGGATGTCCAATTGGTCCAAGGCCCATCGACCTTCATTTAAAGGGTTTTAAAAAACTGGGGGCTACAGTTAAAGCCGATCATAACAAATATATTATTGATGCCAAGGAGTTGATTGGCAACACTATTTATTTAGATATTGCTTCAGTCGGTGCCACTGTTAATATTATGTTGGCGGCCGTTAGAGCGAAGGGATTAACTGTTATTGAAAATGCGGCTAAGGAACCAGAAATAGTTAATATTGCTACTTTTTTAAATAATATGGGGGCCAAAATAAGTGGCGCGGGTACTAGTGTTATTAAAATAATGGGCGTTAATCAATTAAATGGCGGCTTTCATGAAGTTATTCCAGATCGGATTGAGGCCGGAACCTATTTAATTATAGGCGCTTTATTAGGTCATAATATGCGTATAGAAAACATTATTCCCCTTCATTTAGAATCACTAATTTCCAAACTCTCAGAAGCGGGTGTTAAAGTAAAAGTAGGGCGCGATTATCTTATTATCAATAAAGCAAAGTGTTTAAAAAGCATTAATATAAAAACGCTAGTTTACCCGGGCTTTCCAACGGACCTTCAACAACCCCTCGCTACCCTTTTAACGCAATGCCAAGGTATTAGTACGATTGAAGAGACTATTTATGAAGATCGATTTAATAATATCCCTTACTTAAATAAAATGGGCGCTGATATAAAAATAAACCAAACTAAAGCCACCATTAAAGGCCCCACTAATTTAAAGGGCGCTAAAGTTAAGGCGACAGATTTAAGAGCGGGCGCTAGTTTAATTATTGGCGGGTTAATTGCCGAAGGTAAAACCACGGTAACAGATATTAATCACGTCTTAAGGGGTTATGAGCAAATAGTAGAAAAGTTGACAAAGTTAGGTGCTAAAATAAGGATTAATTAGATATAATTAAATAAAAGTAAGTATCTTTACCAAAAGGAGTGTCTTTTATGAAATTGCGAATCCTTTTTCTTAGTGGCTTAGCCGTTGTAATTATTTTCATTATTTACTTAATTACCCTAGATAAAAAAATATACTATATTGCCCTAGGAGATTCCTTAGCGATTGGTCAAAATCCCTATGGCAGTACTGGTTATGGTTATAGTGATTATGTGTCTAATTATCTTGACCAAAAAGAATTGTTAGATTTTTATACCAAGGGCTTTGCGACAAGCGGGCAAAGAGTGATTGATTTAATTCAGGATATTGAGGAAAACCGTAAAATTGAAGTTAATGATAAAAGCTTAGGCTTAAAAACGGCCTTAATTAAGGCTGATGTGGTGACTATTTCTATTGGGGCAAATGATCTGTTTACCCAAATGGGAATTAATGATATGACTTTTAATCTTGAGCATAAAGATAAAGCCTATAACTATATAGATGAGATAAATGAAAACTTAGATAAGTTATTAAAGATAATACGGATATATTGTAAGGAAGATATTATTATTGTAGGGTACTATAATCCATTAGCGAAATTATCATCCCATTATAGCCGTGAGTTAGAGCCCTTATTCTTATACATTAACGAAAAAACAAAAGAGATAGCGAATCACCATCATGCTTACTTTATTGATATTTATGACATTTTTAAAGAAAACCCCGAATATTTACCTAATCCACTGGATATTCATCCATCATCAGCCGGATACGAAGTTATCGCGACTTTAATAACTAGTCTTATCGAACGGGAGATAATTAATTAGAACTTGTCAAAGTCAAATAATATTGTTATAATATAAAAGCTAATTACTGATTAAAATAATTTTCATCAAAACGAAAGGAGAATACAATGAAAGATAACATCCATCCTGAGTTCAAGGAATGCGAAGTAGCCTGTGCTTGTGGTAATAAATTTAAAACCCAATCAGTTAAAGAAGTTTTAGAAATAGAAGTGTGTTCTGCTTGCCATCCTTTTTATACCGGGCAACAAGGCAAAGCCGCTAAACGCGGTAAAGTGGAAAAATTCAGAAAAAAATATGGTATTCAAGAAGACGAATAAGGCTTCTTTTTTTTCTTTTATTAATGGTATAATAAAAATAATAAAGGAGGGAGTATATGACGATTGGTATTGCCAATGATCACCGTGGTTATCGTTTAAAAAAGATTATCCAAAAACATTTAGAAAATAATAGGTATCAGGTTAAAGATTATGGAACTGGTTCAAATGTAGAAGTTGATTATCCAGATTATGCGTTACTAATAGGAGCGGCTATTAACCAGGATGAAATTCATTTCGGCATTGTTATTTGTGGTACTGGTATTGGTATTGCTATAGCTTGTAATAAAATAAAAGGGCTTAGATGTGCTAAAGTAGACAGTCTTGATGAGGCTGAGATGACTAGGTTACATAACGATGCTAATGTGCTAGCGTTAAATGGGAATATGGATGATGAAAAAGCGGTTGCAATCATGTCTAAATTTATTACTACCCCTTTTTCCAATGACGAGCGACATATTAGAAGGCTCACCAAAATAAAGAAAATTGAAGATGATATATTATGAATGGGAAACTAATTTTATATTTAGTTATTACTCCGTTAGTAATATGGAGCTTAGATAGCTTAAATATAAACGTTTTATTTAAAAAGAATAAATATATGGAGGCCAGAGTAATATATATATTAATAGGAATTGCCATCTCTTATTTAGCGGTAAATTTCTTATATGACTTTTTTGAATTATCATCATACTATTAAAGAGGGGAAACTTATGAAACAAGTACTCTTTATCGCTGTTATCATCGTTCTAATACCTTGTTTTATTGTTAGTTTTTTTATGGAAACAAGCGAACTAGAATTTGATCTTATTGTGGGAAATGTAAATGTCAGAGTTAAAAGAGAAACAAGCGGCCTCATTGAGGTTGTTCCTCTTGAGGAGTATATTGTTGGTGTTTTAGCGGGTGAAATGCCCGTTAATTTTCATCTTGAAGCATTAAAAGCGCAAGCTGTAGCCGCTAGAAGCTATGTTTTAAAACGGATGATACAAAGTCGCCAAGACGAATATGATGTTATTGATACGGTTGCCCACCAAGTTTATTTAGATCTTAACTATTTAAAAACCAAGTGGCAAGATAATTATGTTAATAGAATTAACAAATTAAGAAAGGCTGTTTTTGATACTAAAGGGGAATTTATGGTATATGAGGGGGCCATAGTTGATGCTCTATATTTTTCAACTAGTAATGGTTTTACGGAGGATAGTGAAGCCGTTTTTAGTTTTGCGGCCCCATATTTACGAAGCGTTGAATCATTGTGGGACGAAACCGCATCACCAGTTTTTAAAGACCAGAAGGTATATAAAGCGGATGCTTTTTATCAACAATTAGGGTTGCCTTATAACGAAAGGTTAACGATTGATATTCTTGAAAAAACTAATTCCGGTCGAATTAGTCAGCTTAAAATAAACAATCACTCTTTTACTGGGCGCGATATCAGGGCCCTATTACAAATTCGGTCAACTGATTTTGAAATAGTAAAGTCCGGTAAATTAATTTATATTAATACCAAGGGTTTTGGTCATGGGGTTGGCATGAGCCAATATGGAGCCAATGGGATGGCTTTAAGTGGCTCCTCTTATCTTGATATTTTGAATCACTATTATCAAGGCATAATAATCAAAAAATTATAAAACGATGTATATATTTTCTTTAAAATGTTAAAACTTCTAATAGAGGTGATAAAGTGTTAAAGAAAAATGTTAAGAATTTTTTGATTTCGTTTACCTATATGGCGATTATTGCTACCTTTATTATGAGCGTCTTTTTTGTTGAAAAATCACTATCAAACGATATCAGCTCTAATTATCAGGATTATGTTTTCGTCACCAAAAATATCTTTGGTCGCGACATTCCTGTTATTGGTGGCGAACAGGTTATTATTAAACCTTATACCGATAGTAAAATCAAAGTGCTAAAACATTATTATGATTATCAAGCGGAAAAAGAAACACAGGAAAAAGCTCTTATTTATCATGAAAATACGTATATGCAAAATTCTGGTGTTGATTTTGGCGGCGTTGATAAATTTGATGTTGTTTCCGTTCTTGATGGGGCTGTTATTAACGTTAAAGATGATACTCTCTTTGGTAAGATAGTTGAAATTCGTCATTCTAATGAGGGAATTAGTCTCTATCAAAGTTTATCTGAGATAAGTGTTAAAAAGGGTGATGAAGTTAAACAAGGTCAAATAATAGGCAAGAGTGGTGTCTCCAATATTGATAAAGAATTAGGCGACCATCTACACTTTGAATTTTTCCACAAAGGTCAAGTGGTAGACCCACTTAAATATTTTGATAAAAAAATAGAAGAATTATAGGCCATAGTGCCTTTTTTTAATCTTCGTCGGGTTGCTTAGCTAAATGTTTTTATTTGTGGACGTTGAATAAAAGGTTCCCCCTATCGATATAATTTATTAGATAGGGTGGTTTGATGAGAACAGATATAAAAACGAGGGTTTTAGAGGAAGCTAAATATATTTTACAAACGGGGGAGACTATAAGAGAAACGGCCAAAAGGTTTCATGTCAGCAAAAGTACTGTTCATAAAGATTTACAGGAAAGATTAAAACAATTAAATAAAGATATCTATAAAAGAATTGTGATTATTTTAAATTATCATATTACTATTCGTCATATTAGGGGCGGGCAGTCAACAAAAAATAAATATTTAAAACAAAAGAATAACGTTGTTAATGGTAGCGTAAATATGTTTTAATAAAATTACGCTATGACGATTAGCGAATGGAGATGGGGTTGTGTTTGGCAAGAATATTGGTATTGATTTAGGAACAGCTAACATTCTAATTTTTATAAGTGGGCATGGTATTGTATTAAATGAGCCAAGCGTAGTAGCGATTGATTCAGAGACTAAAAAGCCGTTAGCCGTTGGTTCCGAAGCCCATGAGATGATTGGGAGAACACCAGGCAAAGTCAGAGCGATTAAACCACTTCGGGATGGCGTTATTGCCGATTTTGAAAACACGGAAATAATGCTTGACCATTTTATTAAAAAGGTTAATGGTAAAAACTTCTTCTCTCGGCCAAAAATTCTAATTTGCTGTCCATCAGATATAACGCAAGTGGAACGTAATGCGATTAAGGAAGCTACTGAAAGAACGGGGGCAAAACGCGTTTTCCTTGAAGAGGAACCAAAGATTGCGGCTATTGGGGCGGGGATGGATATTTCTAAACCAGGCGGTAATATGATTATTGATATTGGTGGTGGGACCACTGATATAGCGGTATTATCATTAGGGGGTATTGTGACTAGTGCCGCGATTAAAGTCGCTGGTAATACCTTTGATTATGATATAACCAAGTATATAAAAGATAAATATAAATTGTTAATTGGTGAACGTACAGCCGAAGAAATAAAAATGGTAATAGGAACCGTGTATCCAGGCTACAGAAAAGAAAAAATGACAGTTAGAGGGCGTAATTTAGTAACTGGGTTACCCCATACTATCACTATTACCTCTGATGAGGTTGAAGAAGCGTTAAGGGAAAGCGTCTATATTATTGTTCATACCACCAAAAGCGTTTTAGAACAAACCCCACCCGAATTATCGGCGGATATTATTGATAAGGGTGTTGTTATAACCGGCGGGGGAGCATTAATGAATGGTTTTGATCAATTATTAGCCAAGGAATTACAAGTGCCAGTCTTTATTGCTGATAGCCCACTTACTTGTGTAGCTGAGGGCACGGGAATTTTATTAGAAAACATCCATTTAGTAGATAGATAATTACTTAGCTATCCTGTATAATGGATAATGGAGTGATTAGTAGTATGGAAAATGGTAATATTCAAAGTATTGTTTTAATGGTCGTAACAACTTTTATCGTTGCAGCTTTTTTAACCCCTTTTGTTAAAGATGTTGCTTTATATATAGGAGCCGTTGACCGACCAAATAGCAGAAAAGTTCACCATAGCTTAATGCCTAGACTAGGTGGACTAGCTATTTTCCTTGCTTTTCTTCTAGGTTATATGCTTTTTTCTAAACAAAGTATTCAAATGAATTCCATTCTTATTGGTAGTTTTATCTTGGTTTTAACGGGCGTCATCGATGATATTAAACCAATTAAACCAATCACTAAATTTGCTGGCCAAGTTTTAGCCGCTTTAGTAATTGTTTTTTATGGTGGTATTGCCCTAAGCAAAATTAATGCTTTGGGAATAAGTATTAATTTTGGTATTTTAACTTATCCCATTACTCTTCTTTTTATTATTGCGATTGTTAACTCTATTAATATTATTGATGGCTTAGATGGTTTAGCCGCGGGCGTTAGTTCTATCTTTTTTTTAACGATTGGTATTATAGCTTTTATTATGGGTAAGACTGACGGTTTAGATGTCGTTTTAAGTTTTATTATGCTTGGATCAACGCTTGGTTTTTTACTATATAATTTCCACCCCGCCAAAATTTTTCTTGGCGATACTGGTTCCATGTTCCTAGGTTTTATTATTGCGATTATTTCTTTATTAGGTTTTAAAAATGTTACTTTAACATCATTTATTGTCCCAGTGATGATTTTAGGCGTACCGCTCTTAGATACTGCATTAGCTATCGTCAGACGGACTATAAGAAAGGAATCAATTGCTAAAGCGGACAAAAAACACCTTCATCATCAGTTATTAAACCTTAAATTTAGTCATCGCACGACTGTTTTAATAATTTATTTTATGAATAGTCTATTTGCGACAGCTTCAATAGTATATATATTAAAAGATGCTAGATTGGGGAAAATTATCTATCTTATAATCTTTGTAATATGGATAATAATAGTTACCACTACAGATATTATTAGTAATAAATTTAGAATTAAAATACGGCAATTAATCAAACCAAACAATCAGAAATGATTGTTTTAAATTGCTAAAAAATGTAAATTATGATATTATTAGTGATAACATAAAGCAAACAAAAGGTCGTGATACTAGTGTTAAATTTTATCATTTGTGAAGATCAACCATTAATTAGAAAAGAAATTATTAATTTAATACTAACTATCATGATGCCCTGTGATACGGATTATAAAATATATGAATTTGATGACTTTAATTTAAAATTAAAACGATTAATTAACAAAAAGATGCCCCAAAATATTTTCATTATTGATATTGAACTACCCTCTGGATCAGGATTAGACATAGCTCGTCAGATAAGAGAAACCGATTGGAATAGTATAATAATAATAGCTACTGCTCATTATGAATTAGCGGCCGAAGCTGTAAAAAATAGGTTGATGTTGTTAGATTTTGTTTGTAAGTTCAATAATTTTCAAACCAAATTAAAAGAAACAATTATAACCGCTATTAAAATAATTGACCAAAAGAAGGCTTTAGTTGTTAACTCGAATAGAGTAACATATAAAATTGCGTTAGATGAAATTATTTATATTCAAAAAGAAACAATTGAGCGAAAAACGGTTATTGTAACTACTCATGAAGAACATAAAATTAATCAACCTATTTCTTATTTGTTAAAGCAATTAGATGGGCGTTTTATTCAAACCCATCGTAGTTGTATTGTTAATAAAGATTATATAAAAAGGATTGATTATAAGAACAATAAAATAATTTTTAATAACAATACCTATATATATTTAATTTCTAGAAGCAGGAAGAAGGATTTAAGAAAAAATGTGGGCAGTTATCTCTAAGGTTTTTTGTAGTATTATATTAACCGGTTTTTTTACTATTATTATTAACGATATCTTAAAACAAAGCGTTACGATTAAAAATAAAAAAGTCATCATTTTATTGTTGGCAGTAAGCTTTATAACATTAATATTATATGGTGAAAAATATAACTTTATTATAACTCTAACGACTTTCATTTTGATGGTATACGCGTATAAATATATTTTTAAAATTACCATCTATGAATCTATTACCTTGGTTGCCATCGTTTTATTTTTATTTATGATGGCTGATATTGTTTCGGCGATTGGAATGGTGGTATTAAAATTAGATATTAACCAAGCTAGAACCTACCCTGTTAACATGGTAGTAATGAATATTGCCGTAGCCCTAATTACTTATTTAATAATTAGTACAAACACGCTTAAAGAACAGATTCGGAAGGTTCTGTTTAGTATCAATGATCAAAACCAAAAAACCTTTGCCATCTTATGTTTCATGTATGTTGTGGGGTTTGGTGTCTTATATCTAAAATTAGATTTAAAAATTAAAGCTACTTATGAATTTGTTTTAAATATAACCTTTATTATCACCTTTCTAATAACGCTCATCATCTTTTTAATTGAAAAAGACAAATATACAAAATTAGTAAGGGAATATGACTTATTAGAAAAATATATTAAAGATATTGAATCATGGATTGAAAAGTATCGCCTCCAAAGTCACGAGAATAAAAACCAACTATTAATTATAAAAGGGTTGGTAAATAATCAAAATAAAAAATTGTTGGCTTATTTAAAGTCATTATTTAAAGAAGCCAAGCAATTAGATGATAATTGGTTGAAAAAATTAAGTAAAGTTCCATCTGGTGGTTTAAAAGGGTTGTTATATTATAAAATAAATGCCATGCTTGATAAAAAAATAGCGGTCTTTTTAGATATTGGCCAAGGAATTAACCCTAAGACTTTATCGTCACTATCAACTAAAGAAAACGGTAGTCTGTGTAAGATAATCGGCGTTTATTTAGATAATGCGATTGATGCAGCAGAAAAAAGTAAAGCCAAGCAAATAAGTATTGAAATGTATAAGAAAGACTCTGAAGTTAATATTATTATTTCTAACACCTTTAATGGCCGAATTAACCTTGATCGTATCGATGAGCCTGGGTTTTCGACGAAGAATCGCCGCCGGGGATATGGATTAGCGTTAGTCTCCGCCATTTTACGGAGTAATGTAATATTTTCTCACAAGCGAACAGTCAAAAAGGATATATATTCGCAAGAACTACAAATTAAATGTCATATATAAAAATATCTTTTGTCAAACAAAAGATATTTTTAATATTAAACTAATTATTAAGACTACTTAATCATACTAGTCGGCATTTCAGGTTCATCAACTAGCCACCAAATACAAGCCGTAGTAGCGGCTGTTGAAGCTAATAACCCTAGGGCCATTAATAAATAGGCATAGATTTTCTTCAAGATCCACCCTCCTTTCTATTAAAAAATATCGGAAACGCTAATTTTCAGTAATGGTATTATTTTGGTAATTACTATATGTTTGGTTAGATAATCGATAAGTAATAGGCATAATTAATAAACCTTGGATAACTAAAGCCCCAAGCAAAAGGTTAACTGTATACTCATCCCTAATAATTAGGACTAGCCCACTAGCCATTAACACCATCAACAAACTAATCATTTTTAAAGCGACTCTTTTTTCTGGACTAATTAAAGGCCTTTTTTTCGTATCAGCCGGAGCATAACGGCCATATATGAAAAGGCTAAATCCACATAAGCTGAGTTTAATAACTAAGGGGATAATAATTATTTTTAAAATTAGGGGTAACCCGATAAAAATGACTAAGGAAATAATTAAACAACTTAAACTATTAGTCGCATGTACGCCCGACGCTATCATTCTTAAACTGGCAAAGATTATCATAAAGAGGAAAACCTCATTAACTATGTCTAATATAAGCGCTAGTAAAAAAATAATAACTAGCTTAGAGACGGTTAAATATATTCCTTCAATACCGTATTTTATCTTTTCTATTTTTTCTTGATCCAAGTTAGGATATTGATTTTTAACAGTTTGAATAGAACTATTTATTAGTACCCCTTTTAGCATCGGCCTTCACTCCTTATTATGACAATATAATATCACAAACGAACTAATAAGGCCGTTTTTTGGTCTAAGACAGCTTTTACTTCTTTTTATTAGTTATAATTAAAAATAAAATTATTAAAATGACAAATTAAACATGAAAAAAGACCGTTGAGTCGAGAAAATAATCTATCACTAATTATTCTGTTAAGATAATAATATTAATAAAAATAGTTAAATGGGTAGAACATTGTCAGAAAATGATGACTTAATTTAATTGAAAAAGATAAAATCATATTTTATATTTAAAGTAGCAGTATAAACTTTCAAGAAGGTGAGGTGCTAGAGGTGATTAGTAAGGTAAAATGGTTCAATAATGAAAAGGGTTATGGCTTTATTGATTACATGGAAGGTGAAGATATTTTTATTCATTATTCTACTATTGATCAAGACGGATATAAAACCCTTTCGGAAGGGCAACTTGTTGAATTTGACCTAATCGAAACTGAAAAAGGACTACAGGCCATCAATGTTAAACAAATAAAAACATAAACCACTAAGAAGTGGTTTTTCGTTTTTAAGTATGATATACTCATTGATGAAGAAGGTGAAAAAGTGACATATGAAATCCATGGGGGCAAAATAAAAATTACTAAGGCGATCAGGGAATATATTATTAATAAATTAAATAAAATAGAAAAACATTTTAGTGAAGAACAAGCAGTTAAAATTAAAGTGTTTATTAAAATAAAAAACTACGAACAAATTATTGAAGTTACCATCCCCCTTACTAAAGCTATTATAAGGGCAGAAGAAAGGCACCAAGATTTATATGCCGCGATTGATTTAGTGACTGATAAATTAGAGCGGCAAATAATTAAATATAAAACGAAAACGCAAACGAAAACGTTAAAAAATAATAAAGAAACTACTGATTATAACTTATCACCAGAAACAACTAAAAGTAAAATAGTTAAAAGGAAGAAATTTACTATGAAACCAATGACTGAAGAAGAGGCTATTTTACAAATGCATTTATTAGGTCATAATTTCTTTATTTTTCGTGATAGTGAAACTAACCAGATTTGTGTGTTATATCAAAGAAAAGATGGTTATTATGGCGTCATTGAAACATAATATTAATCATACTCTATGACGGAGACTGGAGGGAAACAACTATGGGGCTATTTAGAAGTTTAATTGATCATGAATATCGAGAGTTAAAAAAATTTAGCAAAATAGCTGATGAGATAGAGGCCTTAAAAGACGACATCGCTAAGTTAAGCGATGAAGAATTAAAAAATAAAACCCTTAACTTTCGGGAACAATTACAAAACGGTGCGACCATAGACGATATTATTGTTCCTGCTTTTGCGGTAGTTAGAGAGGCAGCCACTAGAGTGATTGGTGAAACCCCTTATTATGTTCAATTACTAGGGGCCATTGCTATTCATAAAGGTAATATTGCGGAAATGAAAACCGGTGAAGGAAAAACCTTGGTGGCCGTTATGCCCGCGTATCTAAACGCCTTAACGGGTAAAGGGGTTCATATTGTAACCGTTAATGAATATCTAGCCCAACGTGACGCTGAATGGATGGGAAGTATTTTTAAGTTTTTAGATATTTCGGTAGGGGTTAATTTAAGGGATTTAAGTGTAAAAGAAAAAAAGGAAGCATATAATTGCGACATCTTATATACCACTAATAATGAGTTAGGCTTTGACTATTTAAGGGATAATATGGTAGTTAAGAAGGAAGACCGGGTTCAAAGAGGATTAAATTTTGTTATTATTGACGAGGTTGATTCTATCTTAATTGATGAAGCGCGGACTCCTTTAATTATTTCTGGTGGGGTTATGCAGAGTGCTAGTTTATATCTGGAAGCGGATAATTTTGTGAAAACCCTAAAGGAAAATGATGATTATATATATGATGAAAAAACGAAAACAGTTAACTTAACTGATGAGGGCGCTAAAAAGGGCGAACGGGTTTTTAAGGTAAAAAATTTATATGATATAAATAATAGCGCCTTAGTCCACCATATTAATCAAGCTCTCAGAGCTAACTACACGATGAAAAGGGATTTTGATTATATTGTTCAAGACGACGAGGTTATTATTGTTGATCAATTTACGGGGCGCTTAATGAAGGGGCGAGCCTATAGTGAAGGATTACATCAAGCTATTGAGGCTAAAGAACGGGTTTCAATTCAACAAGAGACCAAAACCCTCGCCACTATTACTTTCCAAAATTTATTTAGAATGTATCGCAAAATAGCCGGGATGACTGGGACGGCTAAAACCGAAGAAGAGGAATTTAGAAACATATATAATATGTACGTCATTGGCATCCCTACTAACGAACCGATTATTAGAGTTGATATGAGTGATTTAATATATGCATCTAAGGAGGGTAAAGTTAGTGCCATTATTAAAGAAATAGAAAGAAGACATCAGCTTGGACAACCTATCTTAGTAGGCACCATTGCGATTGAAGTAAGTGAACATATTAGTGAGTTGCTAAAAAAGAAAAAAATAAAACACGAAGTTCTTAACGCTAAAAATCACGCTCGTGAAGCGGAGATTATCCGTAAAGCAGGAGAAAAAGGGGCTATTACCATTGCGACTAACATGGCTGGTCGCGGTACGGATATTAAGCTAGGTGAAGGTGTTAAGGAATTAGGCGGTCTTTGTGTCTTAGGAACTGAACGCCATGAATCGCGTCGGATTGATAACCAGTTAAGAGGTCGTTCGGGGCGTCAAGGCGATCCTGGTTACTCACAGTTTTTTGTTTCATTAGAGGATGATATTATGGTGCGGTTTGGTTCTGATCGGATTAAAGGCTTAATGCAATCACTAGGCTTTAGTGGCGAACAAGCAATAAGGAGTAAAATATTTACCCGCGCTATGGAATCAGCCCAGAAAAGGGTAGAAGGGAATAACTTTGATATTCGGAAGCAACTATTACAATATGATGATGTAATGAACGATCAAAGAGAAATAATGTATCAAAGAAGAAACGATATCTTAATAAGTGAATCTATTCATGAACCAATTATTAATACGATTGATAATTATATAAATGATTTAGTAAAAAGTCATCTCCTGGATGAAGATGATAATTTAAGTCAAAAAGATAAAGAGGAAATAATTGAGGCTGTTAACGGGAACCTCTTAAAAAAAGTTAAAATAACATTAGCCGATATTGATAATAAGGAAACAGACGCCATGATAACTTATATTAGTGACATTGTGGTTCGAGAATATGAGGCTAAATTGACACCAATCCCTTTATTAGTTAGAAATGAATTTGAAAAGGCGATTAGTTTAAGGGTAATTGATACTTACTGGATGGAACATATTAACACCATGGCTCATTTAAGAGAAGGTATTCATTTGCGAAGTTATGCGCAAGAAAATCCGTTACGAGCTTATACTGTGGAAGGCTTTCAATTATTTGAGTCAATGTTACAAAAAATTGATAAAGATATTAGTATCTATCTCTTAAAAGCCGAAATTAGGCAAAATATTGAACGCCAACAGGTTATTAAAGGAACTGCTACGAGTGGTTATGAAACAACCAAGCGGAGCCCGAAAAAAACACAAAAGGTCGGTCGTAATGAACCGTGCCCTTGTGGTAGTAAGAAGAAATATAAACATTGTTGTGGCCGTTAAAGTGTCAAACGCTAGGATATCTAGCGTTTTTTTCTAGAACAACTAATTAGAAAATGATATAATATTAATACTAACTAAAAAGGATGATAGCGATGAACATAAAAGAAATAATTAATGAATTAATAATATATCAAAAACAACTCAATGATTTATGGAGGTCACTTTGACATCGACCAAAAATTATTAACGATTAAATCATTAGAAACGTCTATGTTAGATGAAAAATTTTGGCAAGATAAAGAAGCGGCTAATCAAGTGGTTGTAACTCTAAACACCTTAAAGAAAGAAACCTCATCTATTACTAAATTAAAAGACCATATAAAAAATAATTTAGAAAGCGCGAGGGAGTTAGAACCAACAGACGATGAAGAAATAACAACCATTCTGACTGAAGAATTAACCATTATCAAGCACCAATTAACCAATTTAGCGATAGAATTATTATTAGATGAGCCTTATGATAAAAACAACGCTATTATTGAAATACATTCTGGGGCCGGTGGTACTGAATCTTGTGATTGGGCTAATATGCTTTATCGGATGTATGGGCGTTGGGGTGAGAGTAAAAATCTTAAAGTAGAAGAAATTGACTATCAAGCAGGCGAGGAGGTCGGCTTAAAAAGAGGAGTTTTATTAATTAAGGGGCATAACGCTTATGGTTATCTAAAGGGCGAAAAAGGGATTCACCGCCTGGTTAGAATTTCTCCTTTTGACGCTAGTCGGCGCCGTCATACTTCTTTTGCCTCTGTCGATATTATCCCAGAATTTGATGATGATATTGATATTAAAATTAATGAGAGTGATTTAAAAATAGATGTGTTTAAAAGTGGTGGCGCAGGTGGACAAAGTGTTAATACAACTGATAGTGCGGTGCGGATTACGCATTTACCAACCAAAATAATAGCCACTTGTCAAAATGAAAGAAGTCAAATAAAAAACAAAGAGAAGGCCCTAAAGATACTAAAAAACAAACTATATCAATTAGAACTTGATAAAAGGCAAAAAGAAACTAATTTGTTGCGGGGTGAACAAGAAAAAATAGAGTTTGGCTCGCAAATTAGAAGTTATGTAATGCACCCTTATTCAATAGTCAAGGATCACCGTACTGGTTATGAAATCGGTAATGTTGATAAGGTACTTGATGGAGAATTAGATCAATTTATGGCTAAATATTTTAAATATAATAAGGGTCAAAGACCATAATCTACCAGTAGCAGTGTTTAATAAAGATGTTATAATAAAAAATATTGAGGTGTTTGTACATATGGAGTTAATAAGACTAAGTAAAGTTACCAAACGATACAAAAATGGTGTGACAGCCATTGCTGAGCTTGATTTAAAAATAAAAAAAGGTGATTTTGTCTTTATCATTGGTAATAGTGGTAGTGGTAAATCAACCTTAATAAAGATGTTATACCGCGAAGAAAAACCGACAATGGGTAAAATAATTGTTGGGGGTATTGATGTTGCTCGATTAATAAATCGTCGCGTTTATAGGTTGCGAAGAAAACTAGGTATTGTCTTTCAAGACTTTAAATTATTACCTAAAGCAACGGTTTATGAAAACGTGGCTTTTGCGTTAGAAGTGCTCGGAGAAGCTCGTCAAGATATTCGCCAAAAAGTAATTAAGGCTCTAGAACTAGTTGATTTAAAGGATAAAGTGAAATATTATCCTGATCAACTATCAGGCGGAGAACAACAAAGAGTTGCGATTGCCAGAGCCATTGTTAATGAACCAAAATTACTAATTTGTGATGAACCAACTGGTAATCTAGATCCTAAAATAAGCATGGAAATCATGAGGGTTCTAGAGACTATTAATAAATTAGGTACAACCGTTATTATGGCTACTCATGATAAACAAATCGTGGATGAAATGCAAAAAAGAGTTGTTGTCTTAGATGCGGGGCGGCTAATAAAAGATTTTGAGAAGGGAACTTATGATTATGAAGTTGTTTAGGATGTTTGGGCGCAGTATAAGAGACGCCTATCGTAGTGTAATTAGAAACTTTAGTTTAAGTTTAGCGTCCATTTCCTGTATTACTGTTACGTTAGTAATTGTCTCTCTTTTTACTATGGCCTCATATAACGTTGATAATTTTACTAAATTAATTAAACGTGATGTTACCGTCGTTGTTTTTTTAGATAATGATATTACTCCAGAAGAAATAAACGCTATGGAAACAAAAATAAGTCAAATGGATAATATCGCTAAGTATGAATTTAAATCAAAACTAGAAATCAAGGAACAAATGCAATCATCATCAGATGTTTTTGACCGTATTATGTCTAATTGGGATAATAAAGAAAACCCACTTCAAGACACCTTCCTTATTAAAGTTATCCAAATAGAAAAGATTAAAGAAACCGCGGCAGCCTTGAGTGCGCTTGATAAAGTAAGTGTTGTTAAGTATGGTGAAGGGATGGTAGAAAAGTTGGTCTTTATCTTTAGTGTTATTGAAAAAGGAACCGCAGGCTTAGTTATTGGTTTACTAATAGTAACGGCTTTCCTCATTGCCAACACCATTAAAATAACTATTTTTTCAAGGCAAACCGAAATTTCTATTATGCGATTAGTTGGCGCCTCTAATCTGGCCATTAGATTACCATACATTATTGAAGGTCTCTTTTTGGGAATCTTGGGTAGTGTTATTCCTATTATTATTACTATTTATGGTTATACTATTTTTTATGGTTACTTTGAAGGGCAATTATTTTCCCCTTTAATTAGATTAGTATCCCCTTATCCTTTCATCTATATTATTTCATTATGCCTATTAGGCATTGGTATGGTTGTTGGAATGTGGGGTAGTGCTAGAGCGGTAAGGAGGCATTTGAAGATATGAAAAGGAAATTATTATTAATATCATTGTGCTTATTACTATGTTTTTCTTTAATACCTTTAAATCATGTATCAGCTAAGACTCTTAATGATATATATAAAGAACAAAGTAAATTAAAACAAGATCGCGAGGATAATATTAACCGGAAAAACAAAACCAGTTCGGAAATCAATAAAACCAAAACTGATATTACTAGGTCATCTAATGAAATTGAACAAGCCCAATTAGGAGTAATCACCGCGGAAAAAGAAATAGAAGCGTTAAATATAAAAATTAAGGAAAAAGATTTAGAAATAAAGGAATTAATTAATTTTTATCAAGTTTCAGAAGGAGAATCTGAATACTTAGAATATGCTTTCGGGGCGAGAGATTTTACTGATTTTATTTATCGGCTTGCGATTGTTGAACAACTATCTAAATATAATGATGAAAAACTAAAAGAAATGAATAATATGATTATTCAAAATGAACAAAAAAAAGTGGCCTTAAGGCAAAAAGAAAAAGATTTAAAAATAAAAAGGGAAGCTTTAGCTTATCAACTAAAAGATTTAGGTACTCAATTAAAAGAACTATCTGACGCTAGTCTTGATATTAATGCGGAAATAAAAGCGGTCTCTGATCTTATTAAAGCCTATGAAGCTATGGGTTGTAAAAAAGACGATGACATTAGTGTTTGTGCTAGAACACCGCTTGATACAAGATTTCGGCGTCCAATAACAGCGGGTCGAGTAACATCAAATTATGGTCCACGTGATTTACTTGGCAGAACCTATCATTACGGTATAGACTTAGTGGCTAGTGGTGGTGAAGGATCCCCCATATATGCGGCAGCGAATGGTCGTGTCGCGGCTACTTTACCAAGACAAAGTTGTGGCGGTAATATGCTTTTTATTCATCACTATATTAACAATAAACATTATACTACTGGTTACTTCCATTTACTAACAATGAATGTCAAGGTTGGTGACATTGTTACTAACAGCCAAGTAATAGGAACTAAAGGTGGTTATTCAACGGCGACCCGTTATTTTCCGAAAACTGGCTATGATCGTTGTACAACGGGAGCTCACCTTCACTTTTCTATTGCCGCCGGTCATTATTTAGGGCCACCACCAAGCGGGTTTAGTGGTTGGGGGTATTGGGAAGCTAATAATATTAATCCGCGCCATTTTATTAATTTCCCAGCGGAAAGCGGCGGTTATTGGTCAGGAAGATAAAACTTCATTTGTCATAGTTTTAAATATTTTAATAAAAATTCATCAAAAGTATTACCGGTAGTGTTTAAAACCTTAAAGAAAGGGAAAAACTAAGGTAAACTATAAACAAGATAAATAAAAAGGAGAGTAATGGTAGTTGATGCATCAAGATCAAGGTTTTACTTTAGTAGAGTTATTAGCGGTTATCGTCGTATTAGGAATTGTTTTATTAATTGCCATTCCTAATATTTTAAACATTATTAACAAAACAAAAGAGGGAGCGTATGAAAGGCAAAAGGAATTAATAGTTAATGCTGCTAAAAAGTATGTAATGTCAAATATGGATAGTATTGAATGGACTGATGATGAGGCCATAATTACCTTAGCCAAGTTACAGGAGGAAGGATTGTTGTCTACCGCATTAAAGAATTCTAGAACTGGTGATAAATTCGATCCTAACCAGACTATAGTAACAATAACAAGGATAGGTAATCAATATACATACACATACAGTGTAGCAGAGCCGCCATTTGAATGTGGTGATACATTGGTAGATAAGCGGGATGGGAATGAGTATGGCACGGTTTTAATCGATAATCAATGTTGGATGGCTGAAAATTTAAGATTCACGGAGGGTTGTTTAGTTACTACTACAAGTGCTTGGGCAGATTCAAC
>Ga0265293_10004351_pt1 | contig 25078 bp, 20 predicted proteins | sample Munlanlewell138R_FD_192505 | JGI IMG/M metagenome (GOLD analysis project Ga0265293, IMG submission 192505) | Leachate microbial communities from a municipal landfill in Southern Ontario, Canada - Leachate well 138R | ecosystem: Engineered > Solid waste > Landfill > Unclassified | place: Canada...
AGGTAGAGGGTAATCTTGTTACCCTTTTTGCGTTGTCTTAATGTTATTTTCATTGCTCATCAGTTAAAAAGATTATCAATTTCGGAACGTGGTATAATGGTTCTTCTGCCCAGCTTACCTGCTTTTATTTCTTCTCTTTGAATCATTCGTTGAATTGTCCATCTGCTTGCACCTAATAAAATGGCAGCTTCTTGAACGCTTAAAAACTCCTTATCTCTAAGATTGATAAAATTGCCTGTTTGAATTGGCAGGCTTTGCAGACTTTGCAAGTTTTCGGAATTTGCAGAAGTAACAGATTTGATTTGCTCCTTTAGAGTAGCTTGTACTTTTTCCTCTCTCTTGATTTGCTTGTAGTGTCGGGAATTACAAGTTTTCGAGCAATACCGTGTTGTTGTGGTTTGGGCAACAAATGCCTGACCACAATATTGACAGAATTTCGGAATTTTAATATTACTACTCATTTGGTGCTTATTAGTGCCTGATGTTGCTCGGTGGTGCTGTTTGGTGCATCATTTCACCAGTACCTTTCAATTTGTGCCTTTGGGCAACAAATTTGTTGTTTGAGCAACAACTGGGCAACAAAAATAAGCAATAAAGTGCAATTGGGCAACAAATAAGGGAAGAAAGTAAACCTATAAACCTAACAATAGTAGGTAGTTAGCAAACAAAAGAAGGGCAACTACTTTCCAATACAAAACTTGCTAAAAATCGAACCCAAAATCTCATCATTAGATATCTCACCAGTGATTGTTCCTAGATGATACAAAGCCGCCCGGATGTCTATTGTGGCCAGGTCGGTTGGTAGGTTCTGGGCGAAGCCTTGTTCGACAGCTTCCAGTGCTGTGAAAGCTTTTTGCAGCGCGTTATAATGGCGGGCGTTACTTACGATGGTGTCCTGGTTAAATGTCATCGCGTTGGCTACTTTGAGCAGGCTGTGGGTGATGAGGTTGATGTTCTCTTTGCGCTTGGCCGAGATGAAAACTGTTTCCAGCTCAACCATTTCAGGGAAGTGCGAGGGAGTTTCGGAAATCAGATCGGCCTTGTTGCCAATCAGTATAAAATGCTTGTTCTCGTCCTTGATGAAATCCCGAAACTCATGCAACATTTCCTCGGCTGAGTTATTATCCCAACTCATCAAATCGCAGACGTATAAGATCACACTTGCGTCCTTGATTTTGTTGTAGGTGCGTTCAATTCCCAAATTCTCTATCACGTCATCTGATTCGCGCAGACCGGCGGTGTCGATAAACCTAAAGGCATGACCTTCAATAATTATCGTGTCTTCAATGGTATCGCGTGTGGTACCCGGAATATCGCTAACGATGGCTTTTTCTTCGTTAAGAATGGCGTTGAGCAGGGTGCTTTTTCCCACGTTTGGCTTGCCAATTATAGCAACCGGGATACCGTTTTTGATGGCGTTTCCGGCCTGGAAGCTGTCCATCAGCTTGTTAATTTCCGCTTTCAACTCGCTTAAAAGCTCTATAAAACGCTTGCGGTCAGCAAACTCCACATCTTCTTCACCAAAATCCAGCTCTAGCTCAATCAGTGCTGCAAAATCAATCAGTTGTGTCCTGAGTTGTTTTATGCGATCCGAAAATCCACCTCGCATCTGCTTCACTGCCAGGCTATGTGCAGCTTTCGACTGGCTGGCAATCAGGTCGGCAACGGCTTCGGCCTGTGCCAAATCAAAACGTCCGTTTCTAAACGCCCGCATCGTAAACTCGCCTGCCTCGGCCAGTCGAGCGCCTTTGGACATCAACAGCTTGAGCAGTCGCTGCTGAATATATACCGAACCATGACAGCTTATTTCAATGGCATCCTCACCGGTGTAGGAATGTGGGCCTCGAAAAAATCCCAGTAGCACTTCGTCCACAAAACCTTCTTCGTCAAGTATTTGTCCAAAATAAAACTTGTGAGACTCCGCTTTTTCTATTGAAAAACCCGGCTTTGCTGCTTTAAAAATTTCGCCGGCGATAGCGTGGCTTTGATTTCCGCTTACTCGGATAAGCGCCACAGCACCCATTCCGGCAGCGGTTGCCAACGCACAAATCGTGTCATCATTTTGAAGGTCAATATACATAGCTAAAGCTTTAGTTAACAAAAGTACAAGAATTTCTCTATCCATTATTATAATACAAGCCCTGAATAATCAAGGCGAGTGCGGAAAAGCTTTTTGTTGATCATTTGATTTTATCTCTTAACCGATAATTTTACGAAATTTGCCACAAAAAACTTGAGACGTTATTTTATCCACTTGTCGTATAACGGTAGCAATTATCATGGTTGGCAAAGGCAAAACAATGCCCACAGCGTTCAGGCTGAGCTTGAAAAATGCTTGAGCCTAAAACTCAATAATTCTATTGATATTATGGGTTGCGGCCGCACAGATACCGGCGTTCATGCTCATAATTTTTATGCACATTTTGATCTTGAGACTAATTTGGATGTAGAAAAAACAGCCGTTTTAGTTGATGAACTCAACCGCTTCTTGCCCAAAGATATTGTGATTTACAAAATCTGGGAAGTACCTAACGAGGCACATGCGCGTTTTGATGCTACCGAAAGAACTTATCAGTACCAAATTCATCACCAGAAGAAAGTGTTTGGTAATGAATTGTCCTATTTTGTTTATACCAAGCCTGATCTGGATTCGATGAATGAAGCTGCTGCTATTTTATTGGATTACAGCGATTTTACCAGCTTTTCTAAATTGCATTCGCAAACTAAAACAAATCTCTGCGTTATTAAATCTGCATTTTGGACAGAACGTGACGAACAGCTTGTTTTCGAGATTACTGCTGATCGTTTTTTGCGCAATATGGTGCGAGCTATCGTTGGCTCGCTGCTGGAGGTAGGGCAGAGGCGTCGCAGTATAGAAAACTTTAAACAGCTTATTGAAGTCCGTGACAGGAAAGCTGCTGGCTTTTCTGTGCCGGCTCATGCCTTGTTTTTGAATGAAATCCGGTATCCGGAAGTGATTTTTAAAAAGTATTAAATTATTATCGTTCGCGGTTTTTATTTAGCAAGGCTTGTTTTAACTAATTCTGCTATTTTTGCCAACCAACAAAATCAGTAAACTGATTGTACAAATAATGATAGACACAGTAAACCTAAGAGCGTCGTTTGGAGAACAGATACATAGCTGGCATGCTACTGAAGTAGAATGGCTTAGATTAATAAATCATACCAGGCCAACTCAGTTGGACGGCTTTTTTCAGTTTATTAGCGATTCCGTTTCTTACCTGTCATGGGGCATTCCTATTATATTGATAATCATTGCTATAGCTCACAAACAAAACTTTTGGCAAATCAAAGCGGTTTATGTATTATTTTCGGTGGTGCTGGCTTCTTTATTGAGTTTTATTCTCAAACATATCATCGATCGCGTACGGCCTTTTGAGGCTTACGACTTTCTTGAAAAGCTTTCCGGCGGCGGCAGTCCGTCCTTTCCCTCCGGCCATACTACTGCGGCGGTTGCCCTTTCTGTTGGCTTAATTTTAGCCTATCCTAGATGGTACGTCATTCTACCGGTGATTTTGTGGGCCATACTGGCTGGTTACTCCAGGATGTCGCTTGGTGTTCATTATCCCAGTGATGTGCTGGCTGGAGCAGCATTAGGCATAGGTGCAGCCATAGTTTGCTATAAATTATGCACGGTCAGGCCAGATGAGGCAGCTTAAATTTTTAAAAGTTGATAATAACGGGCTCTGACGGCACTCAGCAAACCCATATCAATATTGTTTTTGTAAATTCTCACCAGATCATAAAGCTGGTTACCTGTGAATATACTGGCACGGGCAGCGTCAAAACATAAAAGGCTGGTATCGTATTTTACTTCTTGGGTTAATTTCTTAAACGCTTCCCATTCAATATTTTCAGGTATGAGAAAATAGCCGTGATGAGCTTGCCGTGCATCGAAATAAAAGCCTTCTTCAATCATTTCAAGGAAGAAAAATTTTTCGAGTGTGATTACAGCTTGTTCAAACTCGATACCTATTTTATGTTTTTTGAAATGTAAGCCGACATTTCTAAATTGCTCTTGCACAATACTTAACTGTCCATATTGTGGCAAATCACGCACCCGCAGCGCGGCCATAGCTGGATATCCCGGAATCTTAATTTGGGCCAAAACCGCATCAATAGGAATATTTGAGCTTTTACTCACTTTTAGAATCAGCCGCTGGGCTTCAATAAAGGTGATAGGATCTTTAAGCATAAGATAAAGATAACGAGGCTTTTCTACTTGGGGAAAGTCCATAAAATAGCCAAAAAAAGGGTTTCTGGATTCTAAAACACAGCTGTCTTTGATGATCAGGTCATTTTCGAGGCAGAACAGTGTTTCTTCTTTGGTCAGGGAGCCAATATACTCCTGAATTTCTCTATTTTCTCTCATTGGTTTTGTTTATTGATTTGTCCTATAAAAGTACAATATTATAGGTCAATGTCAAAGTAATCTGGATTTAATTTTTATCTCAAATCTTTTTTGAAGAAAAATAGCCTATAAAAAAACGCTGCAAGACCAGCATCTTGCAGCGCAATTTTATGTTAATGATAAGCCTTGAAAGCCTTCACCTAGAAGTTATAGACATTGTCATCAATTAATTTCTCAGCAATGCGACGACGCGCCTCTTTCAGATTCACGGCTTGCAGCTTACTCAGGTTAAACAAAGCTTGTTGCAGTTGATCAGCTTCCTTTTCGGGAGCAAACCCAAGCACAGCTTCGAGGCCGGCTTTATATATGATGTTGGCCACTTCGTGCATCAACACATCCAGAATATCACGGTAAAGCGGCAATTCACTGTTTTTAATGCTTTCAAGTTTTTTAATGCGTAGCATAGTGGATTCGGCTACATAAACCTGCATCAGCATATCCGAGAGGTTCATCAAAACTTCTCCTTCTTCGGCAATTTTTCTTCCAAAAGTGCTGGTAATAGGCGGGATGAGCATTAAAACAGCTTTTTTCAAATTACGAACTGCTGTTGCTTTTTCAGCAAAATAACCCGTTCCAACAGTTTCAATGACCTGCTCGGTGTCTTCAGCCATTTTCTTGGCTATATCAAAGAGTTCTGCTTCCGGCTTCGCACCCTTTTTTAATAGCGTGTCAACGGCCAATAGTCTGTTGATTTCGTTGGTGCCTTCAAAAATACGATTGATTCTGGAATCGCGGTAGGCGCGATCAACAGGCGTTTCGCTCGAAAAGCCCATTCCGCCATAAATCTGAACGGCTTCGTCAACCACATAATCCAAGGCTTCCGAGCCGTAAACTTTAAGCAAGGCACATTCAACGGCAAAATCAGCAACACCTTCAATATTGGCTTTGCCATGTTCTAAACCTTTGGCTTTCAATTCTTCAATATAATCCTGAATATCTTTGCTTGCCCTGTAAACAGCAGACTCTGTAGCGAAAGTCTTGATGACTTGTTGCGCCAATTTATGCTTGATGGCACCGAAATTAGCAATTGTTTTGCCAAATTGCTTGCGTTCGTTGGCGTAGTTTACGGAATATAAGATAGAACGTTTGGCTCCTCCCAAAACTGTGGCACCCAGCTTTATACGGCCTAAATGCAGAATATTTAAAGCGATTCTGAAGCCTTCGCCCCGTTTGCCAAGCATGTTTTCTACTGGAACTTTAACGTCGTTATAAAAAATCTGGCGTGTGGAAGAACCTTTGATACCCATTTTTCTCTCCTCGGGATTCATCGTCACGCCATCCCATGCGCGTTCCACAATAAATGCGCTGAGTACGCGATCGTTGTCCACCTTAGCGAAAACAGTCTGTACATCAGCGAATCCACCATTGGTGATCCACATTTTTTGTCCGTTGAGGATATAGTGCTTTCCATCTTCCGACAACACTGCTTTGGTGCGCCCTGAGTTGGCATCAGAACCTGCACCCGGCTCGGTGAGGCAATAGGCTGCCATCAATTCGCCGCTGGTGAGTTTAGGGATATATTGTGCTTTTTGTTCTTGGGTTCCATAATACAGAATCGGCAGCGTACCGATACCGGTATGTGCCATAATAGCCACGGAATAGGAGTGGGCTGCACCCAAAGCTTCGTTGGCACGCATTATCGACAAAAATGACTGCTCAAAGCCGCCATATTCCTCGGGAACAGAAAGCCCTAATAGTCCTAAGTCGCCGGCTTTTTTTAACAATGAAGCCATCAGACCATCTGTTTGCTTATCAATAGCATCCAGATTTGGAAATATCTCCGTCTCCAGAAAATCCTGACAAGTTGCAGTAATCATATTTGTCTCTTCATCAAACTCTTCAGGAATGAAAATAGCTTGCGCATCTACTTCTTTTACAAGAAATTCTCCGCCTCTCAGTGATTTTTTTGTGGTCATAGATTAAAGAATAAATTATTAGGTGCAAACTTAATCATTTAAGCTTTATTTGTGTTTAGTAGCTTGCATCACAAGGCTTATTTAAAATGATTCTATACGTTTCAGCAGCGATTTTGCAGGACGGAGATTCGAGGGATTTTATCTTAAAGTGACTGTTTATAAAACTTCAGATGTAATGTAAACACAAAAGAAGCCGCTTCATTGTTCAGAAACGGCTTCTTTTACACCTAAAAACTAAGATTCAACAATGCTATTTCTCAACAACGGCGACTTTGGCCGGTTTTTTTATTTTAACAATAACTTCTTTTTTCTTTTCGTCAAAATCGACTGTAATTACATCATTGGTTTTCAGTTTAGATTTGATGATTTCCTCGGCCAACAAGTCTTCAACATATTTCTGGATAGCACGTTTTAGCGGTCTTGCACCAAATTGTTCGTCCCAGCCTTTTTCTACAATAAAATCCTTGGCCTTGTCAGTAAGCTTGAGTTTATAACCCAAATCATCAATACGTTTATAAAGATGAACCAGCTCAATATCAATGATTTTATGAATGGCCTCGCGTTGTAGAGGATCAAAAATCACCACGTCGTCAATACGATTCAAGAACTCAGGCGCAAAGGATTTTTTAAGCGCATTTTCTATCACGCCTTGTGCGTAAGTAGCTTTAGTACCTTGTTTGGCAGCCGTGCTAAATCCAACACCCTGGCCGAAATCTTTAAGCTGTCGCGAGCCGATATTCGAGGTCATTATAATAATGGTGTTCTTGAAATCGACTTTTCTGCCCATACTATCGGTGAGCATACCATCGTCGAGCACCTGAAGCAACAGGTGAAACACATCGGGATGCGCTTTCTCAATTTCGTCGAGCAGCACGATGCTGTAAGGTTTGCGTCTCACTTTTTCGGTAAGCTGGCCACCTTCTTCGTAGCCTACATATCCGGGAGGCGCTCCAACCAGGCGTGATACCGCAAATTTTTCCATATATTCACTCATATCGATACGCACCAGCGCATCTTCAGAGTCGAAAAGGTATTTGGCAAGCACCTTTGCGAGGTATGTTTTCCCAACGCCTGTTGGACCTAAAAAGATAAAACTTCCGATGGGTTTGTTTGGGTCTTTAAGGCCTGCACGGTTTCTTCTGATGGCTTTCACCACTTTTTTGATAGCACTATTTTGACCAATTACCGAGCCCTCCATCTCCTCTTCCATATTTATCAGGCGGTCGCCTTCATTCTGGGAAATACGCTGCAACGGAATACCGGTCATCATCGCTACTACTTCGGCCACATTTTCTTCACTCACCTGTTCGCGGTGAATCTTTGATTCTTCTTCCCACTTAAGTTTGGCATGCTCGAGACTTTCTAACAAGCGGCGCTCGCTATCTCTGAACATCGCTGCTTCTTCAAACTTCTGAATTTGAATGGCTTGATTCTTCTTTAATCGAGTATCTTCAATCTGTGTTTCCAGATCGATAATTTCAACAGGAACATGGATGTTATTGATATGCACGCGCGCGCCGGCTTCGTCCAAAGCATCAATGGCCTTGTCTGGTAAAAAACGATCAGACATATACCTGTTTGTAAGCTTAACGCAGGCTTCAATAGCCTCATTATCATATTTCACAAGGTGATGATCTTCATAGCGTTCCTTGATATTATTCAGGATCTCAATGGTTTCATCAGCCGATGTGGGATCGACTAAAATTTTCTGAAAACGACGTTCTAAAGCACCATCTTTCTCAATGTATTGGCGGTATTCGTCAAGGGTTGTAGCACCGATACATTGCAGCTCACCACGGGCAAGAGCCGGCTTAAACATATTGCTGGCATCTAAGGATCCGCTGGCGTTTCCGGCGCCCACAATGGTATGAATCTCATCAATAAATAAGATGATATCCGGATTTTTTTCCAGCTCGTTAAGCACGGCTTTCATCCGTTCTTCAAACTGGCCACGGTATTTTGTGCCGGCAACCAAAGAAGCCAGATCGAGCATGATCAATCTTTTGTTAAAAAGCGCGCGGCTAACCTTACGCTGTGTGATTCGTAGCGCGAGTCCTTCAGCAATGGCTGATTTACCAACACCGGGCTCACCGATAAGGATAGGATTATTCTTTTTGCGGCGGCTCAGAATCTGTGCCACACGCTCCAGCTCGCGCTCGCGTCCTACAATAGGGTCGAGGCGATTTTCTTCGGCGGCACGTGTCAGGTCACGGCCAAAATTATCCAAAACCGGTGTTTTACTTTTCACTTCAGCCATTTTCTTAGCGCCACCCGTAGGTCTTACCTCACCCTCGTCTTGCGCTTCACCAGGAAATTCCGACCGCGGATTTTCTGATGGTGTAATTTTTTCTTCTCCTGTGTACATAAATGTCAATTCGTTTTTGTAAGTCATAAAATCAACCCCCTCACGTTCAAGATTTTGCGTAATAAGATTGTTCTTGTCTCGTAAAATTGCCAAAAGTAAATGCTCTGTTTTTATCAAATCACTTTTGTATTCTTTGGCAATAATATACGTAAATTTTAATGCCCGCTCGGTTTGTTTGATAAGCGGAATATTTGTCAGTACTTTGTCAGGTTTGTCAGTAGATTTGATCGCATCTTCGATGCGCCTGCGAAAAACCTCTAAGTCGATTCCGAAGTATTTCAGAATCTGCAGAGCCTTTCCTTCGCCATCGCGCACCATTCCCAGGAACAAATGTTCTAGTCCTATGTAGTTATTTCCCAGCCGTAAAGCTTCTTCATGACTGTAAGTCAGTATGTCGCGTACTCTGGGAGAAAATTTTGCATCCATATAATTTTTCCTTTTTTCTATCTGCGTAAATTAACCTTGTTATAAGATATTTGAAATAATCAACACCTAAACTTTAGCAGTATCAAAGGTAGAAACAATAATTAGTCCAACATTGTTCGGTCAAAGAAATTATTAACAAGCTTATGTTCAAACTTTGTTCAAAATCAATTTAATTCTTGACAATTCACAAGGCCTTTTTTTGTACTTTTGCCACCTTATTAACAAGGATAAGGCTTAATTAAGATTGAACTAAACATGGAAGAGGTTTTTGACGGTGGAAAAATAGTAAAAGTCAATATTGAGACCCAAATGAAATCAGCCTATATCGATTATTCGATGTCGGTAATTGTTTCAAGGGCTTTGCCTGATGTGCGTGATGGTTTAAAACCTGTACACAGGCGGGTACTTTTCGGCATGCTTGATTTGGGAGTTTTATCAAATAGATCGCATAAAAAATCAGCCAGGATTGTGGGTGAGGTGCTGGGTAAGTATCATCCGCACGGTGACACCTCAGTTTATGATGCTATGGTACGTATGGCGCAGGACTGGTCATTGCGCTATCCTTTGGTTGACGGGCAAGGAAACTACGGCTCCATTGATGGAGATAGCCCCGCAGCAATGCGTTATACAGAAGCACGTCTGCGTAAAATTGCCGAGGAGTTGTTGGCAGATATCGATAAGGAAACCGTAGATTTTCAGTTGAACTTTGATGACACACTGAAAGAACCTACAGTTTTGCCTGCTGCAATTCCCAATTTATTGATCAATGGTGCTAGCGGTATTGCCGTTGGTATGGCCACAAATATGCCGCCACATAACCTTTCAGAAGTTATTGACGGCACTATTGCCTATATCGACAACCGCGATATTACCATCGCTGAGTTGATGCAATACATTAAAGCACCCGATTTCCCAACAGGCGGAATCATTTATGGCTACGAAGGTGTAAAAGAGGCTTTTGAAACGGGTAGGGGACGCGTAATGATGCGTGGTGAAACCAATATTGAAGAACATAACGGACGAGAATGGATCATTGCCACCTCCGTTCCTTATCAAGTGAACAAAGCCGAGATGATTAAAAAGACGGCTGATCTCGTCAACGACAAAAAGTTAGATGGAATTTCTGACATTCGTGATGAATCAGATCGTAACGGGATGCGCATAGTTTACGAGTTAAAAAAAGATGCTGTTACTAACGTTGTGCTCAATAAGCTCTATCAGATGACAGCCTTACAATCTTCTTTCAGTGTAAATAATGTGGCGCTTGTAAAAGGCAGGCCGCGCTTGCTCAACCTGAAAGAACTGATTCATTATTATGTAGAACATCGCCACGAAGTAGTGGTGCGACGCACTGAGTATGAATTGAGAGAAGCTAAGAAAAGGGCACATATTCTGGAAGGACTGATTATCGCTCTCGACAATATCGACGCGGTGATCGAGCTGATTAAAGCTTCGAAAAATCCTGAAGAAGCAAGAAATGGCCTGATGTCTGAATTTAGTCTTACAGAAATTCAAGCCAAAGCGATACTCGAGATGAGATTGCAGCGCCTTACCGGTCTCGAAATCCAGAAAATTAAGGAGGAATTTGATGAAGTGATGAAACAAATTGCTTTCCTCGAAAATATTTTAAGCGACGAAGACCTGCGTTTTCAGATTATCAAGGATGAGTTGCGCCTTATCAAAGAAAAATATGGCGACAAATCGCGCTCAACAATTGTTTATTCCGCCGATGATTTCAGAATAGAAGATGTTATTCCTGATGAAGCTGTTGTGCTTACTATTTCACACATGGGTTATATCAAGCGTACCGCACTGTCAGAATACAGGGTGCAGAGTAGGGGAGGCCGTGGATCCAAAGGCTCCAACGCACGTGATGAGGATTTCATCGAACACTTGTTTATTGCTACGAATCATAATTATATGCTTTTCTTCACAGAAAAGGGTAAGTGTTTCTGGCTCAGGGTTTATGAAATCCCGGAAGGAACCAGAACCGGGAAAGGCAGAGCAATCCAAAACCTGATAAATATTGAAAAAGATGATCAGGTAAATGCCTTTATCAATATTAAAGACCTTAAAGATCAGGAATATATCGAAAATAACTTTATTATACTCAGCACCAAAATGGGTGTAATTAAGAAAACAAGTCTGGAAGCCTATTCACGCCCACGACAAAATGGTATCAACGCCATCACTATCCGCGAAGGCGACACCTTGCTTCAGGCGCGACTTACCAGCGGCACAAGCGAGGTGATTTTAGCGCTTAAATCAGGTCGTGCAATCCGCTTCAACGAATCCAAAGTGCGGCCAATGGGTAGAAATGCTTCAGGAGTACGTGGTATAAGACTGGCTTCGGAGACCGATGAAGTAATTGGCATGATCTGCATAAACGAGCCGGAAGTTACTGTATTGGTTGTTTCAGAAAAAGGATATGGTAAACGTTCAAATATCGACGATTACCGCGTTACGAACAGGGGAGGGAAAGGTGTGAAAACACTTAACGTCACCGAAAAAACGGGTAACTTAATTTCCATCAAAGACGTTACTGATAGCGATGACCTGATGATTATTAATAAATCCGGACTTACTATTCGTATTGCTGTTGCAAGCTTGCGCGTGATGGGCAGAGCCACTCAGGGTGTGCGACTTATCAATCTTAAAAACGAAGATGAGATTGCAGCTGTAGCTAAAGTTACCGCAGAAGATGAAGAGGCGATGGACGTAGAAACTTTGGATGAAAATGGTAATCCAATCGTTTCTGAATCTCTTGAAAAAGATGAGGAAACTCCAGAATCAACTGATAATCAATCTACAGATGAAGAAGAAGGAGCTCCTGAATCTGCTGATGATCAGTCAGATGACGAAGATGAGGAAACTCCTGAACCCACTAATTCTTAATTTTGGCACGAAGTTGGTATAACTTATTAGAAACTTTTAATTCGATTTTAATTAAACGGTTTTACAAACCCATCAAATAAAAATGAACATTATGAAAAAGCTCTTATTAATCCTGACTATGCTTGTGATTGCTTCTACAGGTATGGCTCAAAAATCTGAACGTACGAATGCGTTTATGTACAATAAAAACGTGCAATACGACAAGGCAAAAGAAGCAATCGACAAAGCTGTTGAACATCCCAAAACGATAGATGACGCAAAAACCTGGATGTACAGAGGGATTATTTATCTGAACCTAGTGTTTTCTGAAGATTACGCTACGCTTTCTGATGACCCACTACAGGAAAGCTTTACTTCTTTTAAAAAAGCAATCGAGCTTGATCCGGATGACAAACTAAAACGTGCTGATGATATTGATCCGCGCATTGAGGCAATTGGTCAGCAGTACTTTGCTTATGGCGTTGACGATTTTAATGCCAGTGAATACAGCAAAGCTGCAGTTAAGTTTAAGAAATCCTACGATGTTGCTGCCTATGCTAATAAGATAGACACACTTGCTTTGTTAAATGCAGCATTGGCTTCTGTAAGGGCTGAGGAGTATCAGCAATCACTTGATTACTATCAGGATTTACTCGAAATTGGTTTTAATGAATCCGATGTATATAAAAATATGGCATTAGCTTATAGAAATTTGGGTAATAGCGATGATATGTTTGCAACACTGAGAACCGGACGTGAAAAATATCCGGATGATGCAGGCTTGATGCTCGAAGAAATTAATGCTTATCTATCTATAGGACAGGGGGCTAAAGTGGTGGATGACTTAAAATTGCTGATAGAAAAGGATCCTACAAATTATTCCATTTTCTTTGTACTCGGAACTATTTATGGTGACGAAGCAAATGCGGAAATGTATGATTTAGAAAAAGCAGAAAATTATTACACCAAAACACTGGAAATCAATCCAGATTATTATGACGCAGTATACAACCTCGGTGCACTCTATATTAATGAGTCGAATAAATTGCAAGTAGCGGCTAATGAGTTACCATTGGATCAGACAGAAAAATATGATGAAATGACTGAAATAGCCAATGAAATTATCAAAAAGGCATTGCCACTTCTTGAAAAAGCTAACGAGCTACAGCCAGGAAATGAGGAAACTTTAAGCGTATTAAAATCAATTTATATCCGCTTTAATATGACTGAAAAGCTGAAAAGCTTGGAAGAATAAGCAATCAAAGCTTAAATTTTAAAAGGCCTTCAGGTGTGGAGGCCTTTTATATTAAATATGAAAGTTAACATAATATAAATTATGTTACAATAATAATACAATAAAAATTACGCATTTCAGCGTAATTTTTTTGTATAAGCATGTTTATATTAATCCTTCTTTTCCAGATCGGAAAATAACTTTTTGAATTTTTCTAACTTTGGAACGATCACAAACTGACAATAGCCCTGGCTTGGGTTCTTTTCGTAATAATTCTGATGATAGTCTTCCGCTTTGTAGAAAGCCTCAAAAGCAGAAATTTCTGTGATGATCGGCTTTTCCCAAATTTCCTGATCGTTCAGTAAGGCTTTTACTTTTTCTGCTATTTCTCGTTGATGCTCATTGTGATAAAATATCACCGAACGGTATTGCGTACCCACATCAGCACCTTGTCTGTTTAAAGTAGTTGGGTTGTGCGTTTTAAAAAACACTTCCAGTAATTGTTCCAGACTTACCATTTCAGGATTATATGCGATTTGTACTACCTCTGCGTGGCCAGTTAGCCCGGAAGTAACTTCTCTGTAGGTCGGATTGGCAATGCGGCCACCGGCATAACCGGATACAACAGATTCAACGCCATTTACCTGATCAAAGACGGCTTCGGTACACCAAAAACAGCCGCCGCCGAGTGTAATAGTTTCTGTAGTTTTATTTTGTGCCATAGTTGCTGTGTTAACGGTTATGATTAGGATTAGCAATGCGATTTTTGAAAAATTAATTTTCTGCATATTGTTTAGTGACTTATTCTATTTATCTATTAAACACCAATTATTAGAGATTTGTTTTAGTACACTTTCATGTTGATGCTTCAACTACATAAAATATTCTTCTTTTGATCAAATTCAGAAGAGTTAAAGAGGATTTTAAACGAAAAGTTTTCTGAAAACTTGGTCTTAGTATAATTATTTTTCTATTTTTGGCAGCTATAAACAATTTATCAACCAACAAAAAATGGACAAAACAACCATCAGTCCTACAATATAAAGAATCAATAATTTTAATTAAGGGAATATCTTTTTCAGTTCAGGCTCTTTCGCAGTCTATGATTAGGATGTAAATTCATAGTCTGCCCTACCCTAATAGGAATTATTTTTTTAAAATCATCTATTTTCCATCATAATTAATTCAATATCTGTATATTATAAATAATTATTCCATATACTCCGTTCAAATTTAAGACTCAATTATGAATATTAAACCACTATTTTTGCTATTTGTGCTCTGTTGCGCCACCATTTTTATTTCTTGTAAAAAAGATAAAAATAATACGGAAGAAAAAAACATGAAAGCTTCACTGCAAATTGTTGCAGACAGTGTTTATCAAGTATTTAACGAAAAATGGGATATTGACAAGGCAGGTGTTCTCATTTATGTTAACGGCTCTTCGGGAACATATATGGTTTCAAGTAATATTACTCCCGAGGCAAGTCCTGAATCCCATTTTAGGGTGGCAAGCATCAGCAAAACCTTTACTGCTGCGGCAATTATGCTTTTGCAACAAGAGGGTAAATTAAATATTGACGATTCTATTGTGAAATATTTACCCAACACAGCCGCCTACGATATTCCCTACAGAAATGAAATTACCATTAAACAACTGATACAACATCGGGCTGGTGTTTTTGACGTCACGAATAATAATATCCCGGAAACTATTGATGCACCTTATGCAGGGATCAAATATGAAGACTACATTCGACAACAGGATAATTTACATACTTTCACTTTTGAAGAATTGGTAGGTTTAAACGCTCAGCATCAGATAAGTACCGCCGTTCCAGATGTTGGTTTCAATTATTCAAACACAGGCTATAATTTATTAGGCAAAATAATTGAAGAAGTGTCTGGTCTTAGTTATAGCGAATTTATAAGCCAAAGATTTACGCAGCCTTTAGGTCTGACAGATACTTACAGCGTTTGGCAGGGAAGCGATATAACAATGAGAACTCCTTTTATAGATTCATACCTGTATATCAAAGGATTAGAAGCTATACCTACCGCTGAGGACAATATGTCGGTCCATGTCACTGAAGGAGATATTGTCTCGACGCCAAAAGACATAACTACCTGGATGCGTTTACTATTAACGGGGGAATCTGGAGTAAATGCAGCAAACGTTGACTTAATGAAGGAAATGTTGCCTGCAGATGGCAACCATGGCGTTTACGGCTTAGGCTTGGTTTATGAAGAAGGGCTTGGCTATGGCCATAATGGCGCACATCTAAGCTACGTCTCTACCTTAAGGTATAACCCGGAAAATGGAATCACTGTTTTGGCTTCAGCAAATTTTATCAGAATTGATACAACTGAGACTGGAATGCAGAGTTTTCTTGAGCTCGGATTTGGCATTAGGGATGCTTGTTACTCGGCAGTAGATGCTTACAAGAAATAGTCAATTTCTGGGCTTTCTTATTGCACTCTAACTGCTGAAATATGCTTACTTTTGCATTCTTTCAGCCGAAAAATACTGCATATAATTAACAATAAATAGCATCATGAGCATTGAAATTACAGGAAAAGTTGTTCAATTAGGACAACGTCAAACCGGGCAAAGTGCAAAAGGCACTTGGGTTAAACAAGAATTAATTATTGAAACTGAAGATCAGTTCCCTAAAAAAGTTTGTCTGCAATGTTGGGGTGATAAAGCTGATGAAGCAGCTGCTTTTACAAATGGTGAGCGCATTAAGGCAAGTATAAATATTGAGTCGCGCGAATACAATGGTCGCTGGTACACCGATGTGAAACCCTGGCGTTTTGAACGTGATGGCGCAGCAAAAAATGCTGTTAACCAAGGTGATAGTTTGCCGCCGCCAAATTACGAAGAGCCAACACCGGACAGCGAAGAAGGCGATCTTCCTTTCTAAATTAAACGTTAAACAAGATTGAAAAGCAGAACTGCTGCACTTATTGCAGCCTTTAGTGCTAACCTAATTTACGGGATTAACTACGTGGTTGCCAAAGGTATCATGCCAGATTACCTGCAACCACGTGCGATTATTTTTGTTAGAGTGATTGTCGCTGCCTTGCTTTTTTGGCTTATCACACCTTTTGTTGCCGCCGAAAAAGTCAGTAAAAAACACCTGTTTCAAATAGCTGTTGCTGCACTTTTCGGATTAGCTGCCAATCAAATCTTATTTTTTGAAGGCCTGAATCTTACCACACCCATCAACGCGAGTATAATTATGGTCGGTGCACCTATTGCAGTGCTGGTTTTTTCGCAATGGATCAACAAAGAACGCATCACTAAAACAAAAGTTTTAGGAATCGCCTTAGGAAGCTTTGGCGCTGCTTATCTGATTTTGGGTAGCGGCGAAATCAGCTTTAGTAAAGATACTTTTCTAGGTAATGTTCTCATATTGCTAAATGCCTCAACCTATGCATTATACTTAGTGTTAATTAAACCTATAATGCAACACTACAAAGCCATAACGGTGATGCGTTGGATATTTCTGTTTGGTACCATTTTTATTCTTCCGTTTACACTAATGCCTGCTTTAGAAGCAAATTGGTCAGAAATCCCATTTAACATTTGGCTATCAGTATTTTACGTGATATTCTTTACGACCTTTTTAGCTTACCTGCTTAATAACTACTCGCTAAAAACCATACATCCGTCCACAAATAGCGCATTTATTTACCTACAACCTGTTTTTTCAAGTATCTTGGCTTTAAGTTTCAAAAAAGACACCCTTGAAATCCAAGAGGTTGTGGCAGCATTATTTATCTTTGCAGGAGTTTATTTTGTAGGCAGGAAAAGTCAACTCCAGTTTTTCACCACAAAACTTACACAGGAAAAATGATTCTGAAAAGAGGTATATCAGCTTATATAGCAGGAGCATCGGGACTTACCGGCGGAATGCTTTTGCAACTTCTACTTAACAATTCGACTTTTAGTTCGGTAGTGGCTTTGCTGCGTAGTCCCCTACCCTTTTCTCATCCTAAATTAGTCCAGAAAATCATTGACTTTGACCAGCTTCAATCAGTTGATTTTGAGGGTGGTGATTTCTTTTTTTGCTGTTTGGGAACTACGATAAAAAAGGCCGGCTCTCAAGAGAAATTTCAAAAAGTTGATTTGAATTATGTTGAAATGTTGGCGAAATTCAGCGCAGAAGCCGGCTTTTCAACTTTCGCTGTTATTTCGAGTGTTGGAGCCAACAAAAATTCTAGAAATTTTTATCAGCGTACCAAAGGATTGATGGAAGAAGCCATCTCAAAATACGACTTTGAAAAAACATTGATTTTTAGACCTTCACTAATTCTGGGACCACGTAAAGAATTTCGTTTTGGAGAGGCTTTTGCTGCTTCCATGATGAAAGTTTTCAACCCGCTCATGGTAGGTGGTCTAAAGCAATTCAAGGCCATTCAAGCCTCAGAAATTGCTCGTAATATGTTGGAAATGAGTCTGGTAAAAAAGCCCGGAACTTATAACATCACAAACCGTGATATGCACCAAAAAAGAACAAACCATGAAAAATAGTAATACCTTCTCTTTGCTGAAAAATCTTAAAGCCGACCGCTTTTTTTTGATGGCCGGCCCTTGCGTGATAGAAAACGAAGAAACGCCGTTTTTGATAGCTGAAAAAGTATCTAAAATCTGCACTGAGCTTGATATTCCTTATATTTTTAAAGGTTCATACCGCAAGGCAAACCGTTCCAGGATAGATTCCTTTACTGGGATTGGCGACGAAAAAGCACTTATAATTCTTAAAAGTGTTGGAAAACAGTTTAATATTCCGGTAGTTACAGATATCCATACCGCTGAGGAAGCTGCGATGGCCGCCGAATATGTGGATGTGTTGCAAATTCCGGCCTTTTTATGCCGCCAAACGGATTTGCTGATTGCAGCTGCCAAGACAGGGAAGACGGTGAATATCAAAAAAGGCCAGTTTTTATCAGGCGAATCCATGAAGTTCGCGGTGGATAAAGTCATGCAATCGGGTAACGATCAGGTTTTCCTGACCGAACGTGGCAATATGTATGGCTACCAGGATATGGTGGTAGATTATAGGAATATTTACGCCATGAAAAAATTACAAATTCCTGTTATAATGGATGTTACACACTCATTGCAGCAACCGAATCAATCGGGAGGCGTTACCGGAGGTCAGCCTGAACTGATTGGATTAATTGCCAAAGCAGCCATAGCAGTAGGCGCAGATGGCATCTTTATGGAAACGCATCCGAATCCTGCTGAAGCAAAATCTGACGGTGCCAATATGCTTCACCTCGATCGCGCAGAAGAATTGCTACATCAATTGGTGAAAATCAGAGAATCAATAAGTTAATCTCGTTTTAGCTGAATAACTTGGCCGGTTTCAGGATCAAACCTGAGCTTGGAACGATTGAGTGGTGCAACTGCAATAGCACCCATTTGGCTGACAGGAATTCTAACATGATCCAGCAATTTTCCTTGGTAAACAACCCTGATTTCAACGGTTTCAGGCACTCTGTAGAGCATACTGTTTATAACCGTGATAGATTCCAGTGTGCTTTCTTCAACAGCAGGAATATTTTGGGTGTTGCCAGCCGGAATTAACTCAACTTGCAAGGGAACGCCTTTGGTTCCGCTATATATTACACCGGATTCTTCAGCAAAACGGGCAATCGTCTTTATTCCATTGTCGTTTTTTTGTGGTGTAAAATAGACAGTGTGTTCTTCAATGATGCTGTGTTCATGTCCTAAAAACAGGCTTAGGTAAGCTTCCTCCAACTGCTGAAGTTGTTTATCCATATAAATCAATGTGTTACCATAATTTATTTCCTGATAGCCACTGATCAGGTTAAATCGGCTTTGCCGGATAGTTTGAATGTAGTCAGCTGCTGACCTCGCTTTTTGTTCAGGGCTGCGATCAACCCAAGCCGCCTGCAAAACCGGCCGTTTGATAATAGTCGTATCTATCGTGATATTACGAATAATCGTGTCGATACGGCGATACAGATTGCTTTCAGCATAATAGGAAAATTCTTTTTGATCTGGGCTGTTAACTAAATGCTTTACAAGTTTAACAGACTCATTATCATGGTTTTGAATCTCATCACCCGCTCCCAGAAGAATCCCATTTCCAAGTTGTGAAAATGTCATACTCACAGCATCTTTTGTGGCACGCTCATCTAAACGCACAAAAAACACGGCTTTGTTATCGGGTTCAGCGGAAGTACTGAGCACAGCATCCAGGATGTCATAGGATTCAAAATCTGATTTTATAACATCTGAGACACCCAGCATCCTTTCAGCAAAACCACTGTAAGGACCGCTGATGTGTGTTGTTTTTCTGACTATAAAATCTATTTTCAGAACGGTTTGTGGTAAGGCATAAAAGAACCCGTCCTGCTGTCCTGGAATGCCATTTTTTGCATGACTTACTGTTATCTGAGAAAAAGCTGTTGAACTTATTAATAGACAGCTAATTAACAAGTTTAAAACTATGAAGCTTGAATTAAAAGTATTTCTTTTCATAAATAGGATTTTTTCAGAATATACAAAAATACAGTATTTACTGATTGGTTTTCAAACTGCTTTGGTTTCGTTGATCGAGAAAAGGGAAACGAAAACGTTTCCCTTTTCAGTATATCTATTTGATAAACAACAACTCACGGTATTTTGGTAAAGGCCAAAGCGAGTCATCAATCAGCATTTCGAGCTTATCAACATGGTAGCGAATTTTCTCAAAATAAGGTTTTACCTGATAGCAATAACTGTGGGCTTTTTGATCAAACTGATCCAATAGGTTGGCTATTTTTCGCTCATTGGTCATTTCTTCCACGTATTGGCGAATCATGGAAATATGCTCAGAAATTTCCTTGATGTTTTGCACTTGATTTCTACTCAGCTTCACATAGGTTTTATGATCCAGCACATCTTTGAGGCCTCTTGCATTCTCAATCAAGGTGTTTTGATATTTGATCGCGGTCGGGATAATGTGATTGATTGAAAGATCGCCTATCAGGCGCGATTCAATTTGCACTTTACTAATATAGTTGTCAAGCTTGATTTCGTAACGCGCTTCTAATTCTCGCTTATTAAGCACCTGATTGCGTTCAAAAAGTGCAATAACCGGTGCTGTTAGATAAGCTTTGATGGCGTCAGGTGTATTCGGCGTGTTTGAAAGTCTTCGTTTTTTAGCTTCCTTTTTCCATTCATCACCATAGCTATTGCCTTCAAAACGAATGGCTTTGGAGCTTTTTATATATTTCTTAATGATTTTAAAAACAGCATCTTCGGTCTTTATCCCCTTTTCCATCAGCTGTTGGACATCATCGTAGAATTGATTCAACTGATCGGCCACTATAGTATTGAGAATGAACATCGGCTTTGCAGCATTGTCATGCGAGCCAACAGCCCTGAATTCAAATTTATTACCTGTAAAAGCGAAGGGACTGGTACGATTACGGTCTGTGTTATCTAACAGGATTTCAGGGATTTTTGGGATGTTACTTAAAACTCCTTTTGCACCGCCATTATTGATATTTTCAGGCGATGGCATATTTTCAATTTCATCGAGGGTGCGGGTAAGTTGTTCGCCAATAAATGCCGAAATTATCGCAGGAGGTGCTTCATGTGCTCCGAGGCGCAGATCGTTACTGGCAGATGCTACGCTGGCCCGCACCAATGTTTCGTGGGTGTGCAAGGCTTTAAGGATGTTGGCGAGCATGGTGACAAATCGTAGGTTATCAAGTGGAGTTTTACCTGGGGTTAATAGGTTTACACCGGTATTGGTAGCCAGCGACCAGTTGTTGTGCTTTCCGCTTCCGTTAACAAGTGCATAAGGCTTTTCGTGCAGTAAAACTTTGAAATAGTGTTTACGCGAAACAGTATCTAACAAATGCATTAGCAGCTGATTATGATCTACTGCCACATTCACTTCCTCATACACAGGGGCGCATTCAAACTGGCTGGGTGCCACCTCATTATGTCTGGTTTTTAAGGGAATTCCAAGTTTATGTGATTCTATTTCCAGGTCGCGCATAAAAGCCCTTGCGCGACTGTGGATTGTGCCAAAATAATGATCGCTAAGCTGCTGATCTTTAGCTGATGCGTGTCCGAAAACTGTTTTGCCGGCCAACACTAAATCAGGTCGTGCAGCGAAAAGTGCTGAGTCAACCAGAAAATATTCCTGTTCCCAACCCAAGGTTGGATAAACTTTGGTAATGGCTTTGTCAAATAAGCGGCAAACTTTTACGCTTGCCTTATCAATGGCATCGTTAGAGCGTAGCAACGGCGTTTTATAGTCGAGCGATTCACCAGTGTAGGAAACAAAAATTGTAGGAATACAAAGTGTGCTTTCCATGATAAAAGCCGGAGAGCTGGGATCCCAGGCTGTGTAGCCGCGTGCCTCAAAAGTGTTGCGCAAGCCACCGCTGGGGAAAGAAGAGGCATCAGGTTCCTGCTGAATCAGCTCATTGCTTTGAAATTCTTCCAGGGCTTTTCCGCCTTCGGCGGGATTTATAAATGCATCATGTTTTTCGGCCGTGGAGCCCGTTAAGGGGTGAAACCAGTGTGTATAATGAGTTGCTCCTTTACTCATCGCCCAGGATTTCATGGCAGATGCGACCTGGTCAGCTACTTTACGTTCAATCTTTGTGCCTTTATCTATAGCCATCTCCACGCTTTTAAAGGCTTCCTTGGTAAGGTATTCACGCATAACGCCCTGGTTAAAAACCATAGAACCGAAATAATCTGAGATTTTGTTAGACGGATAGTTCACCGGAATTACCTGACGGTCAAAAGTTTCTGAGAGGGCTGTAAATCTGAAATTTTTCATTTTATTTATTATAAGTTGGTTGTGTTAAAAGTTGGTTTGAATTAGCGATCGTTTTCTAATTGACCATAATCCAATATACGTGAGCAGGCCATTCAATATAAGTAACTCAAAACCAAAGTTATATCCATTGAACAGTAAATTGCTGTTTGTATCTATAAAATAAGTTGCAACAGGAGCTGCCAGGGCTATTAACGGCACGTAGCGGTCTTTGATTTCATTTTTAGTAAATAAACCAAAAGCAAACAAACCGAGCAGCGGACCGTAAGTGTATCCTGCGATCGTGAATAAGCGTGAAATAACCGCTTGATTATTGATTTCACGAAAGACTACAATGATAATCAGGATGACAGTTGTAACGCCAAAATGTATGAGATAACGCTGCAAATTAGACTGATTCAGACCTTTATTTTGTTTCTTTTCTGATCCTAAAAAATCAACGCTAATTGAGGTAGAGAGTGCAGTAATGGCGCTGTCGGCACTGGAATAGGCTGCCGCAATAAGTCCGATAAAAAACACCATGCCGGCTACCAATCCAAAGTGGTTGATGGCCAACTCGGGAAAGAGGTTATCTGTAAGCTCGGGAATGACAATGCCAAAATGGTTGGCGTAAACAAATAAGGTCGCACCCAGGAAAAGAAACAGCAGGTTGGCCGGCACAAGCATCAGGCTGAGGCTTGTCATGTTCTTTTGAGCATCTTTTATATTGCGACAACTCAGGTTTTTTTGCATCATATCCTGGTCGAGACCGGTCATCACAATGGTGATAAACATGCCGCTAAAAAACTGTTTAAGGTAAAACTTATCGTGCCTCCAGTCAGCGATAATAATTTTTGAGTAGCCTTCTTTCTTCACCACACCAATCATTTCTGACAGGTTGAGATCCATTTTGTTAAGGACAATTATCAGCGTTACAACCAATGAGATAAGCATAAAAGTGGTCTGCAGCATATCTGTCCAAACGATGGTTTTTATACCGCCTTTATACGAATAAAGCGTGATGAGCAGCATAAAAAGAGCGACCGTAACCCAAAACGGTATGTGGTAATGGTCAAAGATAAAAAGCTGTAAAACGTTGACCACCAAAAACATCCTGAAAGATGCGCCTATCAATCTGGAAACAATAAAATAAAAGGAGCCGGTTTTATAAGCATAAAATCCAAACCGTCGATCCAAGTAGGTATAAATTGAGGTGAGATTGAGGCGGTAATAAAGTGGAAGCAAAACCAGCGAAATCACGGCATAGCCGAACAGATAGCCAAACACCACCATCATATATGAAAACTGAGAGCTGCCTACCCAGCCGGGAATCGAGATAAAGGTTACACCTGAAAGCGAGGCGCCAACCATACCATAAGCCACTACAGGCCAGGGAGATTGTTTGTTGCCCAGGTAATAACTATCACTATTTGCTTTGCGCGAGGTGATAAATGAAATCACCAGAAGCAAAGCAGTATAAGCTAAAAAAATCGCGAGTATCAGTTCGGGGCGCATCAGCCAACGGTTATTTTTTGAATAAATAGTGCAAAATCTAATAAGCTATCAAATTGCATATCAGGTATTAAGCTACATTTTTCATCTCCTATGAGAATGGTTTTCATTCCGGCATTTTTTCCAAACTGAATATCCGATTCGGTATCGCCGAGCATGATAGATTTTTCAAAGTCAATCTCCGGAAATGCCTGCTGTGCCTGCTGTGCCATTATGGTGGTAGGTTTTCTGCAATTTTTTTTGTCAGATTTCAAATCTGTACAACAAAAAACAGCGTCAATTCTACCGTTATTTCTTTTTATCTCCTGTAGCATCCATTGGTGAATTTCGTCGAGGGCAATTTTCGACATCAGCCCCTTCCCCACTCCCTGTTGGTTTGTAACCACAACTATCCGTAAAAAAAGTTTGTCGAAAACATCTAATGCCTCAAAAACTCCCGGCAGAAACTCAAAGTCTTCAATGCGCTTCACATAATCATTGAATGGCCTTTTATTGATCACGCCATCGCGGTCCAGAAATAAACTCCAGTCGCCAGCACGGATATTTTCAGGATAAATCGTCATTATTTTTGAGGGAAAATACGTTTTTCAATAAACTCGCACAGGATGTGTCCGAGCAAGATGTGCGCCTCCTGAATACGCGGTGTATCGATCGACGGAATGTCGAGAAGCACATCTGCAAATTCTTTAAGTTTTCCGCCGCCTTTACCAGTGAATGCAATGGTTGTCATGTCCAGTTCTTTAGCTTTTTTAAAAGCTTCAAGCACGTTTGCCGAATTGCCGGAGGTACTCAAGCCAATCAGCACATCCGATTTTTTGCCGGCAGCTTCTACCATGCGACTATAGATTTGATTATAGCTGTAATCATTAGCCACCGCTGTGAGGTAGCTGGTATTTACGTGCAAAGCCTCGGCATAAAGTGGCGGGCGATCGTAATAATAGCGTCCGGAAAGCTCAGCGGCAAGGTGTTGGGCATCAGCAGCGCTGCCTCCGTTTCCACAAAACAAAATTTTCCCCTCTTGCTGCAAACAACTCACGCACTGATCAATAGCCAACTCAAGTTGTTGTAATAGCAATGGCTCCAGAAGAATTTGCTGCTTGGTTTGGATAGAGGCCTCAATAATTTGCGGGATGGTCATGCTGATAATTTTGTGCAAAAATAACATTTTTAAAATGGCAGCCATCAGCGGTAAGTTGCGTAAGAGTAAAAAAAGTTAACAAGCTTAATTCCAATCAGTAGATTTTCCTGTTTTTGAAACAATGGAAATAAAAAAAGATTTTAAATCGATTGCGGGATTTTATGCAGTCATTTGGATTTGCGTACATCAAACCTAGCTGTTTTCAGGTTTTGTGCAGCAAAAACAAGCTTTTAGGGTACAGAAATAAGGTTAAAATTGCTTATGTACTTGAATTTCTATCTAACTTTTAGCTATTAATAAGGTTAAAAAACACAGGTTAAATCACTGAAATTAAATAATATAGAATATTTTTTTGTTTCATTGTGATTTTTCTTTTCCTGATG
>Ga0265293_10004352_pt1 | contig 25076 bp, 20 predicted proteins | sample Munlanlewell138R_FD_192505 | JGI IMG/M metagenome (GOLD analysis project Ga0265293, IMG submission 192505) | Leachate microbial communities from a municipal landfill in Southern Ontario, Canada - Leachate well 138R | ecosystem: Engineered > Solid waste > Landfill > Unclassified | place: Canada...
TTCGCGCCACCTTGCCTATGTGGTCAAAATGCGTATTGAACAAATAAAAGGAGTTCCCGGTTTCCTTGTTTTTAAAAGCGCCCCAGGTAACGATCCTTTTGTGTGCGGCATCCCATCCCAGGGAAGGCACATCGGGCGTTTCACTCAGCCAGAAATCTCCTTCCCGCAACACCTCGAATTTGTCCTTCAGATAAAATACGGCCGAGAATTCCCCCAGGGAATCCCCGTCTTCCCGTGCCACCCCCAGTTTGGCGTAAGCCGGGAGGCTGTCCAGCAGGTAATGGATCTGTTCCCATACCGGTTCCTGCACGCCAAAGACATCGGGTTGCAGGGTATTGATCATTGTGATGGAAGCCGGCTTGCGGATATCCCAGTTGTGCTGCCCGTCATCCACCAGCGACAGGCGGATGTTGTAGGACATGATTTTCAGTGTTTCAGGTCCCCGGGAACAGGACATGCCAACAAAAAGTAAGGTAGCCAGGATGGCAATATTTAAAGCTCTCATTTTATGGATATTACAGTTCTGTTTTAAAATCCTCCGTACAGGTTGTCATCACCGGCGGGCAATCCGTTTACAGTACCCGTATTGGTACAATTGACAGGTGGAACCGATCCGGAATAATAAAATCCGCAAAAACCTCCTGTAAAGCATGTTTCTTTGGGATTGTGATATCCACTGACAGTTCCTGAATTGGAACAGTCTTTCAAGACGCCTCCCGAATAACTGGTATATTGCCTGGACGTCCCCAATACACCGCCCACAAACTTGTATTCTCCGCTTTGACTTATTCGCGTTACGGCGCCCGAGTTGATACACCCGGTCAGGTTACCTCCGTCATTAATGGCACAAATGCCCGCAATCGCAAAAAAATCATCGTTCATTTCAGTTTCGGTCCCGCTAACCTTCCCCGAGTTGTGACATTCTGTCAAAGACCCCCTGATGTTTTCTGCCACCACCCCTCCAACATTATACGATCCTGTTACAGATCCTGTGTTTTCGTCAAGTTCTAAACTGCCCCCGTTTGTATTTGAAGCCGCTATGCCTCCTGCGCTCTTACTGCCTGTAACGGGTCCGCTGTTTTTACAATTTTTGATTTTATAGGTACTGGAAGCGGTAAAACGGGAAACTACCCCACCGGCAGAATAACCCGATACGGCTCCTGTATTTTCGCAATTTTCCACAAAAAATGAGGCGATCCCCACAATCCCTCCCGAAACGGTAATATTATCAATGGCAGTCCCATCAGGGTTCTGGACGGGATCGTTTGTAAGCGGGGTGGTCACATCTCCGGTGTTCACACATTTGGAAACCTTCCCCCTGGAATAAGCCACGATACCGCCGGCCCATTTGCCGGAAGAGACAGGGGCATTATTTTCGGAATTGGACACGTATGATCCAGGAGCATTCACCATGCCGGCTATGCCTCCCGCAGCTCCTACGGAAGCATATATGACGGCTGTCTGTGTGTTGTCGCAACGGTCAATGGATGCATTGTCGGTCAGGTTACCAACGATACCGCCCGCCCCCGATGTAGCCGTCACCGCTCCGCTATTGGACGATGAATACACTGAAAGGCCTGTGCCCTGTACCACACCAGCCACGCCGCCAACATATCTGATCCCCTCAACCTGCGTAGTGTTGGTGCAGGCGTTGATGGTGTAATAGCCGCTATCTGTAGCCACAAAATATCCCGCAATGCCTCCCGTTGCGGCAGCCCCTGCAACAGTGCCCTGATTTTCTGAATTGAGCACATCAGAACTGATGCTGCCTCCCACTATGCCCCCGATCCATATGTTTTTTATTTCATCCGTCCCGTTGGCAACAATGGATCCGGTATTGGTACAATCCCGAATCAGACATTTGTTGTATTGTGTTCCACATATACCGCCCATATCGGAAACCGCCGTGATATTTCCTTCATTACGGCAATTTTTTATGTTTGAGGTAACCCGTGAATAGCCACATATGCCTCCCAGTCGTGATGTACCCTTTACCACGGCTGTACCCTTGTTCACACAATCGTTAATGGAAGAGTTGCTGTACTGGTCTCCACATATGCCTCCTGTCATCTCGAGGGAGCCTTCCACCCTGCCGTAATTCAGGGAATTGCTGATGATCCCCCTGGTTTCTGAAAAACCGCAAACACCTCCGACAGACTCGGTCCCCTTCACAACTGCACCCGGTCTGTTTTCACAACCGGTAATAAAACTGCCTGTAAGCATTCCCACAATTCCGCCCGTTCGTTTCAGACCCCCAATGTTCCCGCTGTTGTATGAATTCACAATATGGCCCGGATTACTTGAAATATCAGTGTTTACAACGCCGGCAATACCGCCCGTAAAAGCAAAAGTGCTGCTCCCCGTAATTTTAACCGTTCCCATGAAATGACAATTCTCAATGAGCCCGCCCAGCAGTGTCCCGCATATCCCCCCGCTTGCCAGGCTCTGGTACGAACCAGGTTCTATGGTAACGGCACACGTATGGTCCAATATGAGGTTCCTGATTACCGCTTCCCTTACATAACCGAACAGACCGATAGACCGTAAAGCAGTTTGTTTTATATTCAGATAGCTGATCTTATGGCCGTTCCCGTCAAAAACACCTGCAAATGAGCTGTTGGAACTGCTGTAAGGCAAGGCATTGGTATGAAGTCCTATCGGGACCCAGTTTGATATGGGAGACATATCAATATCTGCCAGCAAATGTACGGTGCTGTCACTGTCCATCCACGGTCTCAGGTCCCTCATGGCGTTCACATCATTGCGGAAAGCTGTCAGATCTTCCAGAACGGAAATTCCCAAAGGACGTTGCGTTACCTGCAGGGTGGCAAGCGTATCGTTAACCGTTTTAAAAGTCAGCATGGCTGTCCTTGTCTGGGAACTTTTAGAGGTATCGGCACGGAATTTCATCGGGTATTCTCCTCTGTCCCCTGATGCCAGCGCAGGCACAACCTCACACCAGGATGCACTGCTGCCCACATAAGTCCATGCTGTATCGGCTGTCAGTAAAAAGTCGTAATCACCTCCTGTACAAGGAATCCCGATAGCAGCCGGGCCTATCTGCAAGGAGTCGGCAGTATCGGGATCCGGATCGTCGGGATCATCCGGATCATCGGGGTCTTTCCCCGCCTCCTGCGATACATTGATGACTGAGTGAATACTGCTGTTTGATTTGGATCGTATGACCACCTGCTGGCTTCTGGGTTGCGTGGTAAGGTTCTTCTCGACGGTAAAACCCAACAAGACGGTTTTAACGGAAGTTTCCACGGAAGACAAATTGGTCTTGCACCAGTTCTGCGGTATGGTAACGGTCCATCCGGAATTGGAAGTGACTGCCACTGTATCCTGTCCGCCTTCGGAAGTAAAATGCAATTCCGTGGGATGTGCTTTGATATAATACACAATGTCCTGCTTTTTACAGCCTGCAGCCAGCAGTATCAGCAAGACAAAAACCAGGGGGACCGATAGTCGCTTGTTCATATTGCAAAGATGCGTAAAAGCTCTTAAATGTTGCGCAATACGGATAAAAAAATGTAATTTCGCACACATGAAAAAGGGGGGGCGTGTTATTCTGGTGATTTTTGTGTCATTGCTGGGAGTGATCGCTGCAGTCCTGGGTGCTGTTGCCATTATTCTCTCTCCCGCCCGTCTTACGGACCTGGTCAATCGCTATGCGGACCGGTACCTGGACGCTTCCGTATCGGTATCGGCAGCCTCGGTCCATGTTCTGAAAAACTTCCCCGATATATCTGTTATCCTGAACGACGGGAGTATTGTCGTACCCGCTCCCGAAGGAACGGACAAATGGGCCGACTCGCTCCTGGTCTTCAGAAAAATGGAAGTTACACTTCGCCCAGCCGCCCTGTTGCACCGCATGATCAACATACCCGGCATTTCGATGGAACACGCATCAATTCATTTGTTTACAGACCGCAAAGACCGTTCCAACTGGGACATATTCAGGAACACGGGTGATACACGCTCTCCCGGGTATGGTTTTTCTTTTGGAAAATTGAGCGCAACCGACACGCTTCATTTCACCTATCACGACTACAGGGACACAGTCTACTACAGCGTAAGCATAGAGAAAATGACTGCCGCTATACCTTTCAGAGGAACAGGATACAAAGCGGACATACACTCCTTTTCCAATACGCTTATTGTAGGGGAAAAGACCTTGTTTGACAAAATACCCTTCATGGTTAAGGGAGGTATCACCCTGGAAAACAATTTCGATGATTATTATTTTCAGGATTGTGAAACCGTTTTGGGGGATGTTCCCCTGTACATAAACGGTTTCATGGGTCTGAGGGAAGACAGCCTGGAACTGAGAGGGATATGCCGTATTGATTCAACCCGGTTTGACCAGTTGTATGCTGCCATTCCCCGTAACCTGTTGCCTGCAGAAACACCTGTTGAGTCGTTCATGGCTGTAAAAGACCTGGAAGTGATCCTGAACGGGGCCTACTATTACGATAGCGGCCAATTCCCTGTTTATTCTGCCAGGATAACAGCGGGTCCCGGTCTGGTTACTTACCTCCCCGCGGATATTACCCTCCCGGAATTCAAGGCGGTCCTGTCCTCCTCCTACGATCCGGGGAAAGGGGATTTCGGGACCCTATCGGTGAACCGTCTGGAAGCAGAAGGGCCTGCGCTGGAATTGTCCCTTCAGGGAGTGTTGTCTTCGTTTTTTAAAGACCCTGAAGTCAGGGTGTCTGCAGATATGAATGTCCGTCTGGACAGGCTGTCTACCCTGGTAGGCGGCATGGAATCACATAATGCGGAAGGACATGTCGCCGTTGACCTGGAAGCCGATTTCAGACTTAAAGACCTGGATCCGGCGGGATTGGGAAATGTGATGCTCTCGGCACATTTACAAACAAACGGTTTTACCCTTGATCTGCCTGCTGACAGTATTTTCTGCAGGGCAGACACCACCAGGATACAACTGGGGATTACTCCGGGAACAGCCCTGGACCTGGACCTGGTTTCAGACAGTCTGAACATCCGGTTCAAAGGCCGGGAACTGGCAACACTCTCAGAAACCATGCTGAAAGCGGGGAGCACTCCCGGCATGTTCACACGGGACACAACCCGGGTAAATCCATTGCATGGCACGTTAAAAAGCAAATCTTTGCGTCTGTTTCTCAACGACACCACCCGGATAAGGATCCAACGGGCAGATATGAACTTCTCGATCATGCCCGATCCGCAGGATCCTGCAATTCCCCTGATCGAGGCAACGCTCCAGGCCCGATCGGCAGGAGGAACCTACGGGGTGCACCGCGCAAGAATAAACAACCTGCATTTCAGGGCAGATCTGACGCACAACCTCAGAACCCGGCGCAGAGACACTACTTCCTTACGACGTGACAGAACACATACACAGCATGAGTTTTCATATGCCGATCTGGACTTTGACATTGACCGTGAGACAAGGGGCTTACTGCGAAAGTGGGATGTGAATGGCTCCCTGCAGGCTTCCGGGATGCAGGTGGTCACACCCGTATTTCCTCTCCGTACAAGGATCCTCTCCCTGCATATGGGTCTCCGTGATGACCGGCTGGAAATAACCGACACGCAGATAAGGGCCGGCCGGTCAGATCTGTTACTTAACGGATATGTGACAAACATCCGAAGGGTCCTTATGGGGCGGGGCCGTCTCGGCCTGAATTTCGATCTTCAGAGCGATACCCTGGACAGCAACGAACTGATCCAGGCCATACATGCCGGAGCGTCGTTTCTGAACAGGCTTGACAGTACGGAAATGGAACTGCTTAAAGAAGAAATACTTCATGCCGGGTCCGAGGAACAGCTGGAAACCATGATCAGCGAGAAGGTCGGACAGGGAGAAGCCTATGACAACCTGCTGATTGTTCCGGGAAATGTAGATCTTCAGGTGGTGCTGGCCGTATCCAACGCCTATTACCGCCATCTGGAAATGCAGGGATTGCACGGCATGTTACGTGCGGCTGACAGGTATCTGCAACTGGACGAATTGCAGGCCAGTTCCAACGCCGGAGATATTCGCATCAACGCGTTGTATGCCACTCCCTCCGTAAACGACCTGTCCGTGGGCCTGGACATGGAAATGCACGATATCCTCCTGGAAGAGGTAACGCGCCTTCTGCCTTCCATGGATACGTTGTTCCCCATGATCAGCTCTTTCAGAGGTCTTGCCGACATCCAGATATCTGCCACTTCACAGCTCGATACCGGTATGAACCTGGTACTTTCCTCCCTGACCGGTGCCTGCCGGATCAAAGGTGACGGTCTGGTGCTTCTCGACGGGGAAACATTTTCCGAAATATCCCGCAAACTGATGTTCAGAAAAAAAGCCCTCAACCTGATCGACAGCATAAGGGTTGAAGCTACCGTTGCCAATAACAGGGTCGACGTTTTCCCCTTTATCATGGAGATGGACCGTTACAGGGCAGCCATAGCGGGATCACACCACATGGACAAAAGTTTCCATTACCACATTTCCATCCTCCGCTCACCGGTACCCTTCCGCTTTGGTCTGGATGTTCACGGAACTCCTGAAGATTTTGAAATAGACCTGGGCCGTATGCGTTTTTCCGACCAGGGGATCCCCGCACTGTCCTACAGGATTGACAGCATTCGGGTGAATCTTAAAGAAAACATAAGACGCTATTTTAACCATTACACCTTCGAGTGATATGTATGCCATCGCATTGATACCCGCCCGTTACGGATCAGAACGCTTTCCCGGAAAACTCATGCAGAAACTGGGGGATGGAACGGTGATCCTCCAAACTTACAGAGCGACCGTGGGCACAGGCCTCTTTAAGAAAGTGGCCGTGGTCACAGACAGCGGTGACATCTATCGTGAGATCACCGGCCACGGCGGGGAAGCCCTGATGAGCCTGCAAGAGCATCTTTGCGGCAGTGACCGGATTGCCGAGGCTGCCGCCCTTTTTCCGGAGGCAGATGTGATCGTTAACGTCCAGGGTGATGAACCTTTTACCCCTGCCGGTCCCCTGGAAGCCCTGCTGAATGCTTTCAATGCTGCCGAAGCTTCTGCCCTGGATGTCGTTACCCTGATGTGTCCCATAGAGCATGAACCGGACTTCACAAACCCCAATGTGGTCAAGGTGGTTACCGACCGGAACGGGTACGCACTCCTTTTCTCCAGGGCCCCGATCCCTTTCTCCCGCGAACCGGGGTCCTTTCATACCCCATGTTACAGGCACATAGGGATATATGCTTTCCGCAGGCAGGCTCTGTTACGTTTTGCCGCGCTTACCCCGGGCCCACTCGAATTATCGGAAAAACTGGAGAATTTAAGATTTCTGGAATACGGCATGAAAGTAAAAATGATCGAAGTTCCCGGATTTGCAAAAGGGATAGATGTTCCGGAAGATCTTAAGGAAGCGCGCAAAAGGATCAGCGCCTGTTGATGGTCACACGGCGTACTTCTTCTACTCCCAGTACAGATTCCAGACGCTTGATCATATTGTTGATCTCTTTGGCAGATCTGACTTCCAGATGGATGTCGCAATCAAACAGGGAATCCTGGGTGGTTACGGACATATTGTTGATGTTCAGTCCCCATTCCTCCGAAACGACCTGTGATATCTCGAACGTGATTCCTTTACGGTCGACACCGAATGCGTGAATATGAGCCGGGTAATAGGTGGTTTCATCGGCTTCCAGATCTACATTGACAATGGTCTCCCCATGTTCCGTAGATAATTTGATAGCCCTTTCGCAATTCCTGGTATGGACATAAACCTTCGCACTGCCATCCTGTGCCTCAAACCCCAGCAACTCATCACCGGGCAGCGGTGAACAGCATTTAGCAAAAATATACCGGGACGGCTTAATGGAAATATTCTGCTTCCTGAGTGCGCTCCTGATACAGGATTTGGCTTTGTAAGTAACAACGGCATCCAGCCAGTCTTTCTGGGGCATGATATTGGAATCGGTCCCGATCTCTACCCTGTCACCCCTTTTGAGCACAGTCTTTATGGAGCAAAGCATACCGTTCACCCGCGCGAACAGAGCATGATCCCCTATCTCGGAATGAATAACATAAGCAAAATCAAGCGCTGTGGCGTTGCTTGGCAGAAGGATCTGTTCCCCCCGGGGGGTAAACACACGGATATCGTCGTTGTAGAGATTGGCTTTTACCCCCTCCAGAAAGAACCCGTCCTTGTTGTTGAATCCGTCATGATATACCATGTCCTTGAGCGTTCCCCTGAATTCTTCAACCCAGGCATCCACGCCTCCGATACCCACATTTTTATGACGTTTGACTATGCATCCGTGAACGGAAGCTTCTTCCATCCGTTCGCTTTTTATATGCACTTCCGCCCATGTCCCGTGTTCTGTCATGAACATGCAGTGAAGCGCCTCGTACCCGTTGGCTTTGGGATTGTCCACATAATTGTGAAAACTGCCTACACGTTCCATATAAAGGTCCGTAAGCAGCGAATAGATCCGCAGACACTGGTTCTTTTCAGAAACGTCGCACGTGCCGCCTAACGTGGGCCTGAACACAATATTGAATACGTAGACACTTTCAAGACGCCGGAAAGGGACCTGTTTTTGCTTCATGTGGCGCCAGATGGAATAAATGCTCCTTATATCCTGGGTCATGACTGCATCTATCCCGTTCTCCTTCAGTATCTGCTCTATGGGCGCCACAAAACGGTTCCTGATACTTTGGGTCTCTACGGCATAATCTTCCAGAATCTTCTGGATTCCCGCATATTCTTCCGGAGACCGGAACCTGAAACTCAGGTTCTCCAGCTCGGTTTTGACCTTATAAAGTCCCAGTCGGTTGGCAAGAGGGGCAAAAAAGAAGTCGGTCTCCCCCGTAATTTTCATTTGTTTGTTCAGGGGCATGTCAGCCAGGGTACGCATGTTGTGCAGCCTGTCTGCCAGCTTGATCAATAATGCGCGAATGTCGTACTGAATGGTCATCAACATCTTCCGGATGTTGTCCACCTGCATGGAAAGTTCGTATTGTTCCTTCTTTTCTTTTGTCAGACCTTCTACCAGGAAGGCAATATCTTCCCCGAACAGCTCCCTTATCTCTTCGATGGTGTGCGGAGTATCCTCCACCACATCATGAAGTAAGGACGCAATGATGGGATTGGTCCCCAGGCCTATCTCTTCATTGACGATCCGTGCCACGGCAATGGGATGAAGGATATAAGGTTCTCCCGCCTTTCTGGTCTGTTTTGCGTGGGCCTGGTAGGCATATTCATACGCCTGCCTTATTCTTTCCAGGTCTTCCGGCAATCTGTTGCGGGCTGCATTCTCGAGGAAAATGTCACGCTGCTCCTGCACCAGCTGGGTATATTGCGCTTCGTTCTTTTTGCCCAATCGGATAATTTCCATATAGCAAATGTAAGCAATTTTGAGTATATTTGTCTCAAACAAAACACTATTATTATGACACATCAATTACCTCCACTACCCTTTTCTGCCAATGACCTGGCTCCGGCCATAAGTTCAGTAACCGTAGGGTATCATTACGGAAAACACCATCAGGCATACGTGAATAACCTGAACAATCTCATTGGGGGCACACCGTACGAGAATACCCCGCTTGAGACCATAATTGCCAAAGCGCCTGCCGGTCCCATTTTCAACAATGCGGCGCAGGTCTTCAACCACACTTTTTATTTTCAGCAATTCAAATCCCAGCATGAGGCAAAAAAACGCCCTGAAAATGAACTGCTCAGGGCCATCGAGAAAAGTTTCGGTACCTTTGACAAATTTATAGACGATTTCTCGAAAGCAGCTGCCACGGTTTTCGGCTCCGGATGGGCCTGGCTGATCAGGGAACATGACGGAAATCTGGCGATAACACAGGAATCCAACGCCGGGTGTCCGCTGGCTAAAAAACAAACCCCCATTCTTACCTGTGATGTATGGGAACATGCATACTATCTGGACTACCAGAACAAAAGACCTGATTACATCAAAGCGTTCTGGGAAGTCGTTGACTGGAAAGTGATCGAAAGACGTTTCAATGTATAAATGAAAAACCTTTCCCGGTATGTGATCTTAGGCGCAGCCGTTGCTGTGGCAGGGTTTCTTTTATGGTACTTCAGCAACATCCTGACCTACATACTGATCGCTGCCGCACTCTCCCTGATAGGGAAACCGGTCGTTTCATTTTTCAGAAACCTTCAGGTAGGGAAACACAAGCTGCCTGACTGGCTGAGTGCTTTTCTGGCATTACTCTGTCTGGTTGGGGTATTTATTGCATTTATTGTCTTTTTCGTGCCTGTGCTGGCTGATTTTGCAGCCACCATAGGGAATATTGACCTCACCGTTCTGGAATCCCGGCTGAGCGTTCCCCTGGACAGACTCAACGCTTTTCTGGATGAATTGTTCCATAATTCACTCGAACACGTTACCGTGGGCAGTCTTATACAGGCTGTCCTTTCCCCTGTCATTGACCTGGACCGCCTGGAGTTTTTCTTTGCCAGCCTGGCTGGCCGCACTGTGAATTTTTTCATAAATTTCTTTGTGGTAATGTTCATTACATTCTTTTTCCTGAAAGAACAGCACATCTTCACCAATATGGTTGCAAGTCTTTTCAGTGACAAGAATGAGCCCGGGGCGAGAAGGGCCCTGAAAAATTCCTACGCCCTCCTGACGCGGTATTTTATCGGTATCTTTGCCGAGATTGCCGCTGTCACCATACTGAACACACTCGGGTGGACTTTTCTTTGCGGCATCCCTTTGAGAATGGCGGTTGTGATGGCATTTCTTTCAGGAGTGCTTTTTGTAATTCCATACATTGGACCTCTGACCGGCATCCTTGGAGTTTTGTTTACCGGATTCCTGCATTATTATTATGCGGGCTCCTCCGCGTTTGGCATCGTATGGTTTCTTGTCCTGGTTTTCCTTGTATTTCTGCTTACCTATATCATAGACTTGCTCGCTTTTCACCCCTATATTTACGCAAAAAGCGTAAAAGCACATCCGCTTGAGATCTTTCTTGTGATCCTGGCCGGGGCGGGCATAGGCGGTATCACAGGAATGCTCATTGCCATTCCCGCCTACACGGTACTCCGCGTTTTCGCGGGTGAATTTCTGTATAACTTCAAAATTGTCAGGAAGCTTACCATACAATTCCGGCAAAGGGACAAAAAGGGGGCAAGATGATCGTCAAGGCTTTTCAGTTCGAAAAGATCAGGCCTTTTGCCCTTCCGGTTGCACTCATACTGGGATTTTTTTTTCATGAAACCTGTACACGCCTGCAATTCATCACCCCTTATCTGATCTTCCTGATCCTTTTCATGACTTTGTGTGATATCGATATCAGAAAAGTGCGCATACGTCCTATGCATGTCTGGCTGATGCTGTTTCAGCTGGCAACGGCCCTTGGGTTTTACTTCATGCTGCTGCCTGCCAATAAAGTGCTTGCACAGGGCGCCATGATGGGGATGCTCGCGCCGGTTGCCGTTTCTTCCACTGTGATTGCCGTCATGCTGGGTGCGCGCATGGAAAACATGATCACTTACACCATTCTTTACAACATGGTTCTGGCATTGACCGCCCCCCTTATCTTTTCATTCGTCGGACATCCTGCAGACATGACTTTCTGGGCATCGGCCTGGATGATCATTCGCAGGGTAGCACCGATTATCGTGTTCCCTTTGGCAGCTGCCGTGATATGCCAGCGGTTTATGCCCAGAATGAAAAAAGGGATCATCCGTTACCGGACTATCCCATTTTATCTGTGGGCCGTTGCCCTGATCCTTGTGATAGGACAAACGATCGATTTCATATACCACCAGGACCGGTCGGGCATTCCGCTGATCCTTCTCATGTCATTGATCTCCCTGGTGCAGTGTATCCTCCAATTCTCTTTCGGCAGATGGCTGGGCAAACGTTACGGAGATCAGGTGGGAGGCGGTCAGGCGCTGGGACAGAAAAACGCATTGCTTGCCGTATGGATGACGCAGATGTATCTTTATCCCATGGCCTCAGTCGTTCCTGCATCATACGTCTTATGGCAGAACATATGGAACAGCTGGCAATTGTGGCGTATCAAAGGGAAGGGGAACACTCCTGCAGGGCGATCGCAAGATGCAGCAGTGTAGCATTCCAGTTGATGGCAATTTCATTGGAAGCGTAAGATTCAACCACATCAACGTAACTTTCATCAGGTAATTCTGAAGGATAAAAGCATCCGTCCTGTTTAGCGGGGTTGGGACCTCCCACAAGGAATCCCGGGAGCGGCCCGGGGATGTCGTCGGTTGCTGCCAGACGGTGGTGCGGATTGACAGGGCTCTTGCTGCCCGTTCCCGTCACATAACAATAACCCAGGGGATTTATTCCCAACAGGTAATCCATATTGTGATACGCCTGGAGGAGGTAATCCCTGTTCCCGTTCAACCGGTAACCGTACAAAAGCGATATGGCATTGCTGCTGCAGCTTTCAGAGAGGCATCCCCAAAAGAAATCCCTGGCGGAATTGCCGTAAGAAGAGGCAAATGATGCCTCTGTTGCTAAAGAAATGATACTGTCACAGAAGGCAATCACCTGCTCTTTCATGGCATGGGGAGCCTTGTCGTGGGTCAGCAGGGCAAAATAACCCAGGCCGTCCACATTCCCCCAGGTGGGTGCAGTAAATTTTCCCGGGGCATATTCCATGGCTTTTTTCAGATAAGCGTCCTTCCCGGTTGTCAGGTACAATTCACAGGATGCCCAAAAAAATTCATCCCTGGCAGAACGGTCGCCATAAGCTCCTGTCTGAATGGCAGGAGAAAAATTTTCGTTCATCCTGAACTGATTGTATAAGGAATCGGGATTGTCCAGTGCCCATAGAAAAGCGGCTTCTGCAGCCTGTTCCATCCGGATAGCCGGTCCGGCATACTTTTCTACGTTTTTATAGATACGGGCAGCCTGTGCCATGGATGCTGCAAAATCCAAAGTGGCTGTAACGCTCTTTTGCACCACATAACGTGGCTTTTTACATTCCTCCGGCCTGATGAATCCTTCGAACTCCGGGGTGGTCAGCTTGTGATATACGCCGCCGTCGGCGGGATCCTGCATGGTCAGGCTCCACTCCAGGTTGTACATCATCTCGTCAAGTAACCGGTCATTTTGTGAGTACCCGGGATATTTTTCGTATCCGGCCAGGATAAGCCCGGTGGTGTAGGATGCATTTACTATGTATTTGTTGTAGTCACCTGCATCATACCATCCCCCCGGTGAAGAGATGACGGTCCCTTCCGGTCTGTCTTCCGAAGCGGCCGATGCATGGACCAGCACCAGTGTGTCCGGGTGACCGGGAGTGGATCGCTGCAAATAAAAAGCTTCCAGAGCCGTCAATGCCAGCGGGGCCAACACGTTCTCCCCGATCGTGAACACATGAGATGCGGACCCGTTTTCTGTCTCAATCCGGTACTCACCGGGCTGATTAAAAGATGTAAAATCAAGGATGGTACGGACTTTTGACGAAAATGGGGAAGGGATTATGTCCCCGGATTTTGCTTCAAATACAGAAGTGCCTGTAATAACGTCTGTGATCCGGAATGAACCGGTAAAAGAAGCATCCACAACGGCGACTTTTTCCTGGCCCGGATAATAGCCTGACTGGTTTACAAGTACAGTGTCCCCGGGAGTACAGGCGGTCAGCAGGATCAGCAAGTAAAGTGTTTTTTTCATGTTGTTTTGATTGTATGAGTTGATTTTTCTGTAAAGATACAGATAAGCAGGTAAACAAGCGCAGATACGGCTATACCGAATATATACTCATTCAGGCCCGGCGGCAGGGGAGCTTCCAGAAGAATGAGCAAAAAGGCCCGAAACCATGAAAGTTCTGTCTGGACATTTCAGGAAGCTGCCAGCTTCATACCCATCAGTCCTGACGGGAGGATGGTGTTGAGCAAAACAGGCAACGCCGTTTCGAAAGCCATACGCGCAAACAATACAACACGGTACCCATCATGGCCATTAAGGGCCATTCAAAAAGCCCTGCTATAAACCGACCTCCTACATAATAATCTTCAATATTCCTGTTTTTCCTGTAAAAGAAGACCCCTACGCCCAACATCAGCAAAAAATAGACAATAAAAATAACGTGATCAACAACCCTCATGCTTACAAATATATGAATTTTGACTATCTTTATCAGTACACAGACAACTCAATAAACCATTTATATGAAAACACTCAGAACATTGATCACAGGATTGCTCATTGCCTCGCTCACACTGACAAGTTGTGGCACAATAGGCAGAACGGGGGTAGGTGCAGGAATCGGAGTAGCAGCCGGAGCTGCTGCCGGGGCAGGCATCGGGGCTGCTGCCGGAAACACGGCCGTTGGAACCGCCATTGGGGCCGTTGTGGGTGGTGTGGCAGGGATCCTTATAGGACGTCACATGGACAAACAGAAAGCCGAACTGGAAGAGATCCTGCCGGAAGATGCGTCCATAGAGATAGTCAACGAAGGACAGGCTATAAAAGTTACCCTCGAATCAGGGATACTTTTTGCAACCAATTCGACAGCTATTGGTGAAAATGCCAAGACTGCGCTCCGTAATTTTTCAACCAATCTTAACCAGAATCCAGACACAAACATTGAGATCACTGGCCATACAGATATCACCGGCACTGTGGAATACAACCAGGGGTTATCAGAAAGAAGGGCCAGGAGTGTACGGGATTTCCTTTTGCTCCAGGGCGTTGACATAAACCGTATGACCACCATGGGGAAAGGAATTCACGAACCTGTTGCCGATAATAATACAATAGAAGGCAGGTTGCAAAACCGCCGTGTGGAGATTTTTATCCTGCCTAATGAAAAGATGATTGAAGAAGCGCAACGTGAGGCTGAAACCTCAAAATAAGCAATTATTTCTTTTTCAGCTTTGACCAGACTTTTTCCTCGGGAAGCGGTTTGGTACAGAAGAACCAGTCGTAGCACTTCATATCTTCCTTGCTTTCCATTCTTTCTTTTGCGACACCGCATGATCCGGCTGTCGGTACGATCACGTCGTCTCCGGGACGCCAGTCTGCGGGCATGGCAACACCAAATGCGTCAGCAGCCTGGAGGGCTACAACAACGCGGTACAACTCGTCAAAGTTACGGCCCAGGCTTAGCGGATAATAAATAATGGTCCTAATAACACCCTTGGGATCAATGAAGAATACGGCCCTGACCGCTTTTGTCTCGCTTTCTCCCGGCTGCACCATTCCGTACTTGTTGGCCACTTCCATGGTGATGTCTTCGATCAGGGGGAATTTGACCTCTACATCTTTCATGCCCCTGTACTCAATCTTTTCCTTAATCGTGCGAAGCCAGGCAATGTGGCTGTAGATCCCGTCTATTGAAAGACCCACCAGTTTGCAATTCACGGCTGCAAACTTTTCCTCCATTACCGCAAAAGTCATAAATTCCGAAGTACAAACCGGCGTAAAATCTGCCGGGTGACTGAACAGAATGACCCAGTCGCCTTTAAAATCTCCCGGGAAATTGATGGGTCCCTGCGTTGTTACAGCTTTGAATTCGGGTGCCGGATCGCCTATCCGGGGCATTGCATGCATCGTTTCTTTTTGATTTGTTTCCATAAAATAAAGTGTTGATTTTCGTAAATATATGAATAAATTTGTAAATTAACAATAGTTCATTACTTTTGTATTGAACAAATGCTCATAATATGGCCAGGCCAAAAAAATTGAGGAAAATAACCAATCCTCCTAAAATCAAGGGGTTCAGCCCCATCCGACCATTCCAGGGAAACGGATCTTCCCCTGTCCTTTTGGATTACGACGAATTCGAAGCCTTGCGCCTGAGCGACTATGAATTGAAAAGTCAATCGGAAGCCGCGGTGGAAATGGGAATATCCAGACCAACTTTTGCCCGTATTTATGAAAGTGCCCGCCGTAAAGTAGGCAAGTCGTTTGTCGAGGGGTCCCCTATCCTGTTCCAGGGCGGACCTGTCTATTTTACCAGCGAGTGGTACTCTTGCAAAGACTGCGGCTGCTGGTTCAATCATCTGAACAAGGAAGATCCTGTAATCGTTTGTCCCCTGTGCCGGTCTGCTAACACCGGGCAATCAGAGGCTATTGAGGAAACAAACAAATAAAAGTTACTTATTAAAATTATGAAAATTGCAATCACTTCTACCGGGAACAGTCCGGACGCAACTTTGGACAGCCGTTTTGGACGTTGTTCTTATTTTGTTATTTACGATACGGAATCGGGGTCCACGGAATTTATTCCCAATCCGAACAAACAAGCCATGGAAGGAGCCGGCCCTGCATCCATACAGCTGGTAGCCTCCAAAGGTGTGGAAAAAGTGGTTTCCGGTGAATTCGGAGCCAAAGTCAAGGCAATATTTGACAGTCTGAAGATCCAGCTGATAATTGTCAATGATGGGACCATGACAATAAACAAAATAATAGAAATGATTTCTAAAAAATAATTTTTAAAAGTATGAAAAAAATCGCTATTCCCTTGGAAAACGGTCGTTTGTGCGCCCATTTCGGGCATTGCCAGCAATTTTCAATTGTTGACGTGGACAACAATGCCATTGTATCGGAAACACGGGTCACTCCTCCGCCTCATGAGCCGGGATTATTACCGGCATGGCTGGCCGAAAAAGGTGTCAGCCACATCATTGCAGGCGGAATGGGTCAAAGAGCGCTCGCATTGTTTAAAAATCAGAACATACAAGTTTACGTTGGCGCAGGGTCTGAAGATCCTGTGGAACTTGTCAACGACTGGATAAAAGGAACTTTGTCCACCGGTTCGAATGCGTGCGACCATTAACCCCCTGAAACAATGAAAATTGCCATTGCCAGTGGGAAAGGCGGTACGGGGAAGACCTTTGTTTCAACCAATCTCTTTGCTGTGGCTGAGAAAGAGGCCCTGAATGTAACGCTGGTTGACTGCGATGCCGAAGAGCCGAATGTCAATGAATTCCTTGACGGTAAAACCACCAGTACGGAGATTATCAATCAACACCTTCCTGTTATTGATAAGGAAGCTTGTGTCTATTGCGGCAAATGCCGTGATTGGTGCAACTATAACGCTATCATCTGTCTATCGGAAAACAAACAGATCTATCTGATTGAAGATCTGTGTCACGATTGCGGGGCATGCCTGGCAGCCTGTCAGTACCATGCGATCACTGAAATTGAAAAGAGACTGGGGACAGTTACCATAAAAGCGTATTCAAATCAGGCACGAATCGTAGAAGCACGTTCGGATATCGGAGTTTATTCACCGGTTTCCGTGATTAAAGCCGCTCTGGACAAAGTTCAGGATACGGACTTGATATTGATGGATTCACCTCCCGGTATTTCCTGTCCTTTTATTGCCACCGTTGTCCCGGCAGATTTTATTGTTTTGGTTACCGAACCCACGCCTTTCGGGTTGAATGACCTGAAACTTTCCGTGGAAACACTTGAACAGCTGGAAAAACCTTTCGGGGTTGTGGTTAACCGTACCGGACTGGGTGATGAGCGGGTCTACGATTGGCTGGAAGAAAAACAGATACCGCTTTTGATGAAAATTCCCTTCGACAAAAATATTGCACGGATCTATTCACAAAGCCGTTTGCTGGTCCGTGAAGATCCTTCTTATGCGACCCGTTTTCTTGATTTACTCAAAACAATTGAAGGATTATGCAAAAAATAAATGAAATATCCATTTTGAGCGGGAAGGGAGGAACCGGTAAAACTTCTTTGGCTGCCGCTCTGGCTACGCTCCGAAAGAACACGGTAGTGGCAGATTGTGACGTTGATGCAGCCAATCTTTATTTGATCCTTGAACCTGAAGATTACAGAACCGAAAAATACATTTCCGGTCACAAAGCGGTTATACATTACGACATCTGCACGCAATGCGGTTTGTGCAAGGATTATTGCCGTTTTCAAGCCATAGAACGTCTGCCGGATCCGGATTCCCCGGAAGGAAAGATAACCATAGTGGAAACATCCTGTGACGGATGCTGGTTGTGTTCCCGGATTTGTCCCGTAAAAGCGATCGACATGGTTCCCAGCGACAAGAGCTACTGGTATACAGGAAACTACAGATACGGGAAAATGGTCCGTGCACGTCTTGCCCCCGGAGAAGAAAATTCGGGCAAATTAGTCAGTGTGGTGAGGGAACAAGCCCGTCAGACAGCAGAAGCGTGTGGAGCAAAAAACATAATTATTGACGGACCTCCGGGTACAGGATGCGCTGCCATTGCCTCCCTGACAGGTGCAGATAAAGTGGTTGTGGTCACGGAACCGACCGGTACCGGGCTTCATGATATGAAACGGATCCTGGACCTGGCCGGACGATTCAGGATAAAAAGGTATGTCGTCGTAAACAAATCAGATCTGAATGCAGAGATGACGGACCGTATCAGCCAATGGTGTGAACAGGAAGGTATCCCCGTAATCGGATATTTGCCTTTTGATCCGGAAATGGTTCATGCAATGGTCGCCTGCAAAAGCATCACCGAATGGACTCCGGAGTCGGAGATATCAACGGCCACTAAACGTATATTTTCCCTGTTGACACAGGAATAAAAACAGTTACCTGCCCATTGCGTTTTCAAGTACTTTTCGGGCTTCCCTGTCTGGATCGTTCATTGCTTTGGAATGTACATTCAGCACCATAGTTTCCCCGTTTTCCCGGGTGTATTCGGGCCATTTGGGTAAAGATCCGCCGTTGGGATTCCCTGTCTTCATAAACTGCAACAAGGCATCTGCCATTTTCCCGGACAGTGTTCTTGGAACTTTGCCTCCCCCGGTGTGCGTTACCATAAGATCCGTATTGCAAAACCAGAAACAGATGTCAATACAATGGAATGCACGCTGTCTTCCGTCGAACAAAGGCGGTTCCCAACCGAACCAGGCCATATAGACGGGAGACTGCTGCTGCAATTTTGTATTGGCCGCATGGACCACATTTACCCTGTTGGAATTGATCAGTGCCAATATTTCAATAGGTTTTTTGTCGGGAAACTGCCCGGCATAGGCTGCCACGATTTCATGAGCATCTTCCCCGTAATTGTCCTGAAGCTGCTTCACCACGTCATCCAGCGAAATTCCCTCCATTTGGGGAAGGTCCCGGTTGGGATTCCATTCATGGAAGGTAGTGCAATACAACATGGGGATGTCCGGAATGGACGGATCATCTGCCGAAAAATAAGTATCGGCAGGTAACACGATCCCGTCAGCTACCGGACCGAATCCTCCGCGAATCCCTTGTCCTTCCATTTGACTATTGAACTTGGTGGCAGCCCTGTTAGCCAGTGAAAGATACTCTTCCCAGGGCATTTCCTGTAACTGGCTGATTTGTGACGGTTGCAAACCGGCTTCCTTCAGTATGTTTTCGCCCAATGCAGCTGAATAATCGGGATTCCCCGCTTTAATGGAATTGCCGCTCAGTGCCACCGCTTTATGTACGAGCCCTTTAGCAGCAGGCATGGTAGCTACGGCACTCACTTTTGAACCGCCACCGGATTGTCCGATGATGGTTACATTCCCGGGATCGCCTCCAAAATTGGAAATATTGTCCCTTATCCACTCCAACGCTGCAATGATATCAAGCAATCCAACATTTCCGGAGTTCTTGAATGCCTCCCCTCCGACACCGGAAAAATCTGAAAAACCGAAGGCATTCAGGCGGTGATTGACCGAACAGAATACCACATCTCCGTAGCGGGACAGGTTTTCACCGCCGTACCCGTTTTGTTCAATGGAATTTCCGCTGGAAAAGCCGCCGCCGTGCAACCATACAATAACCGGCCTTTTTCGGGCATCCGGGGCGGGTGTCCATACATTCAGCCGTAAGCAGTCTTCCCCTATTTCATCGTAATTCCACCTGTCCACAAATGCCGGGTAGGATTCAGAACTGCGCGGATACCGGATGATCTGGGGAGCCGAGGTGGGAAAATAGACGCAGGGAAGCACGCCTTCCCAGGGTTCGGGGGGACAGGGAGGCATGAACCGGTTTTTTCCCGAGGTGTTCGCCCCGTAAGGAATGCCCATAAAATGATAAATGTCCCGGAGTACATATCCTTTGACTTTGCCATAAGCGGTCGGGGCCACGGCAATGTTTTCACCAATAAAAAGTTGCTGGGCATCGGGGTCGGTAACGCCCGGGCTGCTTGCACAGGATGACCCTAGTGTAAAGAGGACCAGCAGCAATAATCCGGAAATAATAAATCTCATAGTATTTTAGTATTTGATATTTTTAACTTTTTCCCATTCAATCTTGTCTGTACTTTGTGCGACAGGGGCTTGCGGGATAATGGCTCCTTTCCTCACCAGTATCACGGCAGGGATCTCTCCTGCCGCTATCCGGTGCCAGCCGGCATCATAGCTTTTTCCCGTCTGATAATCCACCCAGCGATCTGCGGGAAGATATACAAAACGGTCCTGTACGCTTTCAAACAACGGGGCGACCATCATATCGCTCCCAAAGAGATACTGATCGTCGATCTGCCATACTGCCGGATCTTCCGGATATTCAATGAGCAGGGCCCGCAACATGGGCAAACCGGTTTGCGTACATTTTTCCGCCTGATCCAGGATATAAGGCATCAGGGTATATTTCAACTCGGCAGACTGGCGAAAAGCATCGGTGAAATCCTCACCGTAATACCACGGTTCGGTGGGAGGAGCTCCGTGCACACGGGTGTGTGATGTCAGAAATCCGAAAGGCAGCCAGCGACGGTACAGTTCTTCCGGACAACTCTGCACAAATCCGCCAATATCGTGACTCCAGAACGAAAAGCCGCTAAGCCCCAAAGACAATCCGCTTCTGAGGGTCGTCAACATCCCGATATCGGTATTGGACGCATCTCCTCCCCAGTGCAGGGGGTACCGCTGGGACCCGGCCCAGGCGCTTCTGGCCCACATGATGGTCTCATTCCTGGTCTTTTGCGTGATATCGGCAACTGTTTTATTGTATCGTAGAGGATACAGGTTGTGTTCGTACAAACCTCCTTTTCCGCTGGCATAATAACCGTTTAGCGGAGCTCCTTCTCCAAAGTCCACTTTGATCGCACCCACCCCCATTTTCAGCAAAGCTTCCAGTTTTTCCTGGTACCAGACGACCGTTTCAGGATTGGAAAAGTCAAGTATTACATCTTCGTACGGAAGTCCTCCTTTCTCGTTTTTCACGTACAGGCCCTTTTCTATCAATTCCGGAAAATACTTGTTTTTGGGAGTGAAATACGGCAACTGCCATAAAGATATGTGGAATCCGTCTGCCAGAAGGTCATTGATCATCTTCTGAGCATCCGGAAAACGGTCCGGAGCAAATACGTAATCACACTGCCAGTCTGTCTGGAACCATCCCGTGTCAAAATGGATCACATCGGAAGGGATCCTGTTCTGTCTTAGCTGACGGGCGATCTCATACCCTTCTTCCTGTGAAAAATAAGTGATACGACTCATCCATGTGCCAAAGGACCATACCGGGGGCATGGTGGCTTTGCCGGTAAGGCTGGTGTACTCATCTAGGATCCGTGCCGGTTTCCCCCAGAACAGGAAAAGATCCAGCGTTTCATCGGCCATGAACAATTTGGCAGAGCCGGCATGTGTTGCCCCGAAATCACACGTTACCGGGGCCGAGGTATGCATGAACATCCCATACCCTTTGCTGCTTAGAAAGAAGGGGATGGGTTTGTACATCTGATCGCCTTCGGGACTTTGCGGATCGGTCACGAACAAATGTACTTTTTGCCCCACCTTGTTAAGGGCCGTAGGAGATTCTCCACATCCCACTATCTTTTCATTCGGTCTCAGTGAAAAAACGGGATTGATGCTCCGGATGTTGTCGCTGGCCCTTTTGATAAACTGGAAGGGCAGCACCTTGATCTGGGTGGAATCGTTATCGGCCCAGTGCCTGGTGCGTGTCATCTCTTTGCCGTGCTCATCGCAAAGCATTATGGTGAAAGGATATTCCCTGATGACCAGACTGCCCGCCCTGCCGGTATAGGTATGTGTCCCATCTCCTTTTTTATAGGTCCAGGACCTGTCCGTCGGAGGTGTGCCGGCAAGCATAAGGGATTCTTCTTCGGGAAGAATGACCGGCGAGGTGTACACTTTCAAACGAACAGTCACAGGGGAAACAAAATCAATGGAAAAACGCAGTTGCGGATCGTTATCGTATTGTGTCTCGGGAAAGTCCAGCATCTGTAAGGCCTGCGGGAGAACAGTAGTCGTATTAAAGGCCTGTCTGGCAAAAAGACTGTGACGTTTCCAGCTGATCGTCCCTTCAGCTTTGGCCGGATCGAACGAGGCCAGGGAATCGGCAAAGAAATACGTGTGGCTGAAATCAGCAAAATCCTGACTTACGTCTATTGCCCGGCTTTGCAGGTAAGGTTGGGCGTTCCCGTGCAGGAAAAGGAAAAGCACCCCGGTCAGTATCAGTAATCTTTTCATATGGAGACTTGTGATTTATTTGTTAATAATATGTTTTCTTTTTCGTCCGTAATCGTTGGCAGCCTTAAGGGCTATCAGGACTTGCTCGGGAGTGACCGTTTTTGGTTCGTGGTGAATGGCTTCTGCCGGATGGCATGTTTTAACGGCTGCCATCATAAGCCGTTCCCTGCTCACTCCCGCCAGATTCAGGTCTTCAAATGTTGTGGGGAGTCCCACCGATTCACAAAAACCGTACACCCGATCCTTTTCCTTTACGGGCATCCCTGTAAGATGAAGACCAGCCAGCACTCCGAAAGCGACCTTCTCTCCGTGATAGAAGGCATGTGTCTCTTCCAGGACTGTCAATCCGTTATGTATGGAATGTGCCGAGGCCAGGCCGCAGCTTTCAAAGCCCAGTCCGCTCATCAGGATGTTGGCCTCAATGATATGAGACAGGGACGGAGAAGTTAGATACAGGTCGCAATCTTTTTTTGCCTGCAATCCGTGGCGGAGCAGTATCTGATAACAAAGACGTGCAATTTCCATGGCCGTCAATGTGGCATAACCTCCACATTCGTTCGAAGACCCGGAACGTTTGCAAGATCGTGCCTCAAACCACGTGGCCAAAGCATCGCCCATACCTGCTACAAGAAACCGGGTAGGAGCTTCCGCGATGATATTCTCATCTACCAGCACGGCCTGGGGATTCATTCTCAGGTAATACACCGAGTCAAAAATCCCTTCCGGAGAATACAGCACTGCACAACCGCTGGTAGGAGCATCGGTAGATGCGATGGTAGGCACCACTATGACTGGAATCTGTGCTTTGTCTGCGACAATTTTGGCCGTATCTATGACTTTTCCCCCACCCATTCCTACAAGAACGTCTGCCTTCTTTTGATGCACGGTCTTGACCAACCTGTCTACTTCATCTGCACAGCATTCGCCCCCAAATAATTCCCTGTGAATATGTTTCCATTTTTCCTTGAAAGTATATTTTGGCAATACGTTGCTCATGACCGTTGGTGAAGCCAGCAACAGCCCGTTTTTACCCATCTGTCCCAATACGAAAGGCAAATCCGACAAGGCGTTCTTGCCCTGTATGTACTTACCTGGAAAAACAGCTTTTAAAGGCTCTTTCTCCTTTTCCTGAATCAGTATCATATGTTTGTTATTTAGGCAAAAGCAAATATATAGATTATTAACAAATAAAGTAATTTGGGTAACTTCGCATATCTTGTTACAATGTCAGGAATTATGGACGCGTCAGTCATAATTATGGACTTTACAAAGGTTTACAGAAACCAGTCTTTTTATCTTGATTACGATCACGTTTTAATAGACTGTACCGATATAACGGGATCGGACTGTTATTGTGACGGGGATGCAGCCGGGGCAATTCGGGACAGGATCGCAGGGCATCCTGTCAGGGCTGTACATTTTCTGGATTCGGGGAACCACCATTATGTCACAAAATTCTGGACAGACAGGATCCGGCAAGATTTCCTGCTGGTAGTGGCTGATCATCATCATGATATGCAACCGCCTCTTTTTCAGGACATCCTTTCTTGTGGTGGGTGGGTTAGAACGGTACTTGAGACAAACCCCTACCTGAAACAGGTGTTGTTCATTGGTGTGTCAAAACAATATGCCCTGATTCATGATGACGGCAGGATTCTCTGCTATCCGGCCAGGCCCATCCCTTCCCTGCCTGCTTATTTTTCTATAGACAAAGACGTTCTCCACCCCCGTATCGTGACCACCAACTGGGACCAGGGGTCAATGTCTTTCAGAAAATTACACGGTATACTCACAGAGCTGCTTTCGCATCACAAGGTCCTTGGTGTGGATATCTGCGGAGAGTGCACCACTTGCTACGACAACCGGAGTGACCGTATCAACGGTCGTTTGCTGAAACTATTTTCCAATATCTGAAAGATTGGTGCGAAGCAAGGCTTCTTTCAATGTCTCAAGGGGAAAATTTGTTTTGGGCTCGTATAACAGGAAAAAAACGGGGCTCATATTATTCGGTCCCAGTTGCTCCATCCCCAATATTTTCAATCCCTCTTTTTTGAATTCATTCCTGAAGCTGTTGGGCAAATTCTTGCTGACAATATCCATCAGCTCCTTTTGCCAGGCCACCATCTTTGGATACATTTCCTTTTGAAGTTCCGTAAATTCTTCCGGGTGGTTATCCAGTATTTCCCAGCATCCGGTAATGATATCCCGCATAACCTTCTGTGACCTGTTGTAATAATCAATTTCACTGTCACTCAGCTGATAGACCGTATCTTCTTTCATCTGTACCAGCTTCATTTGAAAATTCATCATACTGTCTGCCATGACCAGGGCTAATGCACGGTATTGGTCAATACGTCGTTTCTCCGAATCACGGAGCATTCTATCCAACCGTACACGTTGCAGCTTCAGTTCAGGTTCAATGATACGCGTACTGTAATCCAATACTTCGGCCACGATACGATCCACTTCCTTCTGCATGGTCTTGCGTACGCAACCCGAAGTAAGAGTCATGATCGCAATAATTACCGCCAAACCGGCAATGCCCGCTATATGGTACCAAAATTTGTTTAACTTTGGACTATGAAAAGAGTATTGCCATTTCTGCTTGTGTTGGGCACCGTCTGTGCGTGTGAAAGAATCGAACCTGAAAAAGAAAGAATATTCGAAGAATACTTTACTTCAAG
>Ga0265293_10004355_pt1 | contig 25065 bp, 15 predicted proteins | sample Munlanlewell138R_FD_192505 | JGI IMG/M metagenome (GOLD analysis project Ga0265293, IMG submission 192505) | Leachate microbial communities from a municipal landfill in Southern Ontario, Canada - Leachate well 138R | ecosystem: Engineered > Solid waste > Landfill > Unclassified | place: Canada...
ATTAGCGGCCGCCTTCGTCTGGAATATGCAGGCGACCCCTCAATGCAAGTGTCTCATGAAACCATTTATCTAGCGGCTTATAACGACAAGCGCTTTACCAATCTTTTTGTCACCCATTGGCGTCAAAGACGAAAGAAACGCAAGAAAAGAGGGCTTTTAAAAGGGAAAAGAGAAGTAATAAGAGATCGAGTTTCCATTGAAGAGCGCCCCGCAATTGTTGTTTCCCGTACGTGTTTAGGAGACCTGGAAGGCGACACGATCATTGGTTGTGGTCAAAGCGGCACTATTGTTACTTTAGTAGATCGCAAATCTTTATACCTATTTGCTACCCTTTGTGCTACAAAACATGCTAGCGTGGTAGCGCAGGCTACAATAGATCTTTTAAAAAAGGTCGATCCAAACCAGCTTCACACGATAACCTTTGACAACGGCACAGAATTTTCTGCTCATAAATACATTGCTGAAGAATTATCCGTAGAGGTCTATTTCGCACGCCCCTACTGCTCAAACGATCGCGCTAGGAACGAAAATACTAATGGGCTTTTAAGACAATACTTTCCCAAAAAGACTCGTTTTGATACAATTTCTGAAGAGCAGTTACAAAGGGCTGTTCAAGATTTAAATAATAGACCAAGGAAAACACTTCATTACAGAACTCCGGCCGAAGTCTTTTTTCAGGAAGGGGTTGCAATTCGAGTTTGAACCTGCGGATACCCTATTTTTAATTAGATGGTTCCGCATTTCGATGATGTGTTCTTGCGGGATAACAATAACACACCTTACAGTGCCGACCATTGGCCCTTCCGGGCGGCCCATGATAAACAATGGTCAGCTGTCGTTTTTTTTATGATGAGAAGAAAGAATGCTCTTCTCGGTTCATTGGGTTCCAAGAATCTTGGAAAGATGGTCGAAGCTGGATTGGCCTTGTTCTTCAGAACTGCACTCAACCGACAATACGCCCTTGAATTTCGCCTTGCGAAGGATGCTGACGATCCGTTTCCAATCAAGGACGCCCTCGCCACAGGCACAGCCGGAGGGCACGCCCGTAACCTTGCCTCGATCGCTCATCACTACGCCGCCGATGTCTTTGGCGTGGACATGTACAACTCGCGTTGCGATCGCTTCGAGAAAGGTGTAAGGATCTTGACCCGCCATAAAGATGTTGCCCGTGTCCGGATTGCAATTAAAGTAAGGGGATTCCACCAGATTGAGGACTTCAAGATAGGTCTTCAGTTTTACCGAGTACTTCTGGTGTGGTTCCAAGGCGATGTGCACTTTGTGGCGCTCCGCGACCGGCAGGACACGGCGCAACGTATAGTAAAACAGGTCGAAGGCTTGGCGTTTGGTCATCCACTCCGGTACCACGCCTTCATCTGTGCACACGCATCCGGCGCCCAGTCCATCAGCGAACTCAATGGCGCGTGTCAGGAAGGGTATACTGATTTCCGGTTGTGCCATAGGTGCATGTGCGCTGACAGCGCTGACCTTGAGTCCAAAACTTTCAACCAATGCCCGCACTTCCAAGGGGTCGCGCTCCATGCTCACAGCGCCATAGTATCCCGCTTCACATAAGAGGTCGCGTCCGTTAAGCATGTTAAGCTCGCAATACCGATACCCTTGATTGCGAATTGCCGCAAGAGCGTATTCCAAGGGTTTGTCTGCATGCCGGAACGCTTCTGTGTTCAGTCCCGCTTCGATTGTTGCCATACCGTTTCCTTTCATGTTAATTTCGGAACATCGGGTTCAGGCGAATCCGAATCTGTTATAAATTACTCAATAGGGTCACCTATTTTGTAGTCGGGGACATATATCCAGACAAGCTTCTCTTGTATTTTACTTGATTTAAGATCGGAAATTCATTCTTTTTCAGGGAATAATGTACGCATCAAGGACACGGTTTCGGAACTGCCGGACTACTGCGTTTTTGTTGGGTTTTGCCGGGATGTGTTACAATTTCAAACTCGTGTACTACGGATAAATTCGTATGCAATGTACGACTCAACAAGCACAGCCGACTTTTCCCGGGAGATATAATGAGCAAAGGTATAACAAAACGGTCAGAAGATTATTCACAATGGTATTTGGATGTGGTGCTGAAGGCAGAAATGGCAGAGCATTCGCCGGTGCGCGGGTGCATGGTCATCCGTCCGACGGGCTACGGTATTTGGGAAAAGATCCAACAGCACCTTGATCGCATGTTCAAAGAGACCGGTCATGTAAATGCGTATTTCCCCATGTTCATCCCCGAGAGCTTTTTGAAAAAAGAGGCGGAGCACGTGGAAGGCTTTGCGCCGGAATGCGCCATGGTCACCCATGGCGGCGGCAAACTGCTCGAAGAACCGCTGGCGATTCGGCCCACCTCGGAGACGATCATCTGGTCTACCTATAAAAACTGGATTTCTTCGTATCGTGATCTGCCCTTATTGATTAACCAATGGGCGAATGTATGCCGTTGGGAAATGCGCACCCGCTTGTTCCTGCGTACGAGTGAGTTTTTGTGGCAAGAAGGGCATACTGCCCATGCGACCCATGAAGAGGCGGAAGAAGAAGCGCTGCGCATGGTTCATGTGTACCGCCGTTTCGCAGAAGAATACCTCGCCATGCCCGTATTGGTGGGCAGAAAAACAGAGGCGGAAAAATTTGCCGGCGCCTTGCATACCTACTGTATTGAGGCAATGATGCAAGACGGCAAAGCGCTGCAAGCGGGCACGTCACATCATCTTGGTCAAAATTTTGCCAAGGCCTTTGATGTAAAATTTCAAGATAAAGATTCTCAATTGAAATATGTTTATGCCACCAGCTGGGGCGTGTCCACCCGGCTTATTGGCGGCATGATCATGACCCACAGCGATGACCGGGGTTTGGTGATTCCGCCGCGGCTCGCTCCGACGCCGGTCGTCTTTGTTCCCATTTATCGTTCTGATGAAGAAAAGGCTGCTGTGCTCGGGAAAGCACGGGAAATTACCCGCGATTGGGATCCTCTTTTCTTTAAAATTGATGACCGCGAACAATACAAACCCGGTTACAAATTTAATGAGTGGGAATTGAAAGGCATTCCCATACGTATTGAAATCGGGCCTCGTGATGTTGCGTCTAATTCTGTGGTGGCGGTTCGTCGTGATACGGGTGATAAGACCACGATCGGCGCCGATGATTTGTTGAGTGAGCTGCGCCACATGTTGGATACGATTCAAAGCCAGCTTTTTGATGCTGCTAAAAATCGGATGGCAGCGTGCACCTACACCGTAGACAGTTACGACGAATATAAAGAACGGGTGGAAGAAGGCGGCTTCTTCCGTGTCTTCCTGGACCATGCCAATCCTATCGTAGAAGAGACCATGCAAGCCGATACGCGCTCCACGGTGCGCTGCATACCCTTGGAAGATTCGGATGAAACGGGTCCGTGCATGATAACGGGAAAAACCTGTCGCGGCCGTGTCATTGCCGCACAATCGTATTAAAATGCCCGGCGTTAATCGCCTTCGTCGCGCCCTTTACCATGGCAAATGGAAATCTGTGTCCTTCCTTCGCCTGCGATGCGTAATCGGATGGGATACATCAATTTGTAAATTTATCGGCTAATATGCTTTGATATGGCCATCTAAAACCTTCCCCTTTTAACCTGTGCAGGAGAATACTGTCATGACTCAGGAAAGAAAAACGATCCATGTCGTATCCAATTCCCATTGGGACCGTGAATGGGGTTATCCTTTTGAAGAGACCCGCCTTTTATTATTGAAATTTATGGATGAGCTCCTTGATCTCTTGGAGACCGATCCTGCTTTTACTTCTTTCACCATGGATTCACAAACATTGTGTGTGGAAGATTATTTGGAATTACGTCCTGAGAAGCGTGCGCTCGTGGAAAAACACGTGAAAAATGGGCGGCTCCTTATTGGCCCTTGGTATTCACTCCCTGAAGAATACGTGTGCAATGGAGAATCCTTGGTGCGCAATCTGGTGGTCGGCCATCGCAGCGCCAACGCCCTTGGCGGCGTCACCAAAAGCGGCTATACGCCCTTCTCTTACGGTCAGACCTCACAAATCCCTCAGATCTACCAGGGCTTTGGCATTGATCATATCGTTTTTTATCGTGGCATTAATACGCCCAAATGCGAATATGTTCTTGAGGGCCCCGACGGTTCGCGCTTGCTTGGCTCACGCTTTGGCTGTATGAGCCGATTCAGTTATTACATCTATGTGTACCGTGTGTTGCGCTATGGCTCCGATGATGTGTACCAGCGCTATGATTGGGATCGCGGCGCGGCGCCCTTCCGCCTCATTGATGATAAACGGAAGCGCGACCACTACTACATTTTGGACGACAAGAAAAAACAGTGGAATGACGGTCCTATCCGCGAACAGCTGTTGAAACTGGTGCAAGATGAATCCGAGCATTTCAGCACAAGCCAGATTGTGTGTATGCAGGGCTTTGACTCCTCCAATCCTGATCCGGAAGAAACACGGATCATGGAGTTGTGCCAAAAGCTATTGCCGGAGCATGACATTCATTTCTCCACCCTTGGTGAGTACATGAAGGCTATGGAGAAAGAAGTGAAGGATCCGATTGTGCTGCGCGGCGAATTTCGCGATCCCGGTGCCACAGGCAGCTGGACCCATCTCTTTGGCGACATCATCAGTGCACGGCCGAGACTGAAACATCACAACCATATTGCCGAAGTTAATTTGCAGCGCCGTGCAGAACCCTGGGCGGCCATTGCGTCCATGACCGGCGGCGAATATTTGAAGCCGGCACTGGATCGTGGCTGGAAATTCCTGCTTCAAAATCATCCGCACGACACGATTACGGGCGGCGGTATTGATCAAATGGAGCGGGACTCCATCTTCCGATTCAACCAGATCAATATCATTGCGGAAGGTGTGGCAAGACGCGGGCTCGAATGCTTGCAGATACAGATCGATAACAGTGACCTGCCCGCAACTGACAGCGTGTTGACCGTATTCAATCCTTGTCCTTTCCCGCGTAAAGCAGTCGTTTCCTGCTTGGTCGATATGCCGCAGGATATGGGGTATACCGCCTTTTCCGTTCAGACACCGGATAAAAAGACCTTGCGCCTGCAGCAGCAAGAAAAATATCCCATGGGCGTACTCGTCCGCAATTTACAGGATATCTCTGTGGAGCTTCGTACGGAACGGGTTCGCTGCCATGTGGAGACGGAAGAGATTCCCGCTTTTGGCTACAGCACCTATCACCTTGTCCGTGAGGCAGGCTTTGCTTATGTGCCCGGTACGCTGGCTCCGGAAGCGAATGTCCTCGAAAATGAACATTTGCGCGTGCTGTTTAACAGTAACGGCACCTTGGATTTGACCCACAAGGAAACGGGACGGTGCTATACGGGACTCCACTATTTGGAAGACAGCGGAGAAACGGGACATTCGTGGGTACATATGCCTCCGGAACGGGATGAAATCATCACCTCCCACGGCGCGCCCTGTTATATTGCCCTTGAAGAATCGGGACCGCTCTTTGCGCGGATGCGTGTGGATTATCACATGGAGATTCCGGTTAGCGTAGACGATGAACCCTATGTGGACTTCCGAGAAGGGGATATCAATGATACGGGCCGTACCCAAGAACGGCGTACGATGATTATCACGAGCCGTTTCACATTGCGCGCTGATGCAAAGCGCTTGGATGTGACGACCAGCTTCGAAAACACCTGCAAACATCATCGCTTGCGTGTGGTCTTCCCCACCCGTCTTGACTGTGACCGCAGTGACGCGGAAATAGCCTATGATGTTATCGGCAGAGACATACAGATCAAGGAAAGCAGTCCCTATTACGGACATCCGAATCCGCAATACCCCATGCACCGTTTTGTGGATATGACCGACGGCAACTGTGGTTTCGCAGTTATCAATAACAGCGGTCTCCGTGAATACGAGGCAATGGACCGTGCTGATCGTCCCCTCGCGATTACCTTGATGCGCGCCTTTACCTACCGCAACTCACCCGTATTCGGCAGATGGGAAACCCATCCGGAAATGGAACTTGCCCAGTGCATGGGTCATTTTGAGTGGAGCTACGCCCTGTATCCCCACACAGGCGACTGGACGAAGGGCTGCTACCGCGAAGCTGAAGATATGAATCTGCCTCTCGAACCGGCACAAGCCGGGCCTCATGAAGGCAGCTTGCCCAAGGCAATGAGTTTCCTTGCCGTGGAAGGCGACAACATCCAGATTACCGCATTGAAACAAGCGGAGGATCGGCCGGGCTCTTATATCCTGCGTCTTTTCAATCCTACGACAGAAACGGTGAACACAGCGGTCGTTCTTCATAAAGAGATTCGGGAAGCATGGCTGACCAATCTTGATGAGGAACGCCTTGAAGCTGTGCAGCCGTCGGGGAATCGTCTGACGCTGCAGGTCGCGAAAAAGAAAATCATCACCCTCGAATTTATGCTGTAACAACATTCTTAATCAACGGAACGGAATCAACCGCTGTTATATGGAATAAAGTCGAAAAAACAGCGGTTATGAAAATCGATCGTCGGACGGATACCGTTACGACGGGATATCAGCACTGTTTCGCAGCTGCGCAGTCGGATGTTTATTGCCGCAGCTGCGATTCTATTGACTTGCGATAGGGGTGATTTTACACGCTATTCGAGGGTATCCTTGTTGCATTACCGGTATTGAAAAGTCTATTATAGGATCATACTACACCTGTAGTTCCCGTCCAACCACTCCCTCCTATTCCTGTATTTAACCAGGATTTGTAAGGGCGTGACAGCGGTCTTTTCAACACCTTAGTGTATTCCTTTCAGGTGCGATTATCACGAAAGAACCATTTTATGCGACGCAGTATTGTACATGAAGGCGCCACCAATCTAAAATATGAAATTAGAGAAATCGTTGAGGTGGCACGGGGCATCAGAGACTTGGGTCAAAGCATTACCTGGGAAAATATTGGCGACCCCGTCGAAAAAGGGGAAATGCCGGCCCAGTGGATACGGGATATTCTCCATGAACTATTGGAAACGCCCGCTGTCTATGGTTATTGTGACACCGCCGGTGTGCCAAGTACCCGCGCCTTTTTAGCCGAAACCGTAAACCGCCGTACCGACGGTATCCAAATCACGGCCGATGATATTTTGTTTTTCAATGGCATAGGCGACGCCGTGGCGCGTGTCTATGGTTTTCTTAAACGTGAGGCGCGGGTATTAGGCCCGTCCCCAGCGTACAGCACGCACTCATCGGCAGAAGCCGCCCATTCAGGCTACGGCCACGTTACTTATGATCTTGATCCCCATAATGGCTGGCTGCCGAAAGTGGACGACATACGCAACAAAGTGAAATACAACGATTCTATCGCCGGTATTTTACTGTTGAGCCCGGACAATCCTACCGGCGCCGTTTATCCTCGTGAGATTTTGGATGAAATTGTTGCCATTGCCCAAGAATATAAATTGTTCATGATCGCTGATGAGATCTATATTCATGTTACCTATCCGGGCTATCCCCGCGTTCATATGAGCCAATGGATTCAGGATGTTCCCGGCTTGGCGATGCGCGGCATCAGCAAGGAATTCCCGTGGCCGGGCGCGCGCTGCGGCTGGATCGAAGTGTTGAACCGCAAAAAAAATGACAATTTTAACACCTATGTGAACAGTCTGTTGGCGGCGAAGCGCCTTGAAGTATGCTCGACCACCCTTCCCCAAATGGCACTTCCTTTGGTCTATGATAATGGTCGTTTTAACCAACATCTGGCGACGCGCGCACAAATGTTCAGCGATCGTGCTGATGAAGCGGTTTCCTATTTCGAAGGCTGCGATTCTACCATCGTCAACAAGCCCGGAGGTGCTTTCTATCTTACGGTCATGTTCAAAGAAGGGGTGCTGAATGGGCATCAGAGCTTGCCCATCGAAGATCCTAAAGTTCGTGAGCGTATCGAAACATTGGTACAAGGGGTGGATCCCGATAAACGTTTTGTATATTACCTGATGGGCGCGACCGGCATTGTTGTGGTCCCGCTCAGCGGTTTTCATTGCAAGCATCCCGGTTTCCGCGTTACCTTGTTGGAAACGGATCCTGAGAAACGGGCTTGGATTTTTAGAAGCCTGCGCGAGAGTATAGATGCCTATGTGAGCAGCTGATCGGGCGACAAGCCCCCTTGATCCTTTTACGAGGATCTTTTTAAATGCACTTTATCAACATCTGAGATTGGTATCGAAATGAGGAGGAATTACCCATGAGTAAAACATCCAAAACCTATCAATTTAAAACGGAAGCGCGGCAGATTCTGGATCTCATGATTCATTCTGTCTACTCCAACAAAGATATCTTTCTGCGCGAATTGATTTCGAATAGCTCGGACGCCCTCGACAAGCGCCGCTTTGAAGCGGTGAAAGCGCCTGAGCTCGCGTCCGGCGAAGAGGCGGCTATTCATATAGAGTTCGATACGAAAGCGCGCACGCTGAGCCTGGCAGATAATGGCATTGGTATGAGCCGCGAAGAAGTCAAGCGTTTTATCGGTACCATTGCCCGATCCGGAGCACAGGAATTTATCGACGCACTCCGTGAAACCAAAGAGGCGGCGGCACTGCCGGAACTCATCGGTCAATTTGGTGTGGGCTTTTATTCCGCTTTCATGGTGGCGGATAAGGTTGAACTGTGCACACGGCGGGCGGGAGAAGAGGACGCTACCGTGTGGACGAGTACCGGCGAGGGAAGCTACACGCTGAGCGAGGGGGAACGCGACGAAGCCGGGACAACGGTTACCTTGTTTTTAAAAGAGTCCGATCCTGAAGATGGTTTAAAGGACTATGCCACGGAATGGGAAATACGCCAGATCGTTAAACGCTACAGTGATTTTGTTGCCTATCCCATTTATTTGAAGATTGAGCGTACCGAAAAGGAGACCGACGCGGAAGGCAAACCCTTGCCCGATGGGGAAGAAAAAACGGTTATCAAAGACGAACGTCTCAATTCGATGAAAGCCTTATGGCTGCGCGACAAAGACGAGGTGACGGAAGAGGAATTCAACGAATTTTATAAACATATCAGCCATGATTGGACTGATCCGCTGCTCCGTATACAGGCGAAAATGGAAGGGGTCATGGAGTATCGGATGTTGCTCTACATACCCGAAAATGCGCCCTACGATTTGATGATGCCCGAGTCCCTTCGAAAGATGGGATTGCATCTGTATATCAAGCGAATTTTTATTATGGACGATTGCCATGAGCTCTTGCCCGACTACCTGCGCTTTCTTCGCGGGGTCGTTGACTCTGAAGATTTACCGCTGAATATTTCACGGGAACTGCTCCAAGAAAACCGACAGGTACAGCGCATGAGCAAAGGTATCGTCGGGAAAATACTGTCCACCTTAAAGGACTTGCGCGAGAAGGATGTGGAGAAGTATCGGCAGTTCTGGACTCAATTCGGGCGCACCTTCAAAGAAGGGCTGTTGATGGATTTTGAAAATAGAGACAATATCCTTGATCTTGCCCTTTTCGACAGTACCGAATCCGGCGATACGCCTATTTCGCTGGAGACTTATCTGGGCCGTATGAAAGCGGATCAGGACAGCATTTATTTCATCACAGGCGAGTCGAAAGCTGCCCTGCTCAAGTCGCCCCATCTTGAAGCATTTCGCGACAAAGGCTTTGAAGTCTTGCTGCTCAGCGATGCTGTTGATGAACTTTGGACTTCTTCCATTTCCGAATTCAAGGAAAAAGAGCTGCAGGCCATTGGCCGTGGAGATGTGGATCTGGGCACGGAATCGGAGAAAGAAGAAAAGCGCAAGTTGCGTGATGAGAAGACGAAAGAATACAGCGCCTTATTGGATGCCCTTAAAAACCTTTTGGACGAGCATGTGAAAGAAGTGCGTCTGTCCGGACGTCTCAGTACTTCCCCTGCTTGCCTGGTTATTGACTCCCAAGATCTCTCGCCTCAAATGGAAAAGATGATGCGGATGATGGGACAGGAAGCACCGCCTGTTAAACGGATTTTGGAACTCAATCCTCAGCATCCCTTATTAGAGCGCCTTCATGATTTTTACACGAAGGACACGACGGACGAAGCCTTAAAGCCCTATGCAGAATTACTCTATGGACAGGCTTTGTTGGCTGAAGGCGGTATTGTACCCGATCCCGCTTCTTTAAGCCGATACATTGCGGAAATTATGGTGCAGGCCTTGTGATTTGTGGGGGGTGTGTTTCGGTCAACCTGCTCCGTGTCGAGGCGGACTCTCAAAGCGGCGCCTTCCACAGATGCGATGGCTTTACTTGGTTCACTTGTCTTTCTATGCAATAATACACGGATAGGAGAACACGTGTTTCCATAGTTTAATCTACCCATCACTTTGATTTTTTATCTGGAATATTCATGACTCAATCATCGGTTTTTGAAAAACTTACTGTACACATGTCCGATGTGGGCAATTTGCGTGCCGCTGCCGCTGTATTGGAATGGGATCAGGAAGTCTACATGCCTGTTGCCGGCGCTGCCGCCCGTGGTCGTCAGTTGGCGACCCTTCACGCCCACACCCATAAATTATTCACCCACCCTGATGTGGGGGACATGATTGCCCGTGCGCGGGATGAAGGACTGCGTAACAGCGACGAAGAAGCTCTCGTCAATGAGATTGCGTATCAATATGAACGGGCATCCCGTATCCCCGATAATTTTGTGCGCCGTTTTTCCAAAGCGCGCAGCACTGCATTACAGGCTTGGATCCAAGCACGCAAAGAAGAAAAGTATTCCGTCTTTTTGCCCCATCTCAAAACATTGATAGCGCTTTCCCGTGAAAAGGCTTCCTATCTCGGCTTTGAAGAAACGCCCTATAATGCCTTGTTGGAAAATTATGAACGGGGCATGACAGCCGCCTCGCTGCGCGCTATTTTTGAAGTGCTCGGCAATCGCCAACGCGCCTTGCTTGCGCACAGTCTTGACATCATGGATAGGGAAGATCGGTCGTGGTTGGATCAGTCTTGGGATACTGCGCGGCAATGGTCTTTTAGTGAAACCGTTCTGCGCGATATGGGTTTTGATTTTCAATCGGGACGCCAAGACAAGTCTGTTCATCCCTTTACAACCAATTTTTCCATTCATGACGTGAGAATCACCACACGCTTGTCTGAGAACGATTTCTTTTCCGCCCTCTTCAGTTCTATTCATGAGGGCGGTCATGCTCTTTATGAGCAAGGTTTCCGTGAGGAAGACGAAGGCAGCTTCTTGGCGGCGTCGCCGTCGCTGGGACTCCACGAATCCCAATCACGGCTCTGGGAAAATGCCATTGGCAGATGTCTGCCCTTTTGGGAGCATTATCTGCCTGCTTTGCGTACCCTCTACCCCGGACAATTGGATCAGGTGAGTGCCGTTGATATCTACAAAGCGGCGAATCACATTGCGCCGTCATTGATTCGAGTTGAAGCCGACGAATGCACGTACAACCTTCACGTTATCCTGCGCTTCGAACTTGAGTCGGCATTGATTGAAGATGAATTGGATGCTGCTGATTTACCGGCAGCTTGGAATGAAAAAATAGAGCGCTATCTCGGATTGACCGTTCCCAACGACGGCATGGGCTGTCTTCAAGATATTCATTGGTCCCATGGTTCCTTTGGCTATTTCCCGACCTATGCACTCGGCAACCTGTACGCGGCACAGCTGCTGAAAGCTATGGAACAGGCCGTACCTTCTCTGTGGGAAGATATCGGACAAGGTCAATTCCAAGGCTGTTTGGAATGGCTGCGCGAACATGTACATCGTGTAGGTAATCGTAAAACTGCAGTACAAATAATTCAGGAGGCGACCGGAGCAATCCCCGGCCCGGACGCCTTTTTGGAATATCTCGAAGCAAAGATTGATGCTCTTGCCGCATTGACCTGAACATGATTATTTGACTTGTTATCGGGGAGATAAAATAGGAGTAGACCTTATGCCGAACGTGGAAGGAGATAATGGACGATTGGGCTGCGGTTCAAATCGCCACGTATTGCGCAGACCTTTTCCGCAATCCCAAAAAATATATGTGGAAGGGTCGCGGGGCATTCGTGTCGCCATGCGCCAGATTAATCTGCACCCTACCCGGGATGCAGAAGATACTATTTTGGAAGAGAACGCGCCTGTAGTCGTTTATGACACCTCCGGTCCTTATACCGATCCTGACGCATCTATCGATCTGGAAAAAGGATTGCCCCCACTACGGACTCCTTGGATCAAAGAACGTGCTTTAGATGAGGGTACCCGTTCATGCCGGCCCATGGATACGCATCCTTGTCCGCGGCTGCGCCCTGTCTTCCGACGCAAGGCGGGCAGCCAAATAACCCAGCTCTATTATGCGCGGCAAGGCATTATCACGGAAGAGATGGAGTACGCTGCGATTCGCGAAAATATGGCTTTGGAAGGTGTTCCGGGAAAAGAGTCGGGCTCCGTGCGCGGCTCCGACACGTCGGGAAAAATCATTACACCGGAAAAGATCCGTGATGAGATCGCAGCAGGCCGCGCCATTTTACCGGCGAATGTCAACCATCCCGAATTGGAGCCCATGGTAATCGGGCGTCAGGTTTCCGTAAAAATAAATGCCAATATTGGCAATTCCGCACTCCATGGTTCTATTGGCGAAGAGGTCGAAAAATTGATTTGGGCGATTCGATGGGGAGCGGACACCGTCATGGATCTGAGTACGGGCGCCGATATCTATGAGACACGGGAACAAATAGTGCGCAATGCGCCGGTACCTGTCGGTACCGTACCTATTTATCAGGCTTTGGAGAAAGTGGAGGGTGTGCCTGAGGCGCTGAGCTGGGAGATTATGCGGGAGGTACTGATCGAACAGGCAGAACAAGGCGTGGATTATTTTACCCTTCATGCGGCGGCGCTGGAAGAACATTTCCCCTTGACCCGATCCCGATTAACGGGTATTGTAAGCCGCGGCGGCGCGATCATGGCAGCGTGGTGCAGCGCCCATGGTCAAGAAAATTTCCTGTACACCCATTGGGACGAGATTTGTGAAATACTCGCCACTTATGATGTAGGTGTATCGATAGGCGACGGATTGCGCCCCGGCTCTATTCATGATGCCAATGATGCCGCGCAATTTGCGGAACTGAAAACCCAGGGCGAATTGACGCGCCGCGCTTGGAGCTATTTTGTTCAGGTCATGAATGAAGGACCGGGACATGTGCCGCTTCATCTCATTGAAAAGAATATGGAAAATCAACTGGACTGGTGTAACGAAGCGCCCTTTTATACCTTGGGACCTATCCCCACCGATGTGGCGGCTGGCTATGATCATCTCAGTTCCGCTTTAGGCGGCGCATTGATCGCGTGGAATGGAGCCGCCATGCTTTGCTATGTTACCCCCAAAGAACATCTTGGTTTGCCCGATAAGGAAGATGTACGGGAAGGCGTGGTCGCTCATAAACTGGCGGCTCATGCGGCGGACTTGGCGAAAGCATTGCCGGGCGCACATATTCGCGACAATGCCATGAGCAAAGCACGCTATGAATTTCGATGGGCCGATCAAATCGCCTTGTCGTTGGATCCGGATCGGGCGCGACAGCTGCGCGCCCAAGCCATGCCGCAGCTCCTCCATGAATCGGATGGCTTTTGCTCTATGTGCGGACCGGACTTTTGTTCGATGCGTTTATATCAGCGATTTTGTCCAAGCGCGACCGGTGCGCAAGAAGGACAACAAAAAACGAATGATGCAGATTCACAGGGATGATCTGCACGCAGTAAAAGACCTGTGTATCTTTTGAAATGGCGTGCTCTTTAGCGTGATAGTTGCCTATTTGTGATGTTGAAATTGTGTGTTGAATCTATTTTTGAAAAGAGCTTTTACAGACCAAAATCAGGTGCGATAAGTAAATACTTGACTTTTGAGCGAAAATATCGCAAAATATGTATGTTTTATGGTTCATAGTAAAGACAATTATATCCGATGCTCAAAACCGCGTGACACGAGACTCTTGGCGACGGAGAAAGGTTCCTAGTTATGTCTAAGGCGCACTATATCAAGCATGCGATCTTACTGGTGGCAGTAATTGTGGTGCTGGCAGGTTGTCAGGAGACAGTTCTCAAGCCTGCGCCCCAGTTTAGCGTAAACCGGAATACAGGCGACGCTCCATTGAAGGTGTTGTTTGAAGATACTTCAGATGGAGGTATCGCCGGCATATACTCGTGGAACTGGAGTTTTGGCGATGGCGGCACCAGTAATGAGCGCAGTCCGGAATATGTTTACAAAGTTCCGGGTGTCTATACCGTCACCCTTGAGATTACCACCGGTGTCGGTAATTTTCGTGTGGTCAAGGAGGGACTAATTACCGTCACGGAAGCGAACGACATAGCGGTACAAGTCGAAAATACATTTGTCAAACACGATGTCGCGGTTGAATTACCTGCAGGCTATAGCGCCCCCATCCTTTTTGGCATCGCAAAAGATGCCGCGCCCATGAATTTGGGCGCGAATCAAGCGGCAAAGATGCTGTCCTCAGTTTTTACAATCCGACACAACCAAGATTCCCCCGATCTTTTTATGGTAGATGCCCAAGGCGTACCCACTGCAGCGCAGATTTCGATCCCTCTTTTAAATCCCCTTGATCTTAATGCAGCCGATCAAAAAGAATTGCAGCTGCTGGCACAATTTAAAGATGGCCATGTGGTGCCTATACCCGGCAAGTTTGTGAACAACAAATTTACCGTGTCGGTGCTGCGCCTTCCCCAACGGGCAAATTATGTGGTCGTTCGACGTTCCTCCATGAATACGTCGCAGGTGAATACGAAAGAGACGGGTGCGCCCCTTATCGAAAATCCCGACTATGGTCAATGGACGGATGTTTTCCAACTCTATTGGGAGCAGGAGACGGAACAACAGCTCAGCGCTTTATATCGAGGGAAAATGGACACTGAGTCCACTTTTACCCGTCGCAACTATTCCGCTTCTGTCGTAGCGGATTCGAAAAAGAAATTTGCAGACGCCATCAAAGATGCCCGGAAAGAACTCACCAAAGCGGGTATCGCTGCGCCGCTCTTAGTAAACGAAGATGATTTGAGCACCATCAATTTTTACAACATGTACAAGGATTATCCCGTTGACTTTGTTCGTGCCACGGATCGCCCCTATTATGATCTTTTCTTTGGTCATATTGTTTATGACACGGCGCAGTTACTGGCTGTGGCACGACGCAACTTGCGTGTGGCGATGGTGGATGAAGACGCCCTAGATTTCACCGAATACTACCATCCCGAATCGGCCTTGTTTGAGCTCCTGATTCAATCCACCTATCCCCGTTACGGTATTCCCTCAATTACAACCCGAGGCGATACTATTTTCGGACTTCCCGTCCCCGCAGATCGCAATGAATCGGGTGAGGTCAAGGTCCTTTCTTTTCTGCAAGGTTTCCAAGACGGGCTTGCACTGTATTTTGGACAACGTAATGCAGCCTACCGCGGGCGCGGCTTTGGAGATAATGAACACGGGCTCCTCTCTTTCTCAGCCCTCTTTCCTTATAGCCCCTATGTGCCGGGCTACAGCTATGCGAACCATGAAGTCCTCGCTTGGCTCGACGGCAACAACGTAGAACAAGATCCTTTAATTCTCTTTGCCGATTGCCTCGGTCGTTTGAAACAGGCGCTGCAGCAAAAGAATCGCTTCTATACACGCCCTTTATATTATCGTGAGGCGCTCACGGTCGTGTATGAGACCATGGATAAGGTGCTGCGCGAAAACAATTCAACCGGTTACACAGATTTTGCATCTTTGTATTGGGACTTCGTACGGGATACGGCGTATGAAAATGGATGGAATTCCATTATTCGGCCGAGTGACACCTTGCGGCCTCCTTATACCCTTAACGAGGATCGCTTTGCGCCTGATGCTGTGGTGACCGTGGTCTGCGAAAATGCGGCGGATATCATCAAAGTGACATCAAAGACCAATCCGGCACTGGCGAAAATTGAACCCATGTCCGCCCGTGCGATTGTAGTTGAATTAAATCCAATGACAACAACGGCGGAGTTTTCTCCTGATCCCGCCATGCTGTATGCGCCGAACATGCCTCAGATTACAGTGTACAGAGATGGACAGGCAGGCTCGACAATGTGTAATTACGAAGGGTCTATGAACGATGTCCTGATACAAGGACTGGGCTGCTTAGATAGTGACTGCACCAACAAGGTCATTTTGTTGGTTGCGAATCTTGATTATGAGAAGACCGTTGACATCGATTTCTCGATTACTACGCAGGCAGAAATTTCTGACAGCGATGAAAACTTGCTGGCACGCTATCTGTCCATTGTTGATCCCAAATATAACTATCGCCTTGAATCGACACAGAATTTTATCACTGAATATGGCTGTATCGTCTATGTATTAAAAATGACTTCCGGTTCGTGGAGAAATGCGGAAGAAGCAGAACCGAATGTGTGGCAACACCGGCTGTTCATTATTGAGCCTGCCAATGTAAGAGAAAATTCCTGTCTGCTCTACTTGACCAGCCTCAATTCTGATAATCTTATTCTTGATTCTGACGGGATGGAGCTCCTCGGTAAATTGGGAGCTGTGGCAGTGAGCAGCCGTTCTATAACCGCCTTACTCGCTGATATTCCCAATCAACCCATTGAATTTGTTGATCAACCCGGAGAGCTGATAGAAGACAAACTGATTGCCTATAGTTTCGATAAGTTTATGAACGCCTATAATTCAGGCAGCCGCGACGCCACCTGGCCCGTGTTGTTGCCCATGACCCGTGCCGCCGTTCGCGCTATGGACACGGTGCAGGATTTCGTCGCCACGAAACGGGGACAGATACGGGATATCAATAATTTCGTCGTGTCCGGTACTGCGAAGACCGGTTGGGCGGCATGGCTGACGGCAGCCATGGATGAGCGGGTGGGCGCATTGATCTCCATTGCCGCCGACTTTGTGAATCTTGATGCGCAGATGAAGCATCAACGCAATGCCTATAGCAGTTACGAGAAAAATTCCGATGTTGATCGGATTACCGGCGGCTATTCGAGTTCACTGGCGGATTATGTGGGCTATGATATTTTCGATCGCTTCGATTCGCCCGCCGGCGCATCGCTGCTCCGTATCGTCGACCCTTATTCGTATCGCAATTTGTTGACCATGCCGAAGCTTTTGGTCAATTCTACGGGAGACAGTAATTTCTTGCCCGATTCGACACGCTTCTTTATCAACGATATGCAGGGACCGACCATCTTGCATGTCATGCCGAATACCGATTACAGTCAGATCATGAATCTTGATCTGGAAGAGGATTCCTTGGAGACCATCGCGGCATTCTACTATGATCAAATTAAAGAGGCCGCCGTGCCGGACGTGAACATTACCTACAATGACGTCACAAGAGAAATTACCTTGGATACTTTTGGCGCATCAACGCCTGTAGCCGGGTCGGTTACGTTCTGGTATGCCAACGCTCCTGATCACCGAGATTTCCGTTTGGATACGTTCGGATCTAAATGGAAACAGGAAGTATTGACTGCTGAAAACGGTGTTTATAAAGCGACCATACCCCTTGAAAGCGGATACAATGCCGGATTCATACAGGCTCGTTTCCAAAGTGCTGAAGCGGATCTGGACTATTTCTTCAGTTCCCAAATTTGGGTAACCCCTGATACGTATCCGGAAATCGATTAAGTTTTGCAGCAATATAACCGGGCGTCCGTGGGTAAGCTAAGCGGACGCCCGGTTATATTTTTAAGAGCCTATTCACTAGCTACGCAGCGATTGTGTTACTGTGATTTGGAAGTTTTGCCCACGTAATTTTTGATGATAAACGTCTTGGATCTGTTCCCGTAAGAAAGAGAAATTCCATGAATCACCATCACCGCAGTAATAACGAGGAAGGACGCTTCAGCCGTCGCGATTTCGTGAAAATGAGTGCTGCAGCAGGAGCTGCTTTTACACTGTCCCGACAGACAGCGTCTTATGCGCAGACTGACCACGTAGACCCTGAGTTAAAACCCATGGACCGGGTGCGCATTGCTATGGTCGGTGTCGGCGGTATGGGTACCAATCACTTGGGCAATCTCCTGAAACTTGAAGGCGTTGATATCCTTGCCGTCTGCGATATCGACGAGGAAAAGGCAACCCATGCACAGGATATGGTGGAAGCTGCCGGACAAAAACGACCAACCGCCTATTGTCGCGGAGACCGTGATTTCGAACGACTCTGTGCCGAAGAGGAGCTGGACCTTGTTTATACTGCAACGCCTCATAAGTGGCATGTGCCTGTATGCGTTGCCGCTATGGAAAATGGTAAACACGCGGCTACCGAAGTACCGGCGGCGCCCACGCTGGAGGGGTGTTGGCAATTGGTGGACACTGCCGAAGCAACGAAAAAACATTGTGTCATGATGGAAAATTGCTGCTACGGACGCACAGAAATGGCGGTGTTGAATATGGTGCGCCAAGGTGTCCTTGGAGAACTGCTTCACGCTGAATGCGGTTATCTCCACGACATTCGCGATATTTATTTGCAGACGTCACCGGGCAGAAAATGGTTCCAAGAAAATCCGCTGACCCGAAACGGTAACCTGTATCCTACCCACGGGCTCGGTCCTGTGGCACAGTGTATGAATATTAATCGTGGAGACCAATTCTCCCATCTCGTATCGATGAGCAGCCCCGGTCTCGGACTGGCGCAATATGCCAAAGAAAAGCTGCCCGCAGATGATCCCCGTCAAGATCTTAAGTTTAAATCAGGCGATGTAAATACGGTTCTTATTCAAACCCAATTAGGCCGTACTATTACGGTCTTGTATAACTGCAATAATCCACGGCCCTACACCCGCATCAATCTGGTGCAGGGTACCCGAGGCATTGTACAGGGCTATCCCGACCGCGTTCATATTGAAGGCGTCAGCCCTGACCATGAATGGGAAGAAATGGAAGCCTATTACGACCGCTACGATGCTAAGTTATGGCGTGACCAAGGCGATACAGTCATTCGTTACGGTCATGGCGGCATGGACTTCCTGGAAGATATGCGTTTGATCGCTTGTTTGCGGGCCGGTCTACCAACCGACCAGGATGTCTATGATGCTGCTGCCTGGAGTGCTATCGGACCGCTTAGTGAACGGAGCGTCGCCGGACGCGCCGCCGTGACCGACGTTCCTGATTTTACACGGGGCCGTTGGCGTGACCGTGCGCCGTTGGAGGTGCCGGGCGAAGTGTAAATTGAAGTGTTTTCTTCTGCAGCACTCAGCCTTCCGCCTGTCGTGAGATGGCCGCAAAAACCTCATCCAATTGACCGGGATTCATGAAGCCAATGGTTATGGCATCCACGGTGTTGAGATCCATGACAAAACGCAGCGACTCATCCATTTTCTCCAGCACTTTCGGATCGCCCTCACCCAGGATTTTCATGCCGAGGATACCTTTGCCGGCACGGTGAATCTTCTCCAACGCGTCTGTCACTTCCTCAACAGATCCATCCATATGCACACCGAAGGGGTTGATCCGTGCGAGAACCAGATCACACCAAGGTTCATCTGCCGCACGCTGCAAGGCGATGAGGTTATGACTGGAAATGCCATGGGCACGTATATGCCCTTTCTCTTTGGCTTCTTCCAAGACATCCATGGCGGGCCGCAAGCTTTCCGGCCAATTGTCTTCGCCTTGCCGCAAACAATGTAAAAGAACGGCATCAATACAATCGGTATCTAACTCCCTGCGCATACGCTCAAGATCTTTTCTGACAGCGTCAGCCTCGCGAAACCAAACTTTGCTCAACAGCATCACCTTTTCCCGGGGAATGGAACGTTTCATGGCAACGCGCATGAAGTGGTGGGAGCCGTATCTATCGGCCATATCGAAATAGGTGATTCCCTGTGCATAGGCGTGTTCCAAAAGCGTGATGAATTCTTCGCCGGTGAGGTTCAAGGTCTGATCGGTAATATTGAAACTCTGTCCTCGTATTCCCGTGCCTATGCCCAGATACGAACATTCGAGTCCTGTGTTGCCCAAACGGCGCAGCGCTGTGGGGTGGGGTCTTGACGGGTCGGAAAAACCCAAGGGAGCTATTGCGCCCGTTGCCAACAGCCCCGCACTGATTGAAAGAAATCTACGACGGTTACAGGTATCCATGATAAGCCTTTCATGTCCATTCCACGATTTAATCTCGGCTATGTTGTCGTCATAAAGACGCATTTAACGGGCATTATAAAATAGAACACATACCGGGGCTGGAACTTCTACGCGGCTTTTTTCTGCTTCGGGCAGCCCGGTTTCTTCGTTAATAGAAAAAGCAACAACGGTGTTTGAGTTCTGGTTTGCAACAACCATGAAAGCGCCGTCAGGGCTAATATTGAAATTGCGCGGCTCTTTTCCGCCTGTGTGGTGGTGCCCTAAAGCTTGGAGCCGCCCTGTGATGGGGGTGATGGAGAAACAGGCGATACTGTCATGACCCCGGTTGGAAGCATAAAGAAAACGTCCCGATGGGTGTATGCGTATTTCAGCCGTCGTATTGTTGCCTGTAAAATTATCGGGTAAGGTGCTGATGTATTGAAAGGCTTCCGGCTTCGTCGCGGAAGGATTGTAGTTATACGCGATAAGGGTATTATCCAGTTCATTGACCACATAAAGGATTGTTCCGGAAGGATGAAAGACCACGTGTCGCGGACCCGCGCCCGCAGGGGTGGCCGCGGCATCGGGATCATGAGTATGGAGCAGTCCTTTTTCCGGGTCGTAGTGGTAGAGCATGAGTTTGTCCAGTCCCAGATCCGCAGCAATCAAGATTTGCCCGGCAGGATCTAAGTTTGCCGAATGGGCATGAGGTCCGTCCTGGCGACTGGGATGGGTGCCGGAGCCGACATGTTGTTTCCAATCGCTTATAGTGCCAAGAGAAGCATCCTTGTTCAATGGAAATACATTGACGCTGCCGCTGTTGTAATTCGCCACAAAGAGATGCCGTCCCTGAGGATCCACGGTAAGGTGACAAGGACCGGAGCCGTGAACGGGCTGTTGATTGAGCAAGCGGAGAGAACCGTCATTCGTTTCGACAGCAAAGGCGCTTACTCCGTCTTCGGCTGTTTCAAGCGTAGATTTTCTGCCCACGCAGTACAGAAAATTTTCGCGGGGATGTGCCGCTAAAAAAGATGGGTTTTTTACCGATGCGACAACACCATGGGAATGAAGCGCGCCGGTCGTCTTATCCATTTCTAAAAGGTGGATTCCGCCGTCATCGCTATTGCTATAGGTGCCAATATAGATCCGCCACAATGTTTCAGTTTCTACTTCCGCGGAAGCTGTGCCGGCAAACAGAATGGCGAGGACAAAGCATAGGCTAGGGATCTTCATGGTCATCCTTTCATTGGCAACAGGTTAGTAATAGAATCATGGTAACACGTCTTCTTATTTCAGTGCGAACCTTTTCTTTCGTGGCAGGGCATAAAATTAAGTTGCTCCGCTCAAACTATTGAAGGATACAGGCCGATAAGCTGTCGCCGACAGTGAATTTCTTTAGGTTGGTGAGACCGCTCCATGTATGATATGGTGAATCAAAGCGTTTTGATATCGGTATATTCTTGAAAGCGCTCGAGTCACAATCTATATAACCGGGAGATCGTATGGATAAAGAACTTACAATCGCACTTGTAGGAGCAGGCATGTTCGGTGGCGATGTGCATCTGCGTTCGTATTGCCAACTAGAACGATTTGGGCTGCAGCCTTGGCTGGGCCGGCTGGGGCTGGATGCCTTGTCACGGCAGCTGGGGGATATTAATATTCGCTTTGTTGCCTTGGGAACCCGCACAGAGGCAAGCTGCAAAAAACAGCTGGAGCATTTCAGCAAGGAAGGTATGGACTTCGCCATTTATCATGGGGAGACGCCTTGGCTCGATATTCTTAAAGATTTTCCTAAACTGGATATCCTCGCGGTGGCTACGCCTGATCATTTACATACACCGCCCATATTGGCCGCCCTACGCACCGGTGTCCATGTCATCACGGAAAAACCCATGGCATTGGACGCTTATGAAGCCGATGAAATTCTCCGTGCATCTGAAAGCGCCGGATGTCTGGTAGGGGTCGATATGCACAAGCGCTATGACCCGGATCATCTCCAGATTCGCAATCACATTTCCGAACAGATCGGCGACCCCTTATATGGCGTGGCACTTTTGGAAGAACCCCTCGCCGTATCCACGCAAGTGTTTCGGTCTTGGGCAGAAAAAAGTGATCCCTTCAGTTATGTAGGCTGCCACTGGACAGATTTGTTCATTGCTAATTTCAAGGTGAAGCCCGTGTCGCTCCACGCGGTGGGGCAGAAGAAAAAACTGCGTGAAGAATTTGGTATGGATGCCTTTGACGCCGTGCAAGTTAAAATACAATTTGATAACGGCATGAGCATAGACTTTCACAATAATTGGATTTTGCCCGATGGTTTTGAGGCGCCTGTCAACCAAGAAAGCCGTCTCTTCGGTACCAAAGGTTTAGTGGAATCGGACACGCAATACCGAGGGCTGCGCTTTGTCAGTGAAAAGACCGGTATGCGAACCAACAACGTGCACATGACGAGAAATGTGCCTCGTGAAGACGGCAGCCATGCCTATTGCGGTTATGGCGTCGACAGTATTGTCGTATGTATTACAAAAATCGCGCAGATGAAGTTTTTGGGAGCCTCTTTAAAAGGACTTGCCGGAACCTATCCCGATGCTTCCGAGGCAAGGCTTTCCGTGTTGATCGTGCATGCGGCACGGGAAGTTGCCAAGCGCAATCACGCCTATTTAGAAGAGAATAAGGGCGCCCCCGTCACCGCCGTATTTAATGAAAAAGGAATTCTAATTTTTGATCCTTATGCGGGCAATATGCAACTTTATGATCGGCCCGTATGATCCCGAGCGTACCAAGAACTTCCCTTCTATTTCTATTGACAAATCACCCTATAATAGTCTATGATGCTATAAAGTGGACATTCGGGTAAAAGCATGTTACAATGTGTATACCGTACGGTAAGTATAGAGAAACAAAAATAAATAAGGATGAATTGCCATGGCTGAAGACACAAAAGCAAAAGATGTCGCAATGGATCTTGCCGAAGAGGCGCGTGAGTCAACTTGGGAGTATCGCAGTTTTACGGCAGAAATGTTTAAAGGTTCTTTCGGTTGGGATTTAATTCATCCCTTTCCCGAACAAAGCCCTGAAGACAAGAAAATTGGCGATGAACTGCTCGTAAAAGTGAAAGAGGTTCTTGAGACCTATGTAGATCCTTATGAGATCGATCGCACCGGTGAGTATCCCCGTGAAGCATTGGAAAAAATGGCTGAGATCGGGCTGTTCGGGATGAAGATTCCCAAGAAATACGGTGGGTTAGGGCTGTCTGTGTCCAACTACGCCCGCGTGTTGGGCTTTGTAGGCAGTTATTGCGGCAGCACCGTTACCTATCTTTCCGCCCACCAAAGTATTGGCGTGCCCGAACCCTTAATGACTTTTGGATCTGAAGAGCAGAAGCAAAAGTTTTTACCCCGCTTGGCGAAGGGCGAGATTTCTGCTTTTGCACTGACCGAACCTGATGTTGGTTCTGACCCGGCTAAAATGACTACCTGTGCCGAACGCTCTGAAGATGGTTCTCATTATATTTTGAATGGCGACAAATTATGGTGTACCAATGGGGTCGACCCGGGTACTACGTTGATTGTGGTCATGGCGCGTACAGCCGACAAAGTCTTGAAGACCGGCAGAGTGGTTCCTCAAATTTCTACCTTCGTCGTGGAAATGAATAGTGACGGCGTTGAAGTTGCCCGTCGTTGTCAGTTCATGGGATTGCGCGGTATCATGAATGGCGTAATCACCTTTAAGAATGTTAAGGTACCTGCGGAAAACCTCATTGGCAAAGAAGGGGCGGGACTGAAGATTGCCCTGACCACGTTGAACACCGGTCGTTTAGGTTTGCCTGCTGCCGGAATCGGCGCGCTGAAGATGTTTATCAAAGAAATGGAAGAGTGGACCACCGAGCGCGTGCAGTGGGGGCAATCCATTGGTAAGCATCAATCCATTTCCAAAAAGATCGCCGTATATACGTCCCATCTCTTTGCCATGCAGGCGATGGTTTCGCTCACCTGTGCCTTTGCCGACAACAAGGGCGCTGACATTCGTTTGGAAGCGGCGGCAGCGAAGTATTTCTGTTCCGAATATGTATGGAAATGTCTGGATGATTATATGCAAATCCGCGGCGGACGCGGTTATGAGAATCCCTTATCCCTCTACAATCGCGGCGACAAACCAACCGGTATTGAAATTGCCTTGCGTGACATGCGTATCGGGCGTATCTTTGAAGGTTCCTCTGAAGTGATGCATTTGATCATGGCGCGCGAAGCATTGGATACCCACTTCAGTCTTGCCATGCCCATCCTCAAACCCAAACCCGGACAGGGCGGCAAATTCGGATTGATCATGAAAGCCTTGGGCTTCTACATGACTTGGTATCCCAGCACCTATTTGCCGGCAACGACCTGTTTCAAAGTTAAACATTTGAACCGTACCAACAAAGCCCATCTCGCGTATGCTTCCAAAACCTGTAAGCGCTTGGCACGAAAGATTTTCCATACCATGGCGCTCTATGGTCCGAAATTAGAAGTGGAACAAGTTATTTTGGGCAATTTCGTAGATATCGGTTCCGATCTCTTTGTCATGTCTGCCGCATTGTCCTATGCGGAAAGCCTGTTGAAAGCCAATCCGGCCGATCAGACACCGCAGCAATTGGTTGACCTGTTCTGCTCTGAAGCACGGCGGCGCATCAAGATGAATTTCAAATACGCGAAGAACCATTTCAATAAGAAGTACAACAAAGTAGCGAAACTGTTGATGGGCGGAGAGCTGGAGTGGCTCGCGAAAGATGCCAACACCGACATTCCTCCCAAATACCGGGATTATAAAAATAACGATTATGAACATCCGGAAACCCGGTTGACCAAGAAACAAGAACCTGAAGCATAATTTGTTTGCGCAGGTTCAAACTCGAATTGCAACCCCTTCCTGAAAAAAGACTTCGGCCGGAGTTCTGTAATTAAGTGTTTTCCTTGGTCTATTATTTAAATCTTGAACAGCCCTTTGTAACTGCTCTTCAGAAA
>Ga0265293_10004356_pt1 | contig 25064 bp, 25 predicted proteins | sample Munlanlewell138R_FD_192505 | JGI IMG/M metagenome (GOLD analysis project Ga0265293, IMG submission 192505) | Leachate microbial communities from a municipal landfill in Southern Ontario, Canada - Leachate well 138R | ecosystem: Engineered > Solid waste > Landfill > Unclassified | place: Canada...
CCGGGGAATCAAAGTTGTTTAGAGTATATATAGCCAGGTGACGCAGGCGATTAAGGCTGGCTCGCGCGCTTAACCGCCCACGGCGTGAAAGGCGCTGACAGGAACCTTGTCCTGTACGCTGCGAGCAGAGATCAGAAAAACCAATGCTGTAACCATGGAGCTACATTAGCTTGCGAAACCACTCTTCGCAAGCCCCCTCTCACGCGGCAGCGAGATACGCACTGAAAGTCCGCCCACAACGGAATGGTCGAGCGCCAGGGTGCCGCGGTACGCGGCCACGATATCGGCTGCGATCGCCAGGCCGAGCCCCTGCCCCGCAACTGACTCGTCGAGACGGTAGCCCCGCAACAGCGCTTGCTGGCGCTGCGCCGGATCGGCGATGCCCGGGCCATCGTCATCCACCTGGATGAGCCAGTGCGCGCCCTGCGCCTCGACTTTGACCTGAATGCGGCTGACTGCCCATTTCCAGGCATTGTCCAGCAAGTTGCCCATCACCTCCAGCAGATCCACCCGCTCGACCGGCAGTGTCGCGTCCTCATCCAGCACCAGCTCCACCGCCAGATCGCGGCGGTGGGCGCGGCGCAGGGCATCGATCACCGCGGGCAGGTCGCGGCTCGCCACGAAGGGTTCGCCAACGCCGCTCGCGGCGCCGCCCTGGGTCTGACCCAGTTCGCGGCCGATGCGCTGGCTGAGTTGCTCCAGTTGCGCCAGCAGCGCACCGTGCAGTTCCGCGTTGCGGCGGATATCGTCGCGCTCGACCAGGTTGTAGAGCACCGCCAGCGGTGTTTTCAGGGCATGGCCGAGATTGGCCATGGCGTGGCGCGAGCGCGACAGGGCATGGCGGGTCTCACTCAGCAGGGCGTTGATCTGGCGAATCAGCGGCGCCAGCTCCTGCGGCGCGTCGTCGTCGAGATTCTGGCGCGTACCGCTCTGGATCTCCGCCACCTGGTGTCGCGCCACCGCCAGGGGCCGCAGGGCGCGACCGAGCCAGAGGTTGAGGGCCACCAAGGTGACGGCGAGCGCCGCCGCCCAGAGAATCGTGAACGTGTACAGACCGCGGCGAAACTCCCGCACCAGCGGGCCATAATCGCTGGCCACGGTGATGGCGAACAGCTGCCCGAAACGGCGAAACTCCCGCGTCCTCAGCAACAGCTGCTGACCGCCCGGCCCGGGGGCGCGAACGAAGCTGTCGGTCGCGGCCACGGTCGGCAGTTCGCTGTCCCACAGGGAGCGCGAGCGCCACTGGGTGTCACCGAAATGGACCACGAAATACTGCCCCGACAGCGGTCTGCTGTAGGCGGCATCGAGGCGCGCCTGATCCAGGTAGGGCGCCTCGGGACCACGGCGCACCGCGGCCAGCACGCGCTCGGCATCGGCGTCGATGCGAGCCTCCATCACGCGCCCCTGGATGCGCTCGAAAAGCAGGCTGGCACCGCCGGCGAGCAGCACGCCGAGCACGGCCAGTACCGCTGCCGTGGCCACCGCCAGCTGACGTTTGAGCGAAGTATCCCGGCGCCGTCGGATCACGCGCTCAGCCCGCAGAATACATAGCCCTGGCCGCGCCGGGTCGCGATCACGCCCTTGCCCAGTTTGTCGCGCAGGTGGCTGACGTGAACCTCGATGACATTGCTGTTGCGCTCGCTTTCGAGATCGTAGAGATGCTCCGCCAGTTGCCAGCGCGACAGCACCCGGCCGGGGTGCAGCATGAAATAGCGCAGCAGTGCGAACTCACCGCCGGTAAGCGACACCTCGCGCTCATCGATCCGCACACACTGGCGCGCCTCGTCGAGGGCCAGGCCGTTGGCCCTGAGCAGGGGCGCGGCTTCGGAGCCGTGGCTGCGGCGGATCAGGGCGCGCAGGCGCAACACCAGTTCGTCGGGATGGAAGGGTTTGCCCAGGTAGTCATCCGCGCCGGCCTCGAGGCCTTCGACGCGCTCGCTCCAGCCGTTGCGGGCGGTGAGTACCAGCACGGGCAACGCCAGCTGTGCGGCGCGCCACTCGCGCAAGATGTCGAGGCCACTGACCCCCGGCAGGCCCAGGTCGAGTACGGCGATATCGTAGCTGTCATCGAAAGGCGCGCGCAGCGCATCGCGGCCATCCACCAGCCAGTCGCAGGCGTAACCCTCGGCGCGCAGGCGCAGCAGCAATTCATCCGCCAGCGCAACACTGTCCTCGACCAGCAGCAGGCGCATCAATCCTCGAGCTCGTCCGCGAGAATGGCACCGTTGCTGGCGTCGATTTCCAGCTCTCTCACCTGGCTGTTGCGGGTGAGAATCTCGATTTCATAAAGATAGATACCGTCGTCTTCATCGAGTTCGACCTCGAGCACGCGCGCACCGGGATAGCGCGCCTCGACGGATTTCAGCAGCTGCTCGAAAGGCACCAGGGCGCCGCTGCGGCGCAACTCCAGCACCTCGTTGTGGCTGATGTCGCGCGCGCTGGCGGTGCCGCACGACAGCAGCACCGCCACGAGCAGGGGCAGGACACGCAGATCAGTCATCGTCGTCCTGGCGGTTTTCCAGTACCGCACCGCTGGCGGCATCGATGGCGACATCCCACTCCACATTGGCGCTATCTCTCAGCTCCAGCTTGTAGACGTATTTGCCGTACTCGTTTTCCAGCTCGGTATCGACGATTTTGGCACCGGGATGCAGCTCGAGGGCCGCCTCGTTCAGCTCGCGCGGATCCTTGATGGTGCCTTTTTCCACCAGGTCCATGGCCTGCGCGTGGTCGACGTCGTCAGCGACGACAGGTGCCACGGCAAAGGCGGAAAGGCTGGCAGCGATGATCAATGATGCAATGGGTTTCATGGCTCGATCCTCATGGGGTTGGTTTGCAGTTCAAAGATTAGCTGCGTTTCCTTAAATGAACCTTAATTTTGCAGTTCACAGTTCACAGTTCACAGTTCACAGTTCACAGTTCACAGTTCACAGTTCACAGTTCACAGTATCAGCGTGGCACCCCCCTGTTAACTGTCAACTGTAAACTGTCAACTAAACCTGAAACCCAACACCAAAACGATGGAGCATGGTAGGCTCTCGACACGGCATCCAACTTCGGAGAACGATAATGAAACACGATTTCAGCGGCCGGGTCGCCCTGGTCACCGGTGGTACCTCCGGCATTGGTCGCGCCATTGCCATTGCCTTTGCGAAAGCCGGTGCCGATGTGGTCATCAGCGGCCTGCCAGAGGGCAGCAAGGAAACCCTCGAAGCCATCGCCGCGTTGGGGGTTGACTGTGAAGCGGACTTCATCGCCGCGGATGTGCGGGACGAGGATCAGGTGGAAGAGATGGTGGAGTTCACGCTCGACCGCTTCGGGCGCATGGATTACGCCTGCAACAACGCCGGCATCGCGCTGCCCGACGTCGCCCTCACCGACCTCGATGTGGAGGATTGGGACCGGGTCATGGACATCAACCTCAAGGGCTTGTGGCTCTGCATGAAACACCAGATACCCTATTTGCTCAAGCAGCTGACGCCCGCCATCGTCAACACCGCCTCCGTGGCCGGCCTGGTGGCGAGCCCGGGCTTCTGCTACACCGCCTCCAAGCACGGTGTGGTGGGCCTCACCAAGGCCGCCGCGCTCAACTATGCCAAGACCGGCCTGCGCATCAACGCCATTTGCCCGGGCCTCACCAACACGCCCATCGTCGCAGGTATTCCCATGGTAGCCAGCGCCGCGGCGAAGGCCATTCCCATGGGCCGGATCGGCGAGCCCGACGACATGGCCAACGCGGTACTGTGGCTGTGTTCGGAACAGGCGGCCTACATCACCGGCCACAGCCTGGTGGTCGACGGCGGTTATACCGTGCCTTGACGGCAAAGAACGAGCTATAGACCGTAAGCTTTGAGCCGGAGCGCTGCGAGAACCGGGTTCTGCCCGAGCTTAACCTGAGGCCAAGCAATGAAAAAGAGCACCTGTAGGAGCCTGCCCGCAGGCGACCTGTTGTGTATCTTGATGGTTCTGTCGCCTGCAGGCAGGCTCCTACAGGGGCAGGCCCAGTGCATCGGTCGTAGTGTTGTCTCGGCGTTTACGTGAAACGTGTAACTTGAAACGTGCAACTCCGTCGAATCGAGATCGCGGCACTAACGGCTTGGGGTTCACTCCCGGGCCCGCAACCCGCCTGTGTCAGTAAGGTTCGTGGCTGGCAGTCGTGGCCCTGATGAACATGCAATCCATTTCGATCACGCTGAAGTCGTCGCGGCGACTGATGGGATAAAGCCCGGTGAGGACGAAGCCGTAGTTGCGATACAGGCGCAGCGCTTCCAGGTAGTCTGGCATGTCGGTGTAGATGGGAATGAGGGAGAGCTCCGACAGCAGCACATCGATGCGATCGAGAACCGTCTCGGCGCCGCGCAGCACGTTCAGGTCATAGCCCTGTGTGTCCATCTTGAGGAAGATATTCCTGGCGGCGAACAGCTCGGGCCTGGCGGACAGAAACTCATCGAGCCTTGCCACTGCCACCGCCTGAGTGGCAGACACGGCGATATCGGCGTATTTATCCTCACCAAAGGCATTGGCGGCAAGAAACGACGACAGGTCGGACGATGCGCTGACATTGATGACCTGCTCACCCGGTACATCCCCCAGCGCCAGGTTGTGGGTGTGCCAGGCACTGTCGCCGGCAGCGCTCTGGCGCAGCGCCGCGAAGGTTTCCGCGACCGGCTCGAAGGAGTGGATATCACCGCGGTAGCCCCAGTCGCGCAGCATGGCGCCGAACTGTCCGCTATTGGCGCCCACATCGAGCACCACATCGATGCGCTGGCGTCGAATCAGATTGATGACATGGGAAGCCGGGCTGGGATGCTTGCGGCGCTTGATCAGCTCATAGCCAAAGAAGCCGGCGATCTTGTTGTGTAATTTCATTGAGTACCTTGGAACCCGGCATTTATGATTTGTCCGAGACGACGCAGGAGCAGCTCGAAAAATACCAGATGGGATGGTTTAATACCACCGCTCGCCACCCCGGCCCAGCGCTCCACATCCCCCAGGGCCACATTTCACGCGAACCGACAGCCATCTGAATGACATACCTTCTCGAAGTAAAAGACCTGCGCAAGATCTACCGCAACAGCGTCACGGCAGTGGACGGCGTCAGCTTCGGCATCCGCCCCGGCATCTGCTTCGGCCTGCTCGGCCCCAACGGCGCGGGCAAGACCACCACCATCGAAATGATGGAGGGCATCACCGACCCCACCAGCGGCACCATTCTTTACAAGGGCAAAGCGCCCGGCAAGCAGTTCTCGCAGCAGACCGGCATCCAGTTCCAATCCACTTCGCTGCCGGATTTCCTCACCGTGCGTGAAGTGCTGGAGCTGTTCCACAACTTCTACAAGAAGGCCCTGCCGGTTGAGCTGCTGGTGGAGCAATGCTCGCTCGGCGAGTTCATCGACCGCGAGGCCAACAAGCTGTCCGGCGGCCAGAAGCAGCGCCTGCTGCTGGCGCTGGCACTCATCAACGACCCGGAGATCGTCTTTCTCGACGAGCCCACCACCGGCCTCGACCCCCAGTCGCGGCGCCGCTTCTGGGAGCTGATACAGAGCATCAAGACACGCGGCAAGACCATCGTGCTCACCACCCACTACATGGACGAAGCGGAACTGCTGTGCGATGAACTGGTGATCATGGACCACGGTCGCATCGTGGATCAGGGCTCGCCGCGCTTCCTGCTCGACAAGCACCTGCCCCACAAGCGCGTCTGTCTCGACATCGACGGTCACGCGCCCGCTCTCGCCGGCATGAGCGGCGAACTGATCGCCGGCGAGGACCAGCTGGAAATCATCACCACCTCCGTCGAGAAAACCCTCGCGGAACTGATGCAGCGCGGCATCGACCTGTCGACGCTGCGGGTTCGCAACCCGACGCTCGAGGATCTTTTCATCACACTCACCGGACACCAGCTCAGGGACTGACAACCAGGAACCCATGAAAGAATTCATTGCCCTCTTCATCGCCCGCAATAAAGAATACTACCGCGACCGCGCCGCCATCGGCTGGGCCTTCCTGTTTCCGCTGCTGGTGATCGTCGCCTGCGCCCTGGCTTTTTCGAACCCGGACACCTCCGTATTCAGGGTGGGCGTGCACGGGGATTTCGCCGCCGATACCGCCGTCGGCGACTTTCTCGAACAGCCCTACATCAAGGTCCTGCGCTACGACAGCCTGGAGCGCGGCCTGGAGCGCACCCGCCACCACCAGCTCGACATACTGCTGAGCAGCGAGGGCGACCGGTACTGGGTCAACAGTCAGTCCACGGCGAGCAGCGCGGTGGAAAAGCTTTTCCTGAACGACACAGAAGGGTTTCAGCGCGAGGAGATCAGTGGCCGCAAGGTGCGCTACGTCGACTGGGTGATTCCCGGCGTGCTCGGCATGAACCTGATGTTCGGCGCGCTGTTCGGGGTTGGCTACGTGATCGTGCGCTACCGCCACAACGGCGTCCTCAAGCGCTTCCACGCCACCCCCATCACCGCGCTGCACTTTCTCAGCGCCCAGCTGGTGTCGCGGCTCATCATCGTGGTGGTGGTCAACGGCCTGATCTTCGTGGGCTGCCTGCTGTTTCTCGACCTGATCGTGCTCGGCAGCTACCTCAACCTGCTGCTCATCACCATTCTCGGCGCGCTGTCCATGATCACCCTGGGTCTGCTGATTGCCAGCCGCACCGCCAACGAAGAGCTCGCCGGGGGCATGCTCAACATCGCTACCTGGCCCATGTTGCTGATGTCGGACGTGTGGTTCACCCTCGATGAGGCGCCCCTGTGGATGCAGCAGGCGGCCAACTTCATGCCCCTCACCCACGTCGTCAAGGCCCTGCGCGCCGTGATGATCGAGGGCGCGAGCCTGACGGACGTCAGCCATCACCTGGTGTGGCTGGCGCTGATGACGGCGCTGTGCCTGGGCATCGCCTCACTGCTGTTTCGCTGGCACAAGCGCTGATGACCGCGCGCGAGCCTTACATCGTGCCGCGCTGCGCGCTGGATCCGACCGTGCTCTACAGCGATGACGACCTGCTCGTGGTGGACAAGCCCGCGGGGCTCTTGAGTGTGCCGGGACGCCACCCCCTCAACCGGGACTGCCTGCTGGCACGCCTCGCGTCGCAGTGGCCCGACGCGCTGATCGTGCACCGTCTCGATATGGACACCTCGGGGCTCATGGTGCTAGCGCGCAACAAGACGAGTCACGAAGCACTGAGCCGCCAGTTCCGCGAACGCCGGGTCAGCAAGGAGTACGAGGCCGTGGTGTGGGGCCTGGTCAGTGAGGATGAGGGCGAGATCGACCTGCCGCTGATCGCCGACTGGCCCAACCGCCCGTTGCAGAAGGTCTGTCACAGCGAAGGCAAAGCGGCGCTGACGCGCTACCGGGTGCTGCACCGCGACGCCGCTCGCAACCGCAGCCACCTGCTGCTCGAGCCCCACACGGGTCGCTCCCACCAGCTGCGTTTGCATCTGCAGGCGCTCGGGCACCCCATCCTCGGCGATCGCTTCTACGGCCATGCCGAGGCGGTGGCGGAAAGCACCCGGTTGTTGCTTCACGCCACCAGCCTCGCTCTGTACCACCCGCGGGATGGCCGGACCATGCAATGGCGATCCCTGGCGGACTTCGGCCCTGTTTGTGGCGGCCAAACAGCTGTAAGCCATAAGCTTTAAGCAAGAGCCCTGGGAAAACGTCGCTTTAGCAAAGCCTTGCTTAAAGCTTACGGCTTATAGCCTTTCCGCAGACGGTAGCCGATCTTGCCAACTTATGAGCAAGCTTCAACATTCAACCCACCTTTTGCTACACTTCGGCCCTTTCCTCTGCCGGACTTTCAGCCCTGCCCCGGCAGGTCCGTTCAATCACAAGGAATCACCCGCCCCATGAAAACCTACAAAATCGCCATCCTCCCCGGTGACGGCATCGGCCCCGAAATCATGCGTGAAGCCATCAAGGTCCTGAAGGTCGTCGAGGCGCGCAACGATGTCAAATTCGAACTCATGGAGGCGGCATTCGGCGGCCAGGCCTATTTCGACCACGGCGTCGCCTTCCCCGAGGCCACCAAGGCCATCTGTGACGAGGCGGACGCCATCATCAAGGGGCCGATCGGCCTGAGCCACGAGGAGTCGAAGAAGATTCCCGTCGACCAGCAGCCCGAGCGCGGCGCCCTGCTGCCCATGCGCGCCCGCTACAACACCTACGCCAACTACCGTCCCGTGTCCCTGCCCAAGTCGATCGCACATTTTTCGCCGCTTAAAGCCGAAATCGTCGGTGACGGCATCGACATGATCATGGTGCGCGAGCTGGTGGGCGGCCTCTATTTCGGCCACAAGGAAGTCGGTGTCAACGATCAGGGCCTGCGCTACGTGCGTGAAAGCCTGGAATACGATGAAGGCCAGATCAGCCGCATCCTCCACGAGGCCTTCAAACTGGCGAGCCGCCGCAAGAAGGTGCTGCACAACATCCACAAGAGCAACGTGCTGAAGTCCAGCGTGCTGTGGAACGAAATCCTCGACGAAGTGCACGTTCAGTACCCGGACGTGAAAGTGATTCACATGCTGGTGGACGCCGCCGCCACTCACCTCTGTCTCAACCCCGGTCAGTTCGACGTGATGGTGATGGAGAACATGTTCGGCGACATTCTCAGCGACCAGGCCGGCGGCATTCTCGGCTCACTGGGCCTGATGCCCTCCGCCTGCCAGGGCCCCGAGAAGTCCTACTACGAACCCTCCCACGGCTCCGCCCCGGACATCGCCGGCAAGGGTATCGCCAACCCCTACTCGATGATCGGCTCCGTGGCCATGATGCTGGAGATGAGCTTCGGCATGGCGGAGGAAGCGCAGAAAGTGTGGGACGCCATGCAGGGCGTGTTCGCGGACGGTTTCTCCACCGCCGACCTGTCCAAGCCCGGCAGCAACGTGAAGATGATCAGCACCAGTGAGTTCGGCGACAAGGTGGTGGAAAAGTTGCAAGCCGCGGGCTGAGACTATCCGAGTCCGTAGGTTGGGCTGAGGTACGAAGCCCAACGGGCTCAAGGTAGATGCGTCCCACAGATGTTGGGCTTCGTGCCTCAGCCCAACCTACGGACGCAACACCCCATCAGAGGCATTGATCTCCAGCAGCGCGGTGATGGCCAACGCCACATACATGCCCAGGCCGCCACCGCTGACACTCAGCAAATGACCGCTCGAATAGAGCACCAATGCGTAGGTTGGGCTGAGGAACGAAGCCCAACGGGCTCAGGGTGGATGCGTCTCACAGATGCTGGGCTTCGTACCTCAGCCCAACCTACGGGCGCAACACCCCATCAGAGGAGTTGATCTCCAGCAGCGCGGTGATGGCCAGCACCACATACTGTCCAGACCGCCGCCGCTGACACTCAGCAAATGACCGCTCGAATAGAGACACCAACGCGTAGGTTGGGCTGAGGTACGAAGCCCAACCTACGGACTACTACGTCACAGACATATCAACAACGCCACCAGCACCACGGTGAGACCGATACTGCAGTGAATCACCCCTTTGACGCTCGTCATGGGGCCCTGCTTGCCCGCCAGCGCGTTGATCTCCAGCAGTGCGATGATGGCCAGCGCCAGATACATGCCCAGGCCGCCGCCGCTGACACTCAGCAAATGACCACTCGAATATCCCAGGTGGGGAGATGCCAGCATGGCAAACGCCATCGGGGCCGAGAACAGTACGTTGGTGCGCGACGCCAGCAGCGCCTTTGCGCCAGCCGCTGCCGCGTCACCCCCGCTTTTGAGCCCCAACGCAACCTGCTGATTCGGCCAGATCACCAGCCACACGTTGAGAAACATGAGCGTGCCCAGTGTGATACCGACAATGATGTAATCGTTGAGCAGGTTGGGGCCGTGGGACATATTGCCCAGCAGAACGATACCCGTAATGAAGGTAAACATCGCTCCCCAGCGGAACCACCACAGGGCGCGCGGCGCCAGCTTTTTCTTGGCATCCGCCACCGCCTCTGGGGTGCCGTCCTTGAAGTAGGCGCCCTGCACGAAGTTGAAATAGTAGAGCATGCCGATCCAGGTGATACCGAAGAGCAGGTGCCCCCAGCGGAACAGAAAATTGAGGAAATTCATCGAAATCAGGTCGTTCATATCGCGCCACCTTATGTTGTTATCCTGCTTGTTGAGAAATCCCTGTGTTATCTGCCATGTCGTCCTGGACATGTCCGGCCATTTGAGCCGTAAGCTTTAAGCAGAAGCACTGGAAGAGCTTGTGTTTTAGCGGAGCTCAACTTAAAGCTTACGGCCTACAGCTTATGACTCACCCAGGACTGTAACCCAAATTTCCAGCTACTGTGTAAATTCCTTTCAGCACGTTGTGAAACCCGGTGATGGAAGGGTTTTCCGGGCATGGGCAAAACCGCGGGCGCCCGCCTTACCCTACCTTTTTGCTCAACCTTTGCTAGAATAGCACTTTCCAATCCCCTCAATGTTGGAAAGCTTATCGCCCTGCAGGCTTATGGATTTTCATCTTGAAATTTCCGCTGCAGGCCAAATTTCTCGCAGTCGTTTAAGGATGATTATCATGGCTTTTACACTTCCCGAACTCCCCTACGCTCTTGACGCTCTGGCTCCGCACATTTCCAAGGAAACCCTGGAGTACCACTACGGCAAGCACCACAATGCCTATGTGGTGAACCTCAACAACCTGGTGCCCGGCACCGAGTTCGAAGGCAAATCCCTGGAAGACATCATCAAGACTTCTTCTGGCGGCATCTACAACAACGCCGCTCAGGTATGGAACCATACCTTCTACTGGAACTGCCTGCGCCCCAACGGCGGCGGCGAGCCCACCGGTGCCCTGGCCGATGCCATCAACAAGGCGTTCGGTTCCTTCGCTGCGTTCAAGGAAAAATTCAGCGCGTCCTGCGCCGGCAACTTCGGCTCCGGCTGGACCTGGCTGGTAAAGAATGCTGACGGCTCTCTCGAAATCGTCAACATGGGCGCTGCCGGCTGCCCCCTCACCGAAGGCAAGACCCCGGTGCTGACCTGCGATGTATGGGAACACGCCTACTACATCGACTATCGCAACCTGCGTCCCAAGTACGTGGAAAACTTCTTTGCCCTGATCAACTGGGACTTCGCCAGCGCCAACTACAGCGCCTGACGCACAGCGGGATTTGAAAGGCAACCCACACCGGTACACCGTGGCGGGTTGCCGCTGGGCTATAAGGTGCCTTGTAGGAGCCTGCCCGCAGGCGACCCTTGCCGTGCGTTCCGATGACGGGTCGCCTGCAGGCAGGCTCCTACACCTGTACGGATAGTGCACCCGGTTCGGGCAGCACGCCATCACCGCCTGCGGCTTCACTGATACAGGCGAACAATCCCCGCAGCGCATCCGAGCGTGCGATGATTCCCACCAGCCTGCATTCCTCGTCCAGTACCGGAAAGTGACTGTGACCGTGGCCCGAGAAAATCGCCACGACTTACAGCTCGACACTGCGGCGCTTGCGGCCACCAACGAAAAAGCCGCTGTTTCCAGCGGCTTTCTCCGGTTTGGGCTGAAACCGGTTGCGTCACCCGGCGGCCTCCAATTCCTCTGCAGGCCCAAAGAACTCGAAGCGCACCCTTTCGCGGGGCAGTCCCAACTCCTTGGTGAAGCGATACACCATGCTCATGAAGGGACGCGGGCCGACAAAATAGAGATCCGCATCCTCGTTGGCGGGCAGGCGGCTCTGCAGCAACTCGCGGCTGACGAAGCCTTCCTCATGGTGACCGTCGTCATGGCCCTGGGGATCACTGTAGACATAGCAGGTGCGCACGTTGGGGTGCGCCTCGGCCAGCGCTTCCACCTCGTCGCGAAACGCGTGGACGTTGCCGTTGAGGGCGGCGTGAACGAACTCGATGGGCCGGCCACTGGGCGCCGCCGCCTTGAGCATGCTGATCGCCGGGGTGATGCCGACGCCACCGGTGAGCAGCACCAGTGGGCGGTGGGCACTTTCCAGCACGAACTCGCCACTCGGCGGCAGCAGCTCCACCAGATCGCCTTCCTGGACGCTGTCATGCAGGAAGTTGGAGGCCTGGCCGTTGGGCTCGCGCTTGACGCTGATCCGGTAGTAGCCCTCGCCGGGCGCGCAGGACAGCGAATAATTGCGGCGCAGCGGCGTGCCGTCGATTTCCAGCAGAATGGTCAGGTACTGACCCGGCAGGAAATCCATGATTGCACCGCCGTCGGCAGGCTCCATGTAGAAAGAAGTGATCACCGCGCTCTCGGGTTGCTTTTTCACCACCTTGAACTGACGCGGGCCGCGCCAGCCACCGGGGCGGCTTTCGTTGGCGCTGTACACCGCTTCTTCGGCGGCGATCAGAATATCCGCCAGCTGGCCATAGGCTTCGGCCCAGGCCTGGATGATCTCGTCGCTGGCGGCTTCACCCAGCACTTCGCGGATCGCCTGCAGCAGGCAGGTCCCGACGATGGGGTAGTGCTCGGGGCGGATGTCGAGAGACACGTGTTTCTGAATGATGATCGGCAGGGCATCGCCGAGCGCTTCGAGACGATCGATGTTTGCGGCATAGGCGAGCACGCTGTTGGCAAGGGCTCTGGCCTGGGTGCCCTGCGCCTGGTGCGCCTGGTTGAAATAGGCCTTCACGACCGGGTAGTCCCGGAACATGATTTGATAGAAGTGGCGGGTGATAGCCTCGCCATGGCTCTGCAGGGCCGGCACGGTAGCCTTGATGATGGCGATGGTCTTTTCTGACAACATAAGTACTCTCCAGATAAGGTATGTGGCTAATCCACGCACATATACAATCAACTACCATGCCAAAATATATCTATCTGATAAATAACATATTTATCAAGAGATAGAGTAAAAATGACAACTTACAAAAGAAATCAAAAAGACAACAAAAGTCAAATTAACAACAAGTGATGACTCAGCGTAACGAGATCAATACCCAGAAATGCAAAAAGCCCCGGTTTCCCGGAGCTTTTTGCGTTGCAGCGCGGGCGCGTATTACATCATGCCCATGCCGCCCATACCACCCATTCCGCCCATATCGGGCATTGCGGGGGCAGGCTTGTCTTCGGCTCTCTCGGTGATCATCGCCTCGGTGGTGATCATCAGACCGGCGATGGAAGCCGCCGCCTGCAGTGCAGTGCGGGTCACCTTGGCCGGATCGAGAATACCCATGGCAATCATGTCGCCGTATTCGCCGGAGCCGGCGTTGTAACCGAAGTTACCGGTACCCTGCTTGACCTTGTCGACAACCACGGAGCCTTCTTCACCGGCGTTCTCGACGATCTGACGCAGCGGCGCCTCGATGGCGCGGCGGGCGATGGCGATGCCCACGTTCTGGTCTTCGTTGTCGCCTTTCAGCTCGGTGATGGCTTGCAGGGCGCGAATCAGGGCAACGCCGCCGCCGGGCACCACGCCTTCTTCAACCGCTGCGCGGGTAGCGTGCAGGGCATCTTCGACGCGGGCTTTCTTCTCTTTCATCTCGGTTTCGGTAGAAGCGCCAACCTTGATGACGGCAACACCGCCAGCCAGCTTGGCAACGCGCTCCTGCAGTTTCTCGCGGTCGTAATCGGAGGAGGTTTCCTCGATCTGGGCGCGGATCTGCTTGACGCGCGCTTCGATATCGCCAGCATTGCCGGCGCCGTCGACGATGGTGGTGTTTTCCTTGGTCAGGTTGACTTTCTTGGCGGTACCCAGGTGCTCCAGGGTGGCGCTTTCCAGCTCCAGGCCAACTTCTTCGGAAATCACGGTACCACCGGTCAGGATGGCGATATCCTGCAGCATGGCCTTGCGGCGGTCGCCGAAGCCGGGTGCCTTACAGGCGGCAACCTTGACGATACCACGCAGGTTGTTGACCACCAGGGTAGCCAGTGCTTCGCCTTCCACATCCTCTGCCACGATGATCAGCGGCTTGCCGGACTTGGCAACGCCTTCCAGCAGCGGCAGCAGTTCGCGGATGTTGGAGATTTTCTTGTCAACCAGCAGGATGAACGGATTCTCGAGCTCGACGCTCATGCTTTCCTGGTTGTTGATGAAGTAGGGAGAGAGGTAGCCGCGGTCGAACTGCATGCCTTCGACGATGTCCAGCTCGTTTTCGAGACCTGAACCTTCCTCAACGGTGATCACGCCTTCCTTGCCCACTTTTTCCATGGCTTCGGCAATGATCTGGCCGACGCTGACGTCGGAGTTGGCGGAAATGGTGCCCACCTGGGCGATTTCCCTGGAGTCGGAACAGGGCTTGGCGATGCTCTTGATCTGCTCGACAGCAGCAACCACGGCCTTGTCGATACCGCGCTTCAGGTCCATGGGGTTCATGCCGGCGGCGACGGACTTGAGGCCTTCGGTCACGATGGCCTGGGCCAGCACGGTGGCGGTGGTGGTGCCGTCGCCAGCCTCGTCGGATGCCTTGCTGGCCACTTCCTTGACCAGTTGCGCGCCCATGTTTTCAAACTTGTCCTTGAGTTCGATTTCCTTGGCCACGGATACACCGTCTTTCGTCACGGTGGGTGCGCCAAAGGCTTTGTCGATCACAACGTTGCGGCCCTTGGGGCCCAGAGTCACCTTGACGGCGTCTGCCAGAGTATTGACACCCGCCAGCATTCTGCGGCGTGCACTGTCACCAAATTGTACGTCTTTCGCTGCCATGATATTTCTTCCTTTCTAAGACTGTTGACTCAGAAAAATTAATTTCCCGGAAAATTAAGATTCAACGACACCGTAGATGTCGCTTTCGCTCATGATGATCAACTCATCGTCGCCGTCTTTGATGGTGTTGCTGTCGGCGTAGCGGCCGAAGATCACGGTATCGCCAACCTTGACGGCAACGGGACGTACATCACCGTTCTCCAGCACCTTGCCGCCACCGACTGCCAGCACTTCACCCTGATTGGGCTTTTCTTTTGCGGTACCGGGCAACAGGATGCCACCCGCGGTCTTTTCCTCTTCTTGTTTGCGACGGACTACGACGCGATCATACAAAGGACGAATTTTCATTTTCGACTCTCTCCAACGTTTTATTGATCACAAAATGTCCGGCTTTCCGCCAACGGCAGGCCGGAAACTGTCCCAGTATCTGGTGTCGCTGCCTGAGCTTTTCAAGGGGGCAGCGACAAATTTTTGCTTCGCCCTCGAAAAAGCGAAGCCATCATTAGATGGGGACAGGGGCGGGGGCTTTCAAGGGGTGGGCTTTTTGAGCTGCACGTTTCACGCGGGTAGCGGGTGGAAATGCTGCGCCTTACTACGTGCAGCGCGCCCCGTCACTCGCGGCGGCTTTCTTCGCGCCAGTACTCCGCCTCGATCACGCGCCCGGAGTCACCGCGGTAGCGGCTGCCGCGACGCACCGCATAGGCGGTGACATCCGCCGACGCCATCAGGCGGCGCGCCAGGGCGCGGCGGATCCAGGGAATCAGGCCGAGCAGCGCGATGACGTCGGTGGCAAACCCCGGCAGCAACAACAGGATGCCACTGGTGGCGACGATGAGACCATCGACCATATCCAGCACCGGCAGCTCATCCTCGTCGAAGCCGAGGCTGGCGCGCCCCAGGGTTTTCTGCCCCTGCCAGCGCAACACCGCAACACCGGCGACCGCACCCAGCAGCACCAGAAGAATGGTCAGTCCCGCGCCGATCACGCTGCCGACGCGGATCAACAACCACAACTCGGCGAGGGGCAGCACGAAGAACAGCAGGAAAGAAATGAAGCGCATGGGAATTGCCTCTCGGTTGTCGGGTGTCCTCATGGCCCGCCATGATAAACCACCGGCCCCGGAGGAGTGATACCCGTTGAGCACCGGGTGTTGAGCGCTGTCGACGAGCGCGTCTACTACCGTGATGGCGGTGGCACGGGCACCACGGCGGTTCGAACTACGCCGTTGAGCGCGCGACGGATCGCGCCTGCGCCGCGTCCCTGCGCCACACCCACCAGGCCAGCAGAATCGCCGGAATGCCCATCAGCGCGGTATACAGAAAAAAGTCCGCGTAGCCCGCCGCGTCCACCACCATACCGGAAAACCCGCTGAGAAACTTGCCGGGCAGGGTCATCAATGAACTGAACAGGGCGTACTGGGTCGCGGTGTAGGAGCGGTTGGTAAGGCTCGACAAATAGGCGATGAAGGCGGCATTGGAAAATCCTCCGCCCAGGTTGTCGGCACTGATGACGATGATCAGCCAGTTCAGATCGTCACCCACCCGAGCCAGCTGCACGAACAGCAGATTGGTGACGGCCACCATCACCGCACCCGCCAGCAGCGGCCGGGGAATGCCGTACTTGACCACCAGCAGCCCGCCGATGAAGGTGCCGAAAATGGTCATGAAAAAGCCGAACACCTTGCCGACGCTGGCGATTTCCGACTTGCTGAATCCCAGGTCCAGATAGAAGGGGTTCGCCATGATGCCCATGGCGATATCGCTCAGGCGATAGATGGCGATGAACAGCAGAATCACCAGCGCAATGCTGCCGTTGCGCTTGAAGAACTCGACGAAAGGCGACACCACCGCGCCCGCGAACCAGCGCCGCAGACGCACCAGCGCCGAGGTGCTGTCGCCCAGCGTGCCCGACAGCTGCCGTTCGAGCAGCTCGGCATCGGCACTTTCGGCGCGCACCGGCTCGGCGACCATCGCCACCGTCAGCACGCCGACCAGCATCAGCCCCGCCATGGCCAGGTAGGCCGCCTGCCAGCCCAGCCAGTCGGCGATGTACAGCGAGCCGGCACCCGCCACCAGCATGGCAAGGCGGTAGCCAAACACATAGGTGGACGCCATCGCGCCCTGGTATTCGTCGATGGCCGACTCGATGCGAAAGGCATCGATGGCGACATCCTGGGTGGACGAGGCAAAAGCCACGGCCACCGCGGCAAGCGCCAGCGCCGTCAGCGACTCGCCGGGATCGCTGCCCATCATCACCAGCAGCCCGACGATCACGCCCAGTTGCCCTAACAGCATCCAGCTGCGGCGCTGGCCGAAGCAGCGGGTAAGCAGCGGAATGGACAGCCGGTCGATGACCGGCGCCCACAGCACCTTGATCGAATAGGTGATGCCGACCCAGCCAAAAAAGCCGATGGCGGTGCGGCTGACACCTTCTTCCGTCAACCATGCGGAGAGCGTGGAAAACACCAACAGCAACGGCAGCCCCGCCGAAAACCCAAGAAAAAACATGGCGAGCACGGCGGGCTGCAAATAGACGGCGGCAGACTGGCGCCAGGTGCGGTCGATGGTCATGCGGTGAGCTCTCTGTTTTTTTGAGTTTCACGTTTCATGCTGCACGTTTCACGGGGGTGCGGCCATCGGGTTACTGCGCCTTTTTGAACGCAGGGCGGCAATTATATGCTGGACAAGCCTGCGCCCTTGGCCAGCCTGCGTTTCTACGTGCAACGTGAAACCTGCTAAGCAACCGCAACCACTCCCAGCACGGCGATCCAGCTGATCAACGCCCGATCCACCAGCGCGGGTAATGCTTCCAGCTCAGCCACTTCCTTCGCCGGGGTATCTTCACTGGCCGTGTCCACGCCCTGAAGTGATGCGGCGACGAATTTCGCCAGAATGTCGCCGGGCGGTTCGGTCAGGGTCTTCAAACTACGCAGCAACGGTTCCATGGTGGCCTGCCAGTTGCCCACCAGCGCCAGGCTGAGGCCGAACAGGCGCAGCGGCAGCCACTCCAGCATGGCGAGCAGCCGGTCGAGGCGAACGCCGTCGAGCTCGTGGCGGGCGCGGCGTCGATACAAACTCAGCAGCCGGTACAACAGCGCGCCGGGCGCGCCGAGCAGCGCGAACCAGAAGATGACCGGGAAGTAGCATTGAAAGTAGGCCCTGGCAATGGCGCGCAATGTGCGCTGGTGGAGCTGATCCCAGTTTTCCGCCTGCTCGCTGCCAAAGGTCATCGCCCCCCGGTAGGCGCCCTGCAGGTCGTTGCGGTTGAGCGCGGTCACATAGGCGTCGATGCGCGCGCGCAAATCCGTGACGCCGAAGCAGCACAGCAGCACCACAAAACTGATGGCATGGGCCGCAAAGCGCCAGCCGCCGCTGTGCAGCAGCGCCAGGCTAACGGCGAGGGCCACCACGGGAAGCGCAATCAGCGCGTAGAAGCGCAGATCGTCGCTCCCATCCTTGTCGCCGCCGGGGCGCAGAAAATTGTGCCAACGCCTGAACGCGACATCGCCCCAGGTGCCGCAAAGCCCCGGCGCGAAACGCGTGATCAGAATGGCGAGGATAAGAGTGATGTACGTCATGGGGTTTCCTGCGCGACAAGCTCGAAATAGCGGTGCCAGTCGAACGCGATGCCAGGATCGGTCTTGCGCCCCGGCGCGATGTCGGCGTGGCCGACAATGCGCTCCAGGCCGATTGCCGGATATGCCGTCATCAGCTCTCTGGTGATCCGCGCCAGGCACAGATATTGAGTATCCGTGTAGGGGTCGATATCTGTGCCCTCCAGCTCGATGCCCACGGAAAAATCATTGCAGGCACTGCGCTTCGCGAAACTGGACACCCCCGCGTGCCAGGCGCGCTCGGCGAAGGAGACGAACTGGATACTCTTGCCGCTGCGTTCGATGAGCAGATGTGCCGACACCTTCAGGTCGGCGATACCGGCGAAATAAGGGTCGGCGGCCAGCGCCAGACGATTGCAAAAGAAATCCTTTATATGCCCGCCGCCATACTGGCCGGGCGGCAAGCTGATATTGTGAATCACCAACAGGCTGATCTCTTCACCCGCGGGCCTGGCATCCGCATTGGGGGACGGGCAGCGCTCGCTGTCAACGTGCCAACCATCGGAAGTTATCATTTCATCTGCGCCCTTGCTTGCCTGTGGATTGTGCCCTCTCCCCGGCCCTCTCCCTGAAGGGAGAGGGGGATTAAAGTGCGGGAGAGGCTTCCAGCTCCCTCCCCCTTCAGGGAAAGGGGGGTTAAAGTGCGGGAGAGGCTTCCAGCTCCCCCTCCCTTCAGGGAAAGGGGGGGTAAAGTGCGGGAGAGGCTTCCAGCTCCCTCCCCCTTCAGGGAAAGGGGGGTTAAAGTGCGGGAGAGGCTTCCAGCTCCCTCCCCCTTCAGGGAGAGGGGGATTAAAGTGCGGGAGAGACTTCCAGCTCCCCCTCCCTTCAGGGAGAGGGGGATTAAAGTACGAGAGAGGCTTCCAGCTCCCTCTCCCTTCAGGGAGAGGGTTGGGGAGAGGGCCGCGCCAAGCATTCTTCAGATCCCCTGAAACCGCATGGAAAAATCGATGGCCCGGCAATGCTTGGTGATACTGCCGGATGACAGATAATCCACCCCCTCGATGGCCATGGTGGCCAGCGAGCTCTCATCCAGATTGCCGGAAATTTCGATCTTCACCGCCGGCGTTTTCAGTGCCACGGCTTCGCGCACCTGCTGGGGCGTGAAATTGTCGAGCATGATGATGTCTGCTTGCGCGGCCAGCGCCTGGCGGTACTCGTCCAGGTTTTCCACCTCGACTTCCACCGGCTTGTCCGGCGCGATGCCGCGTGCCGCCGTGATCGCCGCCGCGACGCTGCCGCACGCGGCAATATGGTTTTCCTTGATCAGAAAGGCGTCGTAAAGACCCATGCGGTGATTGTCGCAACCGCCCACCACGCTGGCGTATTTCTGCGCCACGCGCAGGCCGGGAATGGTCTTGCGGGTATCGAGCACACGAATGCTCGTGCCCGCCACCAGGCGTGCGTATTCTCTGGCAATGGTGGCGGTGCCCGACAGGGTTTGCAGGAAATTGAGCGCCGTGCGCTCGCCGGTGAGCATGATGCGGGCGGGCCCGCTGATGCGGCACATGACCTGATCCGGCGCGATATCAGCGCCCTCATCGGCCTCCCAGTGAACCTGCACACTGGTATCGAGCTGGCGGAACACTTCGTCGAACCAGGGCCGTCCACAGAGCACCGCACGCTCCCGCGAAATCACCGTGGCCTGCGCCTGGGTGCCTTCCGGAATCAACATGGCGGTAATGTCGCCGGAGCCGATGTCCTCCGCCAGGGCAGAGGCCACCGCCGGCTCGATCTGGTCTCGGGCGGGCGCGGAAAAAGGCATCATCTTGAACTCGCTTGCTGAAGAAGCCTGGATTATAACAGCCCCCAAGCGCCTCACGGGTACCGGCCTATGGACCCTGCCTGTACTGCCGTACACATCCGCGACCAAGGTCGCATCCGGAGGCCCATCCCCTGTAGGAGCTTGCCTGCAAGCGACCACCATCGGGATTGATCGCTTGCAGGCAAGCTCCTACAGGCTGTGAGTACCCCATGCGACGACGATCCCCACCGCGATACCGGCGGCGATTTCCAATCGGGTGTGCCCCATTCTCTCCCTCAGCCCTGGATTGAGCTCCCTGCCACTTTCCTTCGCCAGCGTATTGATGGCGCTGGCCTGTTTGCCGACCTGGGTGCGCAGGCTGGCGGCGTCGAGCACAACGATGAACGCCACCGTCACCGCCACGCCAAAGGCGGGATGGGCGATGCCTTCGCGCATGGCGATCAACGCCGCCATGGCGCTGACGATGGTGGCGTGATTGCTGGGCAGGCCGCCGTAGCCGATCAGCCCGAACGCGGGGCGTCCCGCGCGCAGGCTGTTGATGGCGAACTTGCTGGTGCCCGCCACCAGCCAGGCGACGAAGGGCGTGACGAGATAGGCGAAATCCATCATGCCCTCATCAGTAGAAAGACGGAAAGCGCGCTCCAGATCCCCACCGTGGCCAGCAGTTGCCAGTCAGAGAACAGCGCGTCGGTGGGCGACTCGCCGCGCCCCATGGTTTCCACCACGAACCAATAGCGGAACAGGCCATAAAGCACCAGGGGAATGGTAATCACCAGTTCGGGGCGCGCGTGCATCACGAACAGGCTGTAGAACAGTATGGCGCCGATCGCCGACATCTCGGCATAGCGGTCGATGAGACTGATGCTGTACCACTTCAACACCTCGCGCCCGTCGCTGCCACTGCCCGCGAGTTCCTGGCGGCGCTTGATCGCGGCCAGATACAGCGCCAGACACAGGGTCGTGACGAACATCCAGGACGACATCGGCACCGTAATGGCCTGGGCGCCCGCATAGACGCGCAACACGAACCCCAGCGCGATGGTGAAAATATCGAGAATCGGCTGGTGCTTGAGCCACAGGGTATAAGCCACATTGAGCAGCAGATATGCGAGAATGACCGCCACCACGGCGGGCGCCACCACGAAGCCCGCGGCAAGAATCACATACAGGAAAACGAGCAGTACAAGGGCCTGTGGCTTGCCGACCTCGCCTGACGCCAGGGGGCGCTTGAAGCGCTTGACGGGGTGCTGGCGGTCTTTTTTGATGTCGTGCCAGTCATTGACGATATAGGCCGCCGAGGAGCCGACGCAGAACAGCAGCGCCGCCACCAGCGCACCGATCACCGACTCGCTGTCGGTCAGGGCGTTGGCAAACACCAACGGTGCCAGGACAACGCTATTCTTCAACCATTGTTTGGGGCGCAACAATCGCAACAGCGCCGTGACCCGCAATCTCTGGCCAGACCCCGATGCAGATGACGCCATAGTTTCTTCCCACAAGAACGAGCACCATGAAGATCGCGCTACGCTACACGTTTTTCGCGCTGCTGGCCACAGTGGCCAATATCGCCAGCCAGGACATCGTTGTGCGCCTCTACCAGGGCCCCTTTTATATTCTGCTTTCCATCTTCGTCGGCACCGGCGTGGGCCTGATCAGCAAATACTGGCTCGACCGCAAATTCATTTTTCACTACCAACCGCAAACACTGAAAGACGACACCCGCACCCTCAGCCTGTACACCTTGACCGGCGTGGCGACAACGGCCATCTTCTGGGGGTGCGAGCTGGCCTTTGAAATACTCTACGGCACCAAGGCGATGCGCTATCTGGGTGGTATCATCGGCCTCGCCATTGGCTATTTCATCAAGTACCGGCTCGACAAACACTATGTTTTCACGGTTCCCACACAGGCCTGAATCATGGAACTGAGCGGCTGGGGGCGCTATCCCCGCATCGACGCGCAAATCATCGCACCGGCGGACCTGCCCGCCCTGGCCGCCGGCGCGGCGCGGCTGCCGCCGCAAACCATCGCGCGCGGCCTCGGTCGCAGCTATGGCGACAGCGCCCTGGCCGCCACGGTGATCGACACCCGCCACCTCGACCATTTCATCACCTTCGACGCCACCAGCGGCGTCCTCGTCTGCCAGAGCGGCGCGACCCTTGCCGAGATTCTCGCCGTTGCCGTGCCCCAGGGCTGGTTTTTGCCGGTCACACCCGGTACCCGCTTCGTCACCCTGGGCGGCGCCATCGCCAGCGACGTTCACGGCAAGAATCATCATTTGCACGGCAGCTTCTGCGACTACATACAATCGCTGCGGCTCTTCACCGCCAGCGCCGGCATCGTCCACTGCGCCCGCGATGCAGAACCGGAACTGTTCGCCGCCACTTGCGGTGGCATGGGCCTCACCGGCGTCATCGTCGAAGCCAGCCTGCAACTCAAGCCCATCGCCGGCGCGTTTATCGAGCAGACCAGCATCAAGGCCGCGAACCTGGACGCCGCCTTCGAGCTGTTCGAAGCGCACGGCGACGCCAGCTACTCCGTGGCCTGGATCGACTGCCTGGCGCAGGGCGACAACCTCGGCCGTGCCATCGTCAGCCTGGGGGAGCACGCCAGCAGCGGCGAGCTATCGACGGGGAGCGATACCACGCTGAGCGCGCCCTTCACCACGCCGGGGTGGCTGCTCAACAACTGGAGCATGCGCGCCTTCAACTACCTTTATTACCACCGCATGCGCGACATGAGGCGCCACAGCCGCGTCCACTATGTGCCGTTCTTCTACCCGCTCGACGGCATTCGCCACTGGAACCGCCTCTATGGCGGCGACGGCTTCGTGCAATATCAATGCGTGCTGCCCAGGGCGGCGGGCCGGGAAGGCATGGCGGCACTGCTGCAATGCATCGCCGCGTCCGGCAAGGGCTCGTTCCTGGCGGTGCTCAAGGCGCTCGGCAAAGGCAATGGCAATCTGCTGTCCTTCCCCATGGAGGGCTATACCCTGGCGCTCGACTTCAGGATGGAGCGCGACATCCTGCCTCTGCTCGACGAACTCGACGCCATGGTGATCGACCACGGCGGTCGCATCTACCTCACCAAGGATGCGCGCATGTCGCAGGCCACGTTTCGCGCCTGCTATCCCAACTGGAACAATTTTTGCGAAATCCGCCGCGCCTGGGGTGCAGACAAACATTTCAATTCGTTGCAATCACAGCGGCTGGGATTATGACGCGCCACCCCTGCTCTTTCCAAACCGCTCACAACCAAGCGGAAACCACCGCAAAAAAACCGGACAGGTGATACCCCGTGAAAAACATCGTCGTCGTTGGCGCCACCTCCACCATCGCCCGAGCCACCGCGCGCCTGTTCGCACAGCGCGGCGCCAACCTCTACCTGCTGGCCCGCAGCCAGGAAAAACTCGAAAGCATGAAGGCTGACCTGAAAGTGCGCGGCGCAACCAGCGTGAAATTCGGCTACCTCGATGTGAACGACCTGGAACAACACCACATCGCCATTGAGCGCGCCTGCGAAGCGCTCGGCGAAGTGGACGTTTTCCTGATCAGTCACGGCACCCTGCCCGACCAGAAAGCCTGCGAGCGTGATTTCAGCGTTGCACTGCGGGAAATCAACACCAACGGTATCGGCACCCTTTCACTGCTGACCCTGATCGCCAACCATCTGGAAAACCAGGGCAGCGGCACCATCGCCGTCATCACCAGCGTGGCCGGCGAGCGCGGCCGGCAATCCAACTACGTATACGGCACGGCCAAGGGCATGGTATCGATCTTCCTGCAGGGCCTGCGCAACCGCCTGTTCAAATCCGGCGTGCATGTGCTGGATATCAAACCAGGTTTTGTCGACACTCCCATGACGGCGGAATTCACCAAGGGTGTCCTCTGGAGCCAACCCGAAAGCGTGGCGGAGGATATCGTCAAGGCCGTCGAAAAAAGAAAACACATTCTTTATACGCCGTTTTTCTGGCGGCTTATCATGACGGTCATTCGGCTCATACCTGAAGCTGTTTTCAAGCGGATGAAATTGTGAGCTTTTTGTGCCGGGACGACAGATCCTCTCGAAAATGTCGGCTCGGTCGTAGGGTGGACGACGCTTTCCCGTCCACCACAGCGAGAGTGAATTCCCGTATCCTGATCGACTTGTAGAGCAAGCTGCAAGCAGGAGTACTGGAAGAAATGAGCTCTACCAATGTTCAACTTATAGCTTACAGCTTATAGCTCAGCCACAGCCCGCAGCCCAGGCTTACGTTTTATATGTACTAAGTTGATGGCGATAACGGATTGCCATCAGCGGCATTTATCCATAAAGTCAGCCTTTTCCACCCCAACAAACGCAAGGATGCGTCATGTCACACCACAAAACCGCGCGCAGCGAGCAGGACGAAGCCTGGAAAACCGTCCTCACCAGCCACTTCCAGCACTTCATGCACCTGCTGTTCTCCAGCATCGCGCAACGCATCGACTGGGCGCAGCCCGTGGAGTTTCTCGACAAGGAATTGCAGAAAATCCAGCGCCGTGGCCGCACCGGCAAACGTCTCGCCGACAAGCTGGTGAAGGTTGCCTACAACAGCGGCGAAGAAATCTGGCTGCTGATCCACGTCGAAATCCAGGGCAGGCGCGATGATCAGTTCGCCGAGCGCATGTTCATCTACTATGCCCGCATCCGCGACCTCTACGGCAAGAACGTCAGCAGCCTGGCGGTGCTCGCCGATACTGATGAAAGCTTCCGGCCCGCCAGCTTCCAGCTCGAAACTCCTGGTTGCCAGCTGCATTTTTCCTTCGCCATGGCCAAGCTGCTGGACTACCGCCACCGGATCGATGAACTGGAAGCCAGCGACAACCCCTTTGCCATCGTGATACTGACGCAATTGCAGGCCAAGCTCACCGAGGGCAAAAGCCGCAAGCGCCTGCAACAGCGCCTGATGTGGAAGAAACGCATCGCCCGCCTGCTGTACCACAAAGGCTGGGACGGGGATGACATCCGACTGTTGTTCAGTATCATGGACTACATGATAACCTTGCCGGAAACCCTGGAAGCGGACTACGAAGGTTACATCGACGCAATGGACGAGGACAGCGGTATG
>Ga0265293_10004358_pt1 | contig 25057 bp, 20 predicted proteins | sample Munlanlewell138R_FD_192505 | JGI IMG/M metagenome (GOLD analysis project Ga0265293, IMG submission 192505) | Leachate microbial communities from a municipal landfill in Southern Ontario, Canada - Leachate well 138R | ecosystem: Engineered > Solid waste > Landfill > Unclassified | place: Canada...
CGGTTCCACCGAGGAGAAAATCAAGTGTTGTATTGTTTGGTATGATCGCACCAGCAAGCTCTTGGAACATACCACCAGCCGAGCTGTCACATGCTCCCCACGTGGGAGCAGTTCCCCCAGTAGATTGGAGGCATTGTCCAGAGAGGCCACCTGTTGATTGGTTAATCTCTCCGCTTCCATTTGCCCAGAGTACTCCTCCGGCAGTATTGTAGTTAGGAGCAATCAATGTTCCATCACTTTCTATAGTAAAACGGGTTGCACCTGATGCGGATGCAGTGAAAATATCTGAAAGCCCGTCATTATTCACGATAAATGCGGCAACTGCAGATTCTGTAGCAAGTACACCAAATTTATCATTAACTTCTACTCCCCCAGGGACAAGATTTCCGTTAGTTGAAGTATTTACAAGCGTTTTCTGCAAATCAATCTGACCGATTCCATCAGGAGAGAGTACTATGTTTGAATCTGTGCCGGTTTCGGTTGTCAGGAGTAAAATATCGCCGGAAAGAGAGAATTGGCCTCCTGTTGCGGAAAATGTTGGATTTGCGGCTCCGCCTATTGTGAGATCTCCAGAAGAATCGAGTGCAAGAACAACGTTTGTGGTTCCAGCGCTTGTGTCAGTGATGGGGCGCATTCCTTGGAGGCTTTCTGAATTTGCGGCATAGGGAACTGATGCAATTCTTCTCCGAGGTGCTAATTCTTCTGTTTGTTCGATCGTTACTCCTAAATAGATGTCATTATTTTCTAAAAATACACTATCAGGAATCGCAGTTTGAGTTCCGAGTAAAACAGAAAAAATTCCATCTTGGTCAGGATTTGTTGCGTGATGGACTTCTTGCCAGAGCAGTGCAGACCCGGATGCTGCAATATCATCATATATCGCGAAGCGAATATCAGTCGCAGTGGTTATGGGATTATTCAAATTATCAGTAAGCCGACCTTGGAAGGAGAGTACTCGAGGTGGAGAGGTGGGGGCTGCAAAGAGTGGGCTTTTTGTATCAGTTACTAAGTTTCTATAGAGCGCAACTCCGACCCCTGCAGCAAAAATGATAAGAATCGCAAAATGAATATAGTGAACTATTGGAGTATTATGATATTTTTTATACCATTTCGGTCTATTGTGTTTTAGTTTATGCCAGATTTTTTCAGGAGACGAGAGATTGCTCGTGGAAATATCTTGGGGAGCGTAGAACTTTTTCTCATATCCTTTTACCTTTAAAAGTTCAGAAGGTTTGGTGGGAATTGAGGATATTTTTGGAGCTGGAGTAAGTTTCTGTGCAGCAAGAGTGAGGGGTGCTACTGTTCCGAGAAGTTCTGCAATTTTTGCTGCGAGAAATCCTTCAAGGAAGAGATAGGGCAGAATTATCAGAGTTTGGATAAGTCTGATAGGGGGAAAGGAGGAATAGTTTAGATTGATTTTGTGGGATTTTATCTCAGTAAGTGATAGCTTATTCTCTTCTTTGGCCTCATTTTCGGAGATGAGGAATGGTTTTGTGGCAGTCGTTTCATGGAGTGTGTTTTCACTCATGTAGTATGCGCCGATGGCAAATTCAACATATTTTCTTAGAGAAGAAAGCTTTCGGTTAATTGTGCGTGGTGCAGCACCTTTATATTCGTGGAGGCGGGTTTTGTATTCAGAAACGATCGTATTATTGATACGAGGAAAGCTTAAATCTTCAGAATTCTCCCCGAGAGAGTTCTCATACCATCTCCGGAAAGAATGTATATCTGTGAGATAGTTCTTTATTGTTAGAGGGGATGCTTTCTTAAATTTCAGGTAATCTTTGAATTCCTGAATATGCCAAATATCGACAGGTGTCGAGTCCTGTCCATTAACCTTTCCTTGATGAAATGGATTCTTCTCTACTTGTTTATTTTCTGTCAGAAATAGTGCAAACTTTCTCAATGAGGAAAGATGGCGCTTCAGGGAGGAGTGTGAGAGCTTGTTCTCTGTTGAAATATTTCCACCCAGGATCGGAGCACCAGAAGATCCTTCATAGAGCTTTATAATATCATCGGTAAATTCTGTTGGAGAAAAGGCGATACCAAATGATTTCTCATACCAATTCACAAAATGACGAATATCAGAGAGATAGTTTTTGACAGTCGTCTTGTTTGTTATTTTCTTCTTTGAAAGATAGTCTTTGAAAAGTGCAATAAATTCCATAAATAAATTCGTGTGAAATTAGGAAATTAAATCTTTTTTTGAAAAAACAAAAAGATTACCGCATATCCGCTGTTTGAGGTGAAGATTATACTGATTATATCGATTATACATAGGACTAATACTAGGTTAGTATGTGTGCATGATAGCTGTCAACAGGACCCTATTTTGTAGTTTATAGTTTTATCTATTTTGATATATTCATTTACTTGGTAAGAGACTGATGAAAACTCCGTAAAAATTAAATAAGGAGACTTCCACGCTCTTTGCACGTAAACAAACGATTTACCGCATGTGAAAAAAAATAATATCAAACAATATCAAATAGAATCATGTATCATGTCTTTAGCCTCAATTATGCGGGGAAAGACAGTAGAGGCTGTGAAATTTCATGGAACGGCTGAGCCTCTTGCAATTTTTTCACGTAATTACCGCACAGTTTTAAACTCTGGAAGTTATAATGACGTTCTAATTATAAATGAAAATTAGAAATAATATGGGGAAATTAATAATATAAGATATTGATTGTCAAATGAGAATATAGAGTGATAAATATATCATATACTAATTTATCTTTTCTTGATATGGTATTTGAGTACTATTGGTAATTATTGCGTATTTTATTGTGGCATATAGAAAAAAAATATAGTCCTTTATTTTTATAATAGAGTTCTTAATATATGGGAGAATATATTTTTATTCTAAGATATTATGGAGTATTTTTTCTTCTTATTCGAAGCTTTACGCGGAGGAGAATGCCTAAAGTTATAAAAATAACTCCCGATAGGAAAAAGATTACTTGAAGGGGAATCGCGAGAAACTGCGTTTTTTGTGAGATAGGTTCATTGCTATTATCAAATGTGAGTCTCGCCTCAGCAGTATAGAATCCGAAAAGGAATTTCTCTCCCCATATAGCTGCAGGTTGAGTGAGTTCTAGGTCTTGTATGAATGAGTCTATTTGAGCCGAAGGAGAGGCTTGATTTGAATCAATGAGGAGTCGGCTTGAGTTTGCAAGAAGATATTGGGGCAATATTTCGAGCCTCCCTACTTCTTTTCCAAGCATATTTTTAATAGCAATGGTGCCTTTTGGCTGGATGAGATGGTTGCCATTATTTTCTACTTTGAGGCTGAATGCGACTGGACCTTTGGTTGTGAATGAGTTTGTAGAAAACTCTTGTATTGAAGCTGAAGGTGGCTCTTTTGGGCCAATGGAGAGCATTACGTTCGTAGTGATTCCAGCAGGAATTGAAGATGTGCTGGTTTGGTCGAGCTCATTTCCTTCAGCCATAAAAACGAGGCTGAAATAATAGTCACCTACAGGATCTCCCGGCTTCAGTTCGAGAAAGAGGCGAAGTTGTTTGGTCTCTCCAGGGGTAAGGTGTATCGAGCCAATAGCTTCATTTTCATCAATAATTGTAAGTCTTTCACGGATAATTGAGTCAAGGTTTTGCCCTTCGTTAATAAGAAGTTTTACCTTCCCATTCATGTCTGGTTCAAAAGGGATGAGCTTTGGCTTCAGTTCGACGTTTCTCCCTGAAAGATTTTTAAGGAGGAAGGGTGCTTGTACATTTGAGGGTGGAGTGGCGTCAATATAGATACTCGTAGGCTCTATTCCAACATGAAATTGTTGTGCATTTGCAGTGGGTGCTATAGCAAGCAATAAGAACAATGCTACCAGGAAATGTTTTTGCATATAGATATTATCGTATATTGCGTACGGTAATTCAAAGAAAAAAACGTGGGATTGTTTATGATATTCCACGAAATATTTTCATTCCAGAATAGCTTCAAGTTTCTAGTAATTTTCATCATATTGGAATAATTCGGTATATATCCACGATTTTCATGAGCTCAAATTTCACATTTCATTTAATATATCAAAAAGTATCAACAGATTCTTATAATGGGTATTTTCCACATGATAAGAATTTAGCAGAATACATAGTATGATGATAACAATTCACAATTTTACTTTAGATTGATATATCAGTATAAATTAAATTTACTTAATTCTTACAATCTTGTTTACTCATGAAAGTATGCAATTGTAGGTGATTTATCCGTGAAATGGAGGATGTTATATGCTTGGCGTTGCGATATAGGTAATGTGGTTTTGATAGAGCCCTGCAGGCTGTGTGGAAGATACATTGACTTTGTAAATCATTTCTACCTCAAATCCTTCTCCGACATCATCACCGCTCATAACAGCCTCAGGTGTTTCATTTTGCTCAAGATTTGAAAATTGCTTATAAGAATTAGGAGTAAAGGCTGCATTACATTCAGAGCCGGTAATGTTCTCACATCGATACCCGAATCCATATGTAGTATTTGTGACCCATTCATCGCTTGTGGTTTCCGAGCACGTTCCTGAGTCGCAAGTGGTGTCGGGTATATCTACGCCTGTAGAGTCTATTCTCAGAGCATGATTCTCATATGCAAGTACTTCATACCCAAATGCTGATCCATTTGACAGTGTAAGGCGATTTGTGCGTGTTACCGGAGTTCCTGGAATTAGAGGGCCAAAATCTATGAATTGACTCGAAACAGAAAACTCAAAAGGGATAATCGTGTAATAGTATTGGAAACCTGAATATACCGTATAATTATCTCCAGAAAATTGACCTTGAGCGATCTCGCCACCTGTAAATGTGAGGTCAAATTCATCATTTGCTCCTTTTCCAGAAGTATAGTTGAAGTTCCCCTCATGTAAGATGTATTGATCATTAGAGAGTCTGCCACCACCTTGTTGGGCGTAAACTTGTGTTCCTATCATAAGAATAGAGAGACTGCTAATGGTAATTCCTGAGGCTATAAGAAGGCGAGATAAGCTATTCATGATTGATCCTTTATTTTTTCAGCGGATTCTATGATCTCGTCGAGCTTTTCCCTCTCATGCATATCAGCTTCATTTGCTTCCAACTCTGTTGCCTCGAGTTCAATTTTTTCTGCAAGATCTTTGAGGTCTTCATTTTCACGAGAGCGTTTCATGAGCTCATTTGAAAGAAAATACGATAAAGGGAGGAGGAGGAGAAATGAGCCTATCTTGAGGATTATATCAGTGTTAAAGCTTCGGAGGAGATCTGGCATATAGAATGCTATAAAGCAGAGCGTCACTGCGAGAGACATATAAGGTGTGCTAATTAAGGGGAGGCCAAACAAGAGAAAATAGCTCAAAAAGTAGAGTGATGAGTTCGCTCCTCCCGATACTTCTATCATAAGAATTACGATGCTACTAATAAAAAATATTTCAGGGGGGTTGCCAGAGAAGAGTTTGTTAAATGTAGGATTTCTTCGTTGGCTTATTATGTATATGATGGCAAAGATAATGAGCGCAGCGAGGATAAAACCCATTTGGGATTCGAGTGGGCTACTTTTTATGATCCCGGTGAAAAGGAAGGAGAGAATAACCGCTATATATTTGGTGAGATAGCTCATCTCCTAATAATATCATAAAAGATCTTAGAGTTGGAGTTGGGGGTGAAAAAATAAAAGTATTGCAACATCGACTTAAATCGTGTAATCTATATTTATGGCTCAAACTTCTAAACGGAAACTTGAAAAGAGTATTGAGGAAGGAGTATCTGATTTATTCTTGAAAGGAGTGAGTGAGCTTAGTGGGCAAACAGAGTCTGCCTTTTTTTTCCAAGATATTCTGAGTAGTACGGAGCGAACTATTATTTCAAAGCGGCTTACTGTAGCATTCATGCTTTTGAAAGGTTATGATCAACGGACAATCGCGAAAGTTCTCAATGTATCTACGCCCACCGTGTGGCGAATGAATGAAAAGTTAAAAGCTAAAGGGAGTGGGGTCAAGATGTTTTTTGGTAGGCTTGAAAAAGATCCGCAGTGGGCGCAATTTCTTGGAAGATTTGAGGCGACCATAGATCATGTTACGATAACGCTTGGCACTAAAAAGAAGCGAAAATAAGTATAATTCTTGTATAAAATGCCCTTTTCTTTCAGTTTGCATACTATTTTCTCAATACGCTATAAATATATAGGTTCTTTTGGTAAAATGATCTATAGGAAATAGAGAGTGAGTATTTCTAGAATTGAGGCGAAATAGTCTTTAATACTGGAATATACTTATAGCAGGTTAAAGACAGTATTGCTATGAAAGATAATAAGTACAAACCAAACGAAATCGAACCGAAATGGCAGAAGAAATGGGAGAGTGACAGGGTTTATTCTCCTGATATTGAGGCTGTTAGCAAAAGCGTATCAGAAGTGCTGAGTCAAGATGCTTCAACTTCGTCTACGGTAGGAAAAAGATCTATGCCTTTTTATAATCTGATGATGTTCCCGTATCCATCAGCAGAAGGGCTTCATGTAGGTAATATGTATGCGTTTACTGGTGCAGATATATACGGGCGTTTTAAGAGAATGCAAGGAAATGAGGTGTTTGAGCCGATTGGACTTGATGGGTTTGGGATTCATAGTGAAAACTATGCATTAAAGGTGGGTCGCCATCCGGCTGCTCAGGCTGAAATTTCTGAGAAAAATTTTTATCGACAATTGCGCTCTATTGGAAATAGCTTTGACTTTACTCGGACTGTTGAGACCTATAATCCAGATTATTATCAGTGGACCCAGTGGTTATTTATCCAGATGTTTAAAAATGGCCTTGCGTATCGTAAGAAAGCAGAAGTGAACTGGTGTCCTTCGTGCATGACAGTCCTTTCTGATGAGCAGGTGATAGCAGGATTATGTGAGCGGTGTGGTAGCAAGGTCCAAAAGAAAGATCTGGAGCAATGGTTCTTCCGTATAACGAAGTATGCTCAGAGGCTTCTGGATAATTTGGATGACCTTGATTGGACTGAACGAGTTAAAATAGCGCAGCGGAATTGGATTGGGAGGTCCGAAGGTGCGGAAGTAGAGTTTGAAGTAATTGATGCGGATATTCGTTCTGACGACGCTCAATTTTCATCGGAAAGTACTATTAAGGTTTTTACTACACGCCCGGATACTCTTTATGGAGCGACATTTTTGGTTGTGGCACCAGAGCACAGAATTCTTTCACAAATTAAGTCAGATGAGGTAAAAAAATATATTGCTGAGGCGAAGAGCGTCTCAGAAATAGAGCGAACTGCAGAAGGGAAAGAAAAAACAGGAGTGTTTACCGGATTGTATGCAATAAACCCAGTGAATGGGAAGCAGATCCCGATATGGGTGGCAGATTACGTTTTAGGATCCTATGGGACGGGTGCGATTATGGCAGTCCCAGCTCATGATCAGAGAGACTTCGAGTTTGCTAAGAAGTATAATCTTGAGATAATCCCAGTAATACAAGGGAAAGTTGAAAATGAAGACAACGTGAAAATGGAAAATGCCTATCTCGGTCAAGGAATTATTATAGGTTCAGATAATTGGGACGGTTTTCACGTACCACACGATATGCAGAAAGTAATTACCGACTTAGAGTCGCGGGGAATAGGTACAAAGAACGTGCAGTTTCATTTGAGGGATTGGCTCATCTCACGGCAAAGATATTGGGGGCCACCAATCCCGATGATTTATTGTGAGAAATGTGCCCATGGAGGAAAATCTTGGTTTACCACTACAGATAGGAAAGAGATTTCACTAAAAATCAAAAGCCAAGAAGAAGGAGAAGGTTCCCATACTTTTGATAATATGGCTGGATGGTATCCGGTTTCCGATGACGAATTGCCCGTAAAGCTTCCTGAGGTAGAAGACTGGAAACCTATGGGGACTGGTAAGGCGCCACTCGCGAATCATCCGGAATTTTATGAGACTACGTGTCCCGAGTGCGGCAGTCCTGCTACTCGTGAAACTGATGTATCAGATACATTTTTGGATAGCGCGTGGTATTTCTTGAGATACCCAAATACTGATATAGAAAATGAAGCTTTCGATATAGATAGAGTTAGTAAATGGCTTCCTGTCGATATGTATATTGGCGGTGCAGAGCATAGTGTGCTACACCTTCTCTATTCGCGTTTTGTCACGATGGTGCTATCCGATTTGAAGCTTTTGAGCTTTGAAGAGCCATTTTCACGATTTTACGCTCATGGTCTTATTATTAAAGACGGAGCGAAGATGAGTAAATCCAAAGGAAATGTTGTTGTGCCGGATGAATATATCAATAAATATGGAGCAGATAGTTTAAGAACTTATTTGATGTTTCTAGGTCCATATAGTGATGGTGGAGATTTTAAGGATAGTGGAATAGAGGGCATATTTAGATATCTAAAAAGAGTTTGGAGGCTTTTTAGCTTGTCTGAGGATGGTGACTTAAATGATGAAAGGATTATTATGATGAATAAGACGATAAAAAAGGTGACAGAGGATATAGCTAGTTTGAAGTATAACACAGCCATAGCGTCACTTATGGAATGGCATAACGAGCTTACAAAGACAGAATTCGTCTCAAGAGAAGAAAAAGAGGTCTATCTAAAGCTCTTATCTCCATTTGCAGTTCACTTGACTGAAGAATTATGGAGCAGGATGGGAAATTCAAATTCAATTCACACGTCAGAATGGCCTCAGTATGATGAAAATAAGATTTTGAGCTCAAGTGTAACTATCGTAGTTCAAATTAACGGCAAGAGAAGGGGAGAGTTTGAGCTAGAAGTGAACAAGGAAAAGAGAGAAAATCAAAGTGAAATTGAAAAGATGGCAAAAGAGACTGCCAATAAATATCTTGAGGGAAAAGAAATTAAAAAGACAATTTATGTCCGTGGAAAAATAGTCAACTTCGTAATCTAGACCCATAGTTTGATTTCTTCCAAAAGGAAGTATATAATTGCGCTGAGGTTTTCAGCCGAAAGCATAGCCGTTTTGCGGAGCAGTGTTTTTTTAGGCTTGATTCCGTCGAGTTCCGTTAATCGGGACATACGTACATTGACACTATTCCGGCTGAAGAGTCGGGATAAGCAGAAAGGAAAAAAGGCTTTATTATGGCAAGTATTAGCCAAGATCAAGCACATCAGGTTCAGCGGATGTTCAACAACTTTATCAACGTTTGGCGTACTGGTGACATTCAAGATGCAGGATACTCCAATGTTGGATTAGACGAATTCCGAGACGCACCGTTTTTTCCGGAAGCATTTGCTCTGCTGCTTCCGATCGATCCATCATATATTTATATTTCGATAAGCTCCTCTTCGCCAGATCCCCAGAGAGTTAGAGGGCAAATCCATAAGTTCAGGATTAGAGAGGAGTATCTTGCAAAACAAAGGAGGATTCTTGAGGAGTTCATTCTTTCAGATTTCAGTTCAGGTTCTCAAGGAGAAAAAGATATATGGGATTTAACAATCCAGAATGCTTTGACTAGAAGTCTTCCCATCGCCTTCATTGTCTTCGGACATTATTTAGATGATGGATCTAGGTCTGCTGTTTTGTTGTACCCGAAGCAGCTTATGCCAGACAGGGTTCTTAAGAAATTTAGGAAGGCTGTTCAGCTTCATTCTTGAAGAGGTTTTGCTTGTATAGGGTCTGTTTGTCAATATGGGCGGGTTGGTCGGTTCTATCCGACTCCCGCCCCAGTTTTTTCTCTGTTCATCATATATCATTTGCCATTTCTATCCTCTATACTATTTTCATGGACGAGAAAAGTGAATTATTCTCGCTAAATAGTACTGCTAGTCTTTTTAAGAAAAATATTTTACTTGTTATCTTGGTTCTTGGAGGGGTGCTTATGCTTATTGTGGGCGGGCTGCAGTTTTTTTCAGAACAGCAGAATTCGGGAATAGAATTTGTATCTGATGAAGTAGAAAATGAAGCGAAATCAATTTTTATCGATATCTCAGGTGCGGTAAATAACCCTGGTGTATATGAATTTTCACAAGGTGCTCGAATTAGTGATGCGATACAATCTGCCGGAGATTTTATTGATGATGTGAATGAAGAATATCTCAGTAAAAATCTTAATCAAGCACAACTTCTTGTCGATGGAATGAAGCTATATATCCCATTTCAGGGCGAAGAAGTTACAGAAGTTTTGGGGGACGTTTCAACTTCAGATGGATTGATAAATCTCAATTCGGCCTCGAAAAGTAAGCTCGAAGAACTTCCAAGAATAGGCTCAGTGACTGCTGAGAAAATTATTTCTGGTAGGCCTTATGAGAGTGTGAATGATTTGATTGTGAGAAAAGTCGTGGGAGTCAGTGTCTTTGAGGCGATAAAAGATTTAGTTGTAGCCCCATAGCTATGAAATTAAGGCAATATGAGACGCTTTTTCTCGTGGTTCTTGTACTCATTTTTGCTCTCTGTGTTCGCTTAGTGGTGTTTTTTTCTCCAGAGAGTAAGTTTCAGGCTGGGCAGCATGTGAAAGTAGAGCATACATTTCTTGAACTTCCGCAAAAAACTGAATTTAACCAATATTTTTACAAGGAAAATCTTCTTGTTAGTTTGCCACGGTATCCCGAGTTTAATTATGGTGAGAATATACTCATGGAGGGCATTATAGAAAGTCGTTCTAGCAGTCATGATCTTCGTGCGCCAGAGCAATTGATCCTGAAAGATCCTGAGCTCAAATATTCCCCTGATAGAAGATTAGCAATTATTGGATTTATCCGCCAAAAAGTTTTACTAGCCTATAAATTACATCTACCTTCGCAAGAAGCAGGACTAATTGCTGGAATTGTTTTGGGAGTGGAGGATGGACTTCGTGAAACGTTTCGTGAAGAATTGATCCGTTCCGGCATGTTACATGTAGTAGTTGCGTCAGGTTCAAATATAGCACTTGTTTCTGGTGTGGTGTTTTTAGTATTAGGAAGAATTATGCGAAAGAAGTATGCAGTTTTTATAACGATTACGCTTTTATTCTTCTACGCACTTTTGACAGGATTTAATAGTCCAATTGTGAGAGCAAGCATTATGGCGTCATTTGCATTTGTTGGAATGGTCTTAGGGAGACAGCGCGTTGCATTTTTATCTCTTATTCTTTCCGGGTGGCTAATGCTTATGATGAGCCCAAAACTCCTATCAGAAATTTCTTTTCAGCTTTCATTTAGTGCGACGTTGGGAATAGTCCTTTTTCAAAAGATCATTCGCGCTGTTTCGTATTTCATACCGCGAATTGTCAAGGAGGATTTTGCGACGACGATATCAGCACAGATCGGGGCCTTGCCATTTTTACTATTTGCCTTTGGTGAAGTAAATCTCCTTTCAATTTTTATGAATATGTTGCTACTTTGGACGATCCCGATTATTATGGTATTTGGACTCATTAGTGGCATAGTGGGACTTATTCATTCGGCACTCGCAGCCCCATTCTTGCTTCTTTTGTATCCATTGCTTAAATATTTTACGATTGTGGTAGGATTTGGTTCAAAATTCTATATTCCCTTGAGTATTACAAGCCTAGCGTTTCCTGTGGCGGTAGTTTATTATGTACTTTTGGTATGGTTTTTAGTGCGGAGAAAGAAAATTAAATGAAACTTGTAGGATTTTTAATAGCCTCATTTATTATCATAGTGGGGATTTTAATTTCACAGTTCTATGTCGCTTCAAAGAGTCCATTTTTTATGGTGTTTTGTAACGTAGGGCAGGGAGATGGGATTTATATGAGAGCATTTTCCGAAGATATAGTGATAGATGGCGGACCTGATGGAAGTATTGTGGAGTGTTTAAATCGTCATATGAGTTTATTTGACCGGAATATTGAGCTTATGGTGGTAACGCATGCTGATAGTGATCATTACGCAGGGTTTCTGGATGTTTTGGATAGCTACACGGTCACCCATTTTGCGACGAGTCACGGGGATAGTGACGTTTTGGGGTATCAGGCGCTTCTTCAGAAGCTAGAAAAGCTCAACGTTCCCATTCGTAGGCTTGAGCAGGGGGAGAGTATAAAAGTGAATGAGCAGTTACAGCTCGACATTCTCTGGCCGCCGAAAGCATTTACCGACGTAGATGATGATAGGAATAATAGTTCGCTGGTAATGCTTCTGGACTATCAGGATTTTGAGGCTATTTTGCCAGGTGATGTTGATAAAGAATATCTCAATATCCTATTACCTGATTTAAATCATATCGATATTTTTAAGCTCTCGCATCACGGATCACGAACGGGAACTGATGAAAAAACCTTTGAGAATTTTCGTCCAGAACTATCCATTATTTCCGCCGGAAAAGACAACCGTTTTGACCATCCGCATAAGGAGGTTATAGAGGCGTTGAAAAATGCTGACTTACAATATAAAACAACTTTTGAAGGTGATATCGTAATTACCAGTAATGGTCAAGGGTTTAACGTGGTTCAGTGAACATCTGATTGATTTTTTGATACTCTCTGTAGGTTTCTCGTAAGGTCTTGGGAGTAGTTCTATCGATGATCTGAAAAAAAAGGGATTGGTAGTAGATCTTCTCTAGGGGTGGTTTATACTTATATTTTGTGATTTCTTCAAATCCTTGATTTTTATTTTTCAGAGTGCTACGGTTAAGATATGGCAAAAAGGATCCTCCTCGTGGATGATGAGGAGGAGATACGAAATGTATACTACGTGGCGTTACAAGCTGCGGGGTATGAAGTTGTGATTGCGGGGAATGGAAAAGAAGCAGTAGATCTTTCTGCGTCACAACAGTTTGATTTGATTTTGCTTGATCAGATGATGCCGAATATGAGTGGTAATGAAGCGTTGAAAGCTATTAAGGCGAATCCAGCAAGTGCCCAAATCCATGTTTCTATGCTTACGAATTTTGGGCATGACGATATGGTAAAAGAGGCACTGAATTTTGGCGCACAAGATTATATTCTTAAATATCAAGTTTCAGCAGATGATTTGGTAGCGAAAGTAAAGACGATTTTAGGAGAATAAGATGAGAATGATATACGTTAGAAAGTAAAAATTTCATTTATTATGCAGCCACAGACAGACGGAGACTATAAAAAAATCTTCACAGAACTTATAAAAAAGCAGATGATCGTACTCGGTCCTGATATAACACTTGCGAAGGTAAAAAATGTCCAAGGGATAGAAATAAATACAAGTGGAGAAGTGACAAATATAAATGGTGATGCGCAAGCGATTCTCCAACTCCTTATAAATCAGTTCGTAGAGCTTTCCGGAACAATTGTGAAAAAGACTATGGAGTCTATTCTGACAACATATCCCGGTGTGATGACTATCTCGAGTAATAATTTGACTCCTCATATTTCCACAGGGCCTTCACAGGTTGAACCTGTAAAACAGGTTCAAAATAATCCTCTGCCAGCACCTGTTATGGGGGCGAATCCTTTTTCTGATGGAGTTTCACAAAATCCGAGACAGTCAGAGCAGGCTCCGATAGAGGCCACTGCACCTGCAGTGGGTCTTGCGAAAGAAGATATGGAGAGTATTAATAAGGCATTGTCAGAATTGGGAAGCTCTTCTTTCTCACCAGCGCCAGGACTTGAAAATAAAACGAATGATGTGTCACAATGAAATTAGATTAAAAAACTGCCATGGATTTATTGCAAAACCTCCAATTTCTTACCATCCTCGTGCAGGGAGTTTCATTTGTCGCCGCCTTTGCTGCAATGGCTGCAGCAGTGATTATGTATCAGGTTACAAAAAAATTCGGGAGCGGGATTCTCGCACATGGATTTAAGACAATCGCAACAGGCGTACTGTTTCTTGCATTAGGGATTATTATCGACGCCGTGAATACGTACCTGCAGATTACGTATAGTGATCTCGCGTCTGTGGGAGTTTTTCTTATAAAGGGTGCATGCTTTGTGATCGGGACGTATATTATCGTGATTGGCAGTAAGAAAACCGCAGACAAGCTCGAAAATCTGACGAAATAGAATCTATAGTTTGACAAATCTTCTTTAATTTCAAATAATTTGCGCATTGTACTTCCAGAAGCATTACGTACATGCTGTGTGATGTTTTTCTGGGAATCGCACATTACCAATGTAGGTTAGGGAGGGGTTCTTCATGGCCAATGAGGAGTTCCATTAAGAAGGAGAGGTTTGATTTGCTTTCACGAGCCTCAGAACGGCCAGAGGCGACACATATGGTTGCTCGTGTTGCGCGGAGGATATCCGCAAGGCGTCTCAAAGTGCTTCAATCGAAACTAGGCGTGTCAGCGCCTGGTTCAGCTGGATTGAGCTACCCGTGTTCGGTCTTGTATTTGGCGAGTAGGAATCCTGGAGTTTTAGGAATTATCGAGACAATATCTGCAACTAAAATAGCTCAAGTATGAAGCAATCTGGTACGTCCAGGACTGGATGGAGCAGCTTGAAGATCTAGAAAAAACAAGAGTTCCTATTCTTCATTGGAAATTGATTAGAAGAATCCAGGGAGTATCAGAGAACGTAGTTTGTCGAAAAGTAGAGCTCAAGACAGTCCAAGAAAGATTCAAGATTATTAAGGATGCCATAGAGCAGGGAAAGAGCGCGCTCAACAGTGCAAGAGAAAAATTTCAGAAGGTTCAAGAAGAGTTTGAGCGTGATGGGGTGGATTTCGAGTCTCTTCATGATGAGCTTCTGGGCCTTCTTCCTGAGGCTACTGTTTATATTCAGAGATGGATGTCTGAAGTTCTTCAGGAGGTGTAAGCTCAACTCGAAAAGGAGTCAAAAGAGCGGCCCATTTTATCTTTAGGCGAAGAGCGCAAGTTTCTCCTTTGAGAGGAGGCGGAGTAACGTCGCTATCCCATCATAGCCTACATTCCCGTCCCATCGTTTCTTTTGAGGCGGTGGGACACCATCATCTTGATTCTTATTTCCTCGGAGTGCTACTCTTAATTTATGCTTGTTCCGTTTTTGTTTGCTTCGGTAGTATTGTTCGGATCACTTGCTGTCGTATTTTCATTTCTCTGGGAAAAGAATCGAAAGAGACTTTTTGAAACCCAAAAAGAATTAGGTAGGCAGTTGTATGAGTTAAATATTTTACATGAAGTAAATGATAAGATAGGATACAGCCTCAAAACGCAAGATATAGCAAGGACTATTGCAGTTACTGCAGAGCGTCTTTTTCCTCTTAAGACCGCTTCGTATGCAGTTGTTTCTGATGGGGAAATTATCTTTGAGAGTTTTATAAAAGACCACGTTTCTGATGGGTACATGAAAGAGGTAAAATCTATTATTCAGACTGCGCTTTTTACTCTTGATGATACATTAGAGCATTTCAAAATATCTGAGTATCCGGCAGTAATGATAGGTGAGAAAATACCATTGCGAAATAAAGATACATCTTTTGATGTGGTTCCAAATTCATATTTTAATATTCCGTTAGTGTTGAATAATAAATTTGTGGGGATTATCTCTATCACATCTCCGGAAAAAAGAATCTATCAGGATAAAGATATGAGTCTTCTCTATAAAATTGTAAATCAGACTCAGCTTGCGATAGGTCGGCTTGAGAATGTGATTGATACTGAGAAGGGGAAGATTCAATCTCTTATTTATAGCCTTTCTTCTGGTGCGATCCTTTTTATGATGGAGCAGGGACAGCTCAAACTGATAACCATCAATAATGCTGCACGAAGCTATTTGAGATTGAGCGGGCCAATTGATACAGATATTGTATTTTCTCAATTCCAGTATGAAGGGAATTTTGTGTTAGAAGTAAGAACAGTTATGAAAGAGAGAAAGCTGAAAGTGTTGCGGGGGATTGAGTTATTTGGAAAGCAGTTTAATCTTTCGATAAATCCTGTTTTTGATAATGCGACATTGCGAGTAATTGGTGTTGCGATAACTATGCAGGATGTGACGTTGGAATATGAGTCAGAGAGATTACGGGAGAATTTTACGAATATGATTGTCCACGAACTTCGTGCACCGCTTACATCCATAAAAGGCGGAATAGAACTTTTGAGTTCTGGAGAGATGTCTTCTGGGAATCGAAAAAAAATGATGGATACAATCCAATCTTCTTCTGAGCGAATGCTCAATGATATCAATCAGCTGCTTGATGCTGCGCGTATTCAGTCAGGGAAATTTGAGACAGAGCCAAAGCCTTCAGACATCATAAAATTGATCGAGGATCGGGTTAAAATGTTTCAGATTCTTGCCGAGAAGCGCCATATAACGATAGATTTTGAAAAAGATGGGGATGTACCCATTTTTCATTTTGATCCGCTCAGAATCGAGCAAATTTTCAATAATCTTCTTTCCAATGCGATTAAGTATAACCATGAAAATGGAAGAGTTTTGATCCGCATCTTTACCGATAAAAAGAACATTCATATTGTGGTGAGTGATACTGGTATAGGGATACCAAAAAGTCTTCAAAAGGAGCTGTTTACTAAGTTTTATCAAACGAGCATTCAGCACCGCGGGAGCGGAACAGGCCTTGGATTATTTATTACGAAAGCAGTCGTTGATGCGCATGGAGGGGTTATCTCTTTGGAATCACAAGAAGGACAAGGTACAACGATTGAATTTACTCTTCCGCTTGTAGGAGTAGAAAATTCATCAGAACCCGTTGTTTCTCGCGAGGGTATATATTTGAACTAGAAGACTGGAGTTGCAGTATAGGTGATAACTGTAGAATAACTTCCTGGGGGAACGCCTGCATCAGTAGACGCGGCGTACGCAACAGAAATTACTCCATTTCCAGTAACAAGTGAGTTACCAATAGGTCCTACTGCATCTGATGCAAGAGTAAGTGGTGCACTCTGTGTAGGCCACGCATACAGACAAATCGGATCTGTTGAACCCGAAATATACGTATTGCAGCTAGTACTTGCAGTAGAATTCCACGTGGCAGTAGTTACATCAAGTCCACACGGATGGATACCGAACCAATCTGAACTATTTGAAGGGAATGCGGTTGGAGTGGTAGAAGATGCGAGGAAAAATCCAGTGGTAGGATTGATAAGTTGACCGGATGATGTTGCTGATAGCGTATAGCCATTCGCAGCATTGGTGCTAATATTGATTCGTTGTGCTGCAATATTTCCTACTCTTACATCAATTCCTGATGGAGTATCTGCAAGGAGTCCAAGATTTATTTCAGTTGCGGTTGAATTGAGGCCCGAATTGGTAATTTCCGTTTGCAAGCATCCGGTCGTGTTTCCAAGGTTAACTGCTGAACCATTTCCGATTCCTGTAATTGCAAAGGTAAGAGAGGGATCAATAGACGCACGAACAGTAACAGAATCTATTGTGCCGATTGCAACGGTTGCAGAGTCGAGTTCTATGTCTGTTGCATCTCGGGTCTGGATAAATATTTTCCAGATATCTGCGGTTCCAGTGGTTGTAGTCTTTGTTGGATTGATGAGTGTCGGAGATTGAGTCGTACAATTTCCACCGGACTGTGCAGTGCAGCCAATAAGAATAGTTATTGTAGTGCCAGCCGGAACTGAGCCTGTTGTTTCACACATGATTTGTGGAGAAAAAACAAAGGAATTTGTATTACATGAAATGTTATGACTAGAAATTCCTCCTGGAAGTCCACCAGTGCTATTTAGCCCATTAAAGGCAAACGTAGTTGCAGAAGGAGAAGCAGAGTTATTCGCTGCTCCCGGAAATGTAAGGAGTATATCTCCACCAGCGGGGATTTCTGAGGCAGTAGTAAATCGTATGGTATGAGTTGAGGTAATTGGAACGAGCAATATATCATCTCCTGAAGTTGTATTCGTACCGATATCATCTCCGAGATAGATAGTAGAAAGCCCCGCAGATTGAGAAGATATAGGAATATCAGTTGCGAGAATTGTGCCTGTTGAGTGTCGGATTATTTGTGCAGAATCTGATGCAAGATAGAACGATCCGTTATTCAAAATTGTAATAGTCCGGTCATTAGAGGCTGCATTACTGGTAAAAGGAGAAGCTGCTGATGGGCGAGAAGTTGAGAGTGTGTCACGAGTATTGATAAGGTCTGCCGCATTCGCATGAGAGATTTTTACAAAAAAGAGAATTGCGGATATCATAAGTACAAAAATTATCTTCATTGTATTATTGTGCGCAGAAATAAAATCTTCTGTCAAACTATTTCCCTATTTTATGGTTGGTTGAGGCGTCGCTTCGGGTCGAGGATTTTTAGGTGTTTTTTTATTTCTTATGAGCACAACTGTGACTACGAGGATTGCGATAAGAAGTGCGATTCCTGCTGCAATTTTCCAAGGGAAGATGATGAATGATGCGGTTGCTTCAAGGGGGATATTGAGATCGCGACCAAATGCTGTGGAAAGTTCTGCCGTATAGCGCCCAACGCGAATCTTTGAATCTGAGAAAAACTCATTTTCATACAGGAGTGTTGCCTCTGGGAAGATGTTTCCGCCAGTGAATTCATGTCGTGCGATTTCTTTGCCAAACATATTCCGGATAATAATACTTCCGCTTGGTTTAATATGAAGCGGACCATTATTTTTAATTTCTGTAGAAACAGTTACAGGAGGATATTCAGAAAATCCTGGAATAGAAAAATTTACAACTTCAGCATCTTCTGTGATTGGTCCATCAATAGTTATGTAAAAGAGTGAAAGTGATTGGGTGTTTACTCCAGCACCGGTCCCTTCAACATCTAGAATATTAACTGGCTCATAGACTACTGCAGCGTATCTTCCGCCTGGTGCAGCATCAGCTGGCACCTGAAGAAAATAGCTTAGCTCCTTCGTAGTTCCTGCTGGAACAGTGAAGGAATTTGGCGTCACTGCAAGCCAAGTGGCAGCAGAATATTTTTCAGTTAAGGTTTCATCAGCAAGAAGATTTGGAGTTCCAATCTTATCTTCTACGATAAAGTCATGAATATTTGCCTGGAATGTGAGGTCAGTATTTCCTCCATTTGTAACTTTGAGAACCCCTTCAGCACGTTCTCCTGGGATAAGAGTATGCTCAATGGTTGGCGGAGATATTGTGATGCTTCTTTGAGGTGCTTCTTGTGCGAATACGATCTGAGCGAGAGCCACGAAGAAGAAGGAAATAAGGATTGCGGGGAGTGTTATTTTTATAAAATATTTTGCTTGAGCAGGATGTTTCATATTTTTATTATTTATTAATTTTTATATAATCTCAACTCTAGAATACTGGTGTTGCCACATACGTTATTACTGTTCTATATGATCCTGGGGGGATTCCCGGATCTACAGACGCGGCGTACGCAACAGAAATTACTCCATTTCCAGTAACAAGTGAGTTACCAATAGGTCCTACTGCATCTGATGCAAGAGTAAGTGGTGCACTCTGTGTAGGCCACGCATACAGACAAATCGGATCTGTTGAACCACTTACAAAGCTGCTACATGCAGTACTTGCAGTAGAATTCCACGTGGCAGTAGTTACATCAAGTCCACACGGATGAATACCGAACCAGTCAGCGCCACTTGAAGGGAATGCAGTCGGAGTGGTAGAGGAGTTAAGGAAAAATCCGGTTTCTGGGTTGATGAGTTGTCCGGATGATGTTGCAGCGAGAATATATCCTCCAGCAGCATTCGTGGTTATGTTGATTCTTTGTGCTGCAATATTTCCTACTTTTACATCAGTTCCTGATGGAGTATTAGCGAGGAGTCCAAGGTTTACCTCAGTAGAAGTAGAATCAATCCCAGCATTTGTTGTTTCCGTTTGCAAGCATCCGGTCGTGTTTCCGAGATTAATTGCTGATCCATTTCCAATCCCAGAAATAGTGAAGGAGAGTGTTGGATCTACAGTTGCCCGAACGGTAACAGATTCAATAGTGCCGATAGCAATAGTAGCGTTATCGAGATTCACATCAGATGCATCTCGAGTCTGAGCATTTATTTTCCAGACATCAGCAGTCCCAGCTGATGCAGTCTTTGTCGGGTTAATGAGTGTCGGTGTCTGGGCAGAGCAGTCACCAGCTGCAATAGTTGTGCAACCGATAAATATATCTACAACGCTTCCTGAGACAATGCTTCCACTATTAAGGGTAATGATGATCTCTGGTGAGTCCCCAGCGCTCGCAGGATTTGTGGCAGCGGCAGTAATATTTGCGGTGATATCCGTTCCATCATCTACTACGTGAATGAGTGTGGCAGCGTTCGTATCGAGGTCGTTGAACTGGAATGTAGAGGCAGAAGGAGAAGCTTCATTATTTGCATCTCCAGTCTCAAGTATTGGGAAGGTGAGTACAATGTCTCCAGAGGTAGGAATCGTTTGAGGTATAGTAAATTGGATTCTATGCATAGCAGTGATTGGTACAATGAGAACATCTGAGTCAGCTCCAGCCCCAGCGCCGACAGCCTCTGAAAAATACACAGTAGTGAGTGCTGCAGATTGTGAAGCGATAATTGTTGCTGCATCAATAAGTGCGCCACTTTGCCCTTGTCTGATTTGTGCAGAATCTGATGCAAGATAGAACGATCCATTATTCAGAATCGCTGCTGTAGTGTCAGTACCAGAAACATCTGAAGAAAAGGGTGAAGCGGCTGAAGGGCGAGATGTTGTAATAGTGTTACTTGCGTTTATAAGTGTTGCTGCGTGAGCATTTTTCGTGAAAACAAAAAGGAAGAGCCCTGTAATACCGATGCTTATGCCCAGCAAAGGCAGAAGAAGATAAATTCTAGAAATCATACAATATTATTTAAGACACATTTATATAGTCTTGTCAAGGAAAAAATATAAATTCATGATAAATGACCCCACGTAGTATATTAGGATAAATTGGGTTTTTTTTGGAAAAGTTTCATAGAGTGTATTGGCAGCGCGTATTTTTTATATAAATATGAGTCTATAGAAATCTGCACCAAAGAATGAATACAAGATTAGTGTTGGAATAGGAAGTAATCGTGGTGCATTGGATGTCGCTTTTTGAATTTGTCAAATATAATGAAAAGAAATTTCGGCTGTGTTTTCCAGAAGAGAAGTATAAGCAGTGCAATGAAAATCAGAAGAAGTGGTGCGAGAAACAGAATTCCCGGGAATCGGTCATCAATATCTTGTGCAAAACCGGTTATATCATCACGAATTTTTTCAGGAAGGGTAATCACCTCAAGGATAGCTTTATTTTCTGGATCTAGGGATGTTTTTTCACCAAGGACTCCACGAGATGAGAATGCATATGTTCCGGCGGGAGGGTTCTCGAAAATATATTCGTAGTATCCTGTTTCATCTGATTGAATAGTAACTGTTTCATTATTGAACTGAATATTTACTTGAGCATGTGGCATAGAATATCCAAATATCTGCGCGTTTTCTCCGACTGTTATAAGTTTTTTTGAAAGCCCAATAGTCGGTGGAAGGAAAATATCCTCGTATGTTTCGCCGTCGCGGGTAATTTTTTCTATTTCCACACAAGATTCGGACTCTCCAACTCTCCGAAAGTCTATCGCGGTAAAGCAGAATCCTGGAAAGTCATCTGTGATAAGGAGTTCTGAGATTGTAAAATGCCCATTCCCATCAGCAGTAGTTGAGCTCATAAAAATTCTCCGAAGCGTTTCTATGACTACGGATGCATTGGGAGATTGATAGCCGGTAACTGTTATAAATCTGTCACCTACGGTAGCGTTTACTGTTGTGTTCCCTGATTGCGATTTTTCCGGAAAAGTCATCGTCTGGGCGTGCAGTGGAGTCGTGATAGTAGTGAATAGTAGAACCGTACAAAAAAATACTGCTTTTCTCATACGATAAGTATTTCGTATTTTCGGGAAAGTCGCAAGTTGAATTTTCTATTTAAAGATGATGCGATAAAGATTTGGGGGAATGGATGAATCGTTAAAACTCGTAAGAATGACCATGCCAGCTCCATCCGGCCATGGTACAAGAAAATTATTGATAAATGGTCCAGCGTACACAGTTGTTTTATTGAATCCGTCATATTCTACCGAGTTAATCCTATTGTTTTCTATATAGTAGAGATGTCTGTTATCAGGATGCCAGATAAATTGTGGAAATTCTGTATCTTCAGTTTTTTCACGAAATAGATAATTTTTATCGTCTTTAATATTGTAAACATAAAGATTTCCCTCTACGACGTTTCGTACCTCAGGAGTAGAGTTTGTGCTCGGGATGGGCGGGTTGATTGCTATAGAGAGCGTTCCGGAAGCTGATGCTGTATAGAGAATATTGTCTTCTTCTGGTGAAAAGAGAGGATTTGCAAAATACTCTTTTGCAAGAATTCTAGCATTTTTCGGCATCGAGCGAAGTCGTTCATCGAGAATTTCTTCCATATCTTGTTTCCAGTTTTCACGAATAGTATCTGCACTTGCGGTAACGAGTAGTGGTGAAGGATTGAATTCATTTGTTCGCAACAAGTAGCTTCTTGCTGAACCACTTGCGGTAGGTGTTATGGTTGCGAGAAGCTCTGAGCTATCTGGTGAAAACTCGAGTGTCGCTTCTGAAAAGTTATCAATGAGATTACTACTGATTTGTCGGTGTGCATCTCCGATAGGCAGAAATCCTCGATTAAGATTCATGATATAAACGCCATTCAAATTTGCAGAAGCAGATGCTACGGTGTAGGCAAGTATTTGCCCCTTACTATCTGAAACGGGGTTTGAGATTCCTGTAGTCGTGAGATTGGTAAGTTGAGGAGCTTTTGGGAAAAGAAGTGCATTTGTTTCGGTAACCTGTTCGTTTTTTATTACTATTTCTTTTTCCCAAGGAAAATATCCATCCTTTTCAATCTTTACTGTATATTTGCCAGGTTTGAGATTTATTGTGTCATCTGTTGCGGTTGAAAGCTCGCCATCAATAAATGTCCGGGCGCCATCAGGGGAAGAGGTGATTACGAGCAATCCAGTTCCGGCAACAATTTGTCGCCCAGATTCGTCTTTTGTGATGCGGTAGCCCTTTCCATATGCTATTGCCCCAATCGCAACAATAGATATTACGAGAACAATCAGAATAGTCCTGAGCATCGGGCTTTTGACGTGTTTTACCATAGTTGTATAAGTATCTCGGAAATAATTTCAGGAATCAAGTCTTCGGGAGTAATAAAAGTGTATTATACCATATCAAATATTTTCTTTGGGATATACTCTTATTACCTATACTTGCAACGGATTTTATGTACTGTTATAGTAAATAATAGCTAGGCAAGAATGATATAGAAAGGTAGTATTTAGATATATTTCTACGTTTAGCATTTCGCGCATATTATTTTTATCACAATGTTTAGTAAACGAATAGGAATAGATTTAGGGACGGCGAATATGCTCGTGTATCTCGGTGGGCAGGGTGTTGTGTTGAATGAGCCGACAGTTGTTGCAGTACGCGCAGACACGAATCAAGTTGTTGCTGTAGGGCTCGAGGCAAAAGACATGCTTGGGAGAACACCAGGAAATATTGTTGCATCTCGACCGCTCAAAGACGGAGTGATCGCTGATTATCAGGTGACACAATCGATGCTTGAGTATTTTATCCAGAAAGTGTCAGGGAAATCTCGTTTGATAAAACCTGAAGTTATGGTGTGTATTCCTTCAGGAATTACTCAGGTAGAAAAACGGGCAGTGCTTGATGCGACTCATGCTGCGGGAGCTCGGGCGGTGTATTTAATAGAAGAGCCGTTAGCAGCTGCAATTGGTGCAAAAATTCCGATAGCTCAAGCGAGCGGGCATATGATTTTGGATAGTGGAGGCGGAACTACAGACGTTGCGGTGATTTCTTTGGGTGGGATTGTAAATCACGCATCTGTACGCGTTGGTGGCGATGCACTTCAGGAGGCAATGGTGAACTATGTCAGGAAGAAATTCGGAATATTGATTGGAGAGCGTTCATCTGAGGACATGAAAATAAAATTAGGAAATGCAATTCCTTCAGAAAGCTCTGAAAAAAAGATGGAGATTCGAGGCCGCGATAGTGTTTCTGGTTTGCCGCGGCAAGAAGAGATTACCGAAGGGCAAGTCTTTGAAGGGATCGAGCCGATCCTGAAAAAAATTATCTCAGCTATACGTGAGGTTTTTGAGAAGACTCCTCCAGAGTTGTCATCTGACATTATTGAGAAGGGGATAGTTCTTACCGGAGGCACTATGCTTTTGAGAAATATAGATAAATACATTACTCGTGAAACAGGAGTTCCAGCATATGTTGCTGAAGACCCATTGTATTGTGTGGTGCGTGGAACAGGGGTCGCTATAGAAAATTTAGAATTATATAAAAGAAGCATCAATAAAAAGTAGGAAAATCTATTTTATCTTATAAGTAAATATTATATCTATATTTGATTTTGAATATTTTGGGAAAATTTGTACATTTCATAATAAATAGAGGGTAGTTTTCACAATCTGGTCCTAAATTGTTCCAAATTGAGATGACTTATAGATATTATTATATTGATATATGTAAAATATCTAAAATTTGCAGTCTATTTTAGATTATATTGATATTTTGAGATAAATCTAGAGTATAAAAAGTGAACGAATTATAGTAAAATTGGTGAATTGTGCGATATGTATAAAGTCTTTTAGTATTATGAAGAGATTATCTGTGACTACATTATTAGGAGTTTCTCTTTCCACGGAAAAAAAGGATTATATCCTTTTAGAAATCATTAAAGGACTGAAGTATCGGAAGGATAAATTCTATATAGTAACCCCAAACCCAGAACTTATAATGATAGCTTTGAAGGATAAGGAGTATAGATCTGTCCTTAATCAGGCTCAATGGTCTCTTTCGGATGGTATTGGTGTGCTCATGGCAGCACGATTCCTCGGATTGGGCATCAAGAGTCGTCTTACTGGAGTAGATTTCATGCAAGAGTTAGTATCAAAATGTGCAGAACAGGGCTTAACGACGGGATTTTTTGGTGCAGCCCCGGGTGTAGCAGTGAAGACTTCCAGCTGCTTAAAAAAAATCTATCCAAATCTCAAAGTTGTATATGAAAATGATAAATGGGATATAAGAGAACTGAAAGGGAAGCATATAGACATGTTGTTTGTGGCATTGGGATCGCCAAAGCAAGAGAAGTGGATAGCGAAAAATCTCTCAAATCTTCCTGTAACCTCAGCGATGGGAGTCGGTGGTGCATTTGATTTTTTAAGTGGATCTGTTCCGCGTGCCCCAAAAATTATGAGGAGTATTGGGCTTGAGTGGCTGTTTCGACT
>Ga0265293_10004359_pt1 | contig 25048 bp, 24 predicted proteins | sample Munlanlewell138R_FD_192505 | JGI IMG/M metagenome (GOLD analysis project Ga0265293, IMG submission 192505) | Leachate microbial communities from a municipal landfill in Southern Ontario, Canada - Leachate well 138R | ecosystem: Engineered > Solid waste > Landfill > Unclassified | place: Canada...
CTCTCATTTTTACACCTTCTTCAACTTTTTGTTGAAAAAAAGTGTATCATATTTTACTTTTTACTAAAAGCCCTTTTTGTACATTTTTTTACCACCACTTTTGTACATTTTATCACCGCCACTGACACTATGTTAGTTCCCGCCTCGGGGTATATGTCCGTCAACACCCTCTTGTATCCGTTTGCTTGCGCATGTATCAAAGGAGCCCCCGCGGCAAGCGAAGCGGAGGGTGTAAGTACAATCGGCAACGGCTGATATTCAATTTTTATCATCGCTAACGCTTGCTCTGCCGTTACCTCATCTTTGGCAACCGCAATGGCTATCGGTTCGCCGGCATACCGCACGATATCTTGCGCAAGCGCAGGTCTGTCTTGAAGCAGCGGCCCGAATAAAACATTGCAATGCTTGCCTGTCAAAATCGCTTTAACGCCGTTTAACGACTCAGCTTCGCAAGTGTCCATCTTTAAAATTCGGGCATGCGCATGGGCGCTTGTGAGCAGGCGAGCGCATAAAAAGCCGGCATGTGAAAGGTCATCGGTATATTTTGCTTTACCTGTAACCTTATCCCATGCGTCTTTTCGCCTGATACTTTTACCTATTGCAGTGTTCATACGGCGAACAACCCCTTCGTTAAAAATGCTTACAGCTTTATCGGCCGCCAATCTTAAGCTGTTTTATTGCGGCATTATTTATTATCCATTTTATTTTTAAAATTATACAAAAATGGATATAATGAGGGTGTCAGGTAAAATTAAAGGAGGCAAAAAATGAATCCGTTTGAAGAAAAGCCGATACCAATCAACGATGGGATTGACGATTGGGCATCCATTTACCCTGTTTCGTATTCCAAACAAAGAATTGACCCATATACAAAATTGCGTATCATACTAAGTAATTGCGTTGAGGTTGGGGAGATTTTGTTTAAAAACATCTTCCTTTGCAACTGCACAAACAATGACTTGCGGCGAGAAGTTTCTCTTTTGCGCCGAATAGAACAGCAACAGCAAAAGCATATAAACTGGTTAAAACCTATTGACGAAACCACGCTTGAAACAACAATCGGTTATGAGCATTTGGAAGTAGCCCTAACGGCTTGTCTTGCCCAAAACGAGCCGGACGGGTATGTAAAACAGGTGTTTGAATTTTCTTTGATAGAGGATTTAGACCATCTTTACCGATTTTCCAATTTACTGGATTTAGATTCGCAAATCCCGGCGCAGCAGCTTGTCCAAAGCTATGTTGACATCACCCCCGGGCGGCCTGCCATAGCGCAGCACCGTTTTCCGTTCGATTCAGTGCGGCATTCGGTTGATTTTACAAAGGCGGATATTGCAACAAAGCTAAACATATTGATTGCAGCTTCATGTCAGCAGCAGACGGAAAATTATTATATGAATGTCGGTAATTCATATTATAACGATTTGGGGCGTCGGTTGTATTTGGAAATTGCAATGATAGAGGGAGACCATGCCGGGCAATACCGCTCATTGATTGACCCAAATTGCACATGGCTTGAAAAATTGTTGTTGCATGAATACATGGAGTGTTACCTTTACCACTCTTTTTACAATGACGAGCCGGACAAAGCCATACGAGAAGTTTGGGGAAGGCTTTTTCAGCAGGAACTTTCACATTTGCAAAAGGCTGTCGGTCTGCTTATGCAATATGAAAATAAAAGCTTTGAACAGGTGATTCCGAATGCCGTATTTCCAAAGCTGATAAAATTTGACGATACGCGTAATTATGTGCGTACCGTGCTCAAAGAGCAGGTTTTACTTACCGCCGACCGTGAACGGTACGCACCGATTGACACCCTGCCTGACGACCATGACTACTTTTTTTATCAAGACCGTGTAAACCATGATATAAAAACTGTTGCAAGCCATAATGTTGTCACCTCGCATATGCAAAAGTATAACATTGATTATCGGGCGGAAGAAAAGACAAACCCTGTTGATGCTTTTGCCGACAGAACGGCAGACAACACGCAAATTGCGCGCAGCCCAAATAAAACTTAAGCTTTATGAAGCTTTTATTGCAACGCCAATGTAAAAACAATGTACAAGCAAAGCGTCAATACGGCTAATGCGCTTTTGAAAGCAAAAACCTTTCGCGACGAAAATTTTGTAAGCAAGCTTGAAAGCTTTTTTTCCGCATTTTTAACGGGCTTTAAAATAGGGCTTGCATATTGGTACGCAGCAAACAAAATAAGTGATGTTGCAAAGTTTTCAACAACGAAAAACTTAACAAACTTATCTGCATTGCTTATAACGGAAATATCCCTCATCCAGCTTGGGACGAGCAAAAGGATGTATAAAATATACATCAACCGCCAAAATGTGTTCATTGCCAAAACGACAACTGTTTTTGCCGCAATGTGGTTGCGTTTTCCATTGAAAAAGCGTTTTGTCAAATGTATAACAAGCCCGATTGCAAGCGCCTCGAACACTATTGAAATTGCCGGGTTAATCACCTTATCAATTCTTATCGGAGAAAGCAAATTAAGCATTTTTACCGATGCGCAAAGCAGCCCCGCCAAAAACACGGCAGAGGGGCTTTTTGTTTTTCGATACACATTGGCAAGAAAAAAACAAGCGGCGGGGTACCAAATCAACCAACCGTAGCCGAACGAAACAGCATGCAAAGCATAGCCGACGGTTGCCTCAAAAACCCCCCATATCGCACCCCAAAAAACAATATTTATTACGGCAGATAACAGCTTGCTTTTGTTTTCTGTTTTCAAGTTTATCAACCCCCAACATATTCGTTATTTAAATTATATGCGGCGGCTTTAGGCATAATGATTAAAGCGATAACTTGCGAACCCTTTTGACTTTGACCGCATATAATAATAGTGACATGAAAAGCTGCGCATTTTTGCGTTGCTTTTATGTGTTTGGCAAAGGGAGAGCCAAACTATTTAACATCCTTTAAAGGAAAAAATATTGGCGCCGGCTGCACCGGCGGATAGGAGAATAGTTATGGAAACATGGCTCACAAGCCTAAGAACCAACACACCGCAAGAGGGTTTTGAACTTGCAATAGTGCTCTCGCAAAAAGGTGTTGAATATACGCAGCCATCGGAACAAGTGCGAAATAGGTTGCGCCCCGTTTACTCAACAAATGCAGATAGTCTTATTGCCGCTTCCCAGGTTGTTGCAACAAACTTTACAACGGTTGCGGCCGCTAATAATTATTGGAATCAGCGATAACTCCTTTGCAAAACGGCTTGCCCATTTTACGGCAGGCCGTTTTTTTAATTGACAATTTTGTTTAAAATGCTATAATTATTCATAAATAGGCAATATTATATCAACGGCATTTTAACAGAGGGGGGTTTAATGCAACATCATTGTAAAAAAGTTATAGACGGTTTAAAGTTAAAATACCAAAGCTTCAAATGGACGAACAAAAGCAGCGGCAAGGATGCCGTTACATATCTTCTAACAGATAAAGACGAACGAATGTATGTAAAAGTATCAAGCGGCAACCTTATTAAAAATCAAGTTGATATGCTGCTCTATTTGGAGGGCAGGCTGCCCGTTCCTAAGGTAATTGAATACGATGTTGGCTGCGAATATGGTTATGTTATAATGTCTGAAATTAAGGGCGTTAACTTCAAGGAGTATCTGTCTTGCATAACGCCAAAAAGGGCGGTTGAAATTTATGCGGACGCTTACGGCATTATAAGCGAAAGCGGTATAACGCACGGCGATTTTTGCCCGCTTAATATTATAATCGGCGAGGGTGAAAAAATTGCGGGGTTCGTTGATTTTGAAAAAGGCGCAAAGTGCAAGTCGGGCAGGGATTTGGACGAATCGGTTTTTATCATAAATCGGCATTATGGAAAGCAATATGTTAAATATTTTTTTCAATTAATAGGAGGAAATCAACATGAAATATAGAAATTTAATTATTACAGGCATGCTTCTTGCTTTGGGGGTTATACTTTCAAGAATAGTGCATTTGATACCGTTGCCGCTGCCTGCGTATGCATTCTCGCCATTGCATTTGCCGGTCTTTATTTGCGCAGCGATATGCGGGTGGAAGTATGGGCTTGCTTGCGGCGTTCTGCTTCCGTTTTTATCTTACTTTGTTTCGGGAAAACCGCTTCTTTACCCCTCCGCAATTGCAATGGCTGCCGAAATGGCGGCATACGCCTTGGTTACAGCGGCTATAATAGACATAAAAATATTTAAAATTGACATAACGGTAAAAACATTTATTGCGGTGTTGATTGCGCAAATTGCAGGCAGAATTATAGGCGGCGCTGTTACGGCTGCTTTGTTGGGCGCGAAGGGCGAAACATATTTGTTTAAAACTTTTGTTGTTTCATACTTTTTGAACACACTCCCCGCCATCATATTGCAGCTTGTTATAATCCCGCCAATTGCTAAGTCGGTAGATTATTTTAGGTTAAAAGGCGCTGCCTAATAATTTAGCGGCGCGGCTTATTCTTTGTTTTTAGCGGTTTCGCTTGGGGTTTTCCCCGTGATGGATTTATAAGCCCTGTAAAAGTTTGAATAGTCGTTAAAACCGCTTGCAAAGCAGGCTTGCGTAGGCAGCTGACCTTCCAAAATTAAACGGTCCGCCAGCATCACCCTTTTATAAGTAATATACTTATTTATTGAAAAGCCGGTAGCTTTTTTAAAGATGTTGCAAAGGTGATACTTCGTTATAAAAAATTTGTCTGATATAATATTTAAAGAAAGCGGCTCGCTGATGTGCGCATTTATAAACTCCAAAATTTCCGCCATTTTATTGTTGCTTGGCGGATTGCTGGGCAGGCGGTCAAAGGCGGTTAGGTTGTTGATAATATAAAGCATTTGAAAAATAATGCATTTGGCAACCAACTCGTTTTCCGCCCCTCCCTCAGAACAATGAAGGGCAAGCTTTTTGAACAAATCAAAAATTCCGCTTTCTTTAACTTTGCCCGCATCGATGTTGTTGCCTTGACCGAGCTTGCGGAACTTAAAGGCGCGAAAACAATCTATACCGTGCGAAATAAACGGAACGGTGAATTTTTTATCGATTTTTAAGACCATGCGTTCATACGGCTCTTGCTCTGATATAACAAGGTTGTGAATTTCGCTGGGGCTCATTATCAATATCGAGTTGGAAGCCAAGGGATATCGGCTGCCTTCAATGTTATATTCTCCCCTGCCTTTGATAAAAAGGTAAATTTCATAAGTCTTTTCATAATGCAGCTGAAAATCCTTTTGCATCGGGTTTTCGTCAATTGTATGATGAAAGTAGAAAGAGCCGTCATCGGCTGTATAAACCAGATTCATTGTTTTCACACTCTTTTCGAATTTTTATCAATTTAACACCAAATGACTTATAATTATAATACCACAACTTTTGCAATGTTTCAAGCAAAAACAGCATTGAGTATTGGTAAAATTAATGCTATATTAAAATAGGGAAAAGTATTATTATCGCCATTTGCATGGTAAAATGGAGGGATATTTTGAAATATAAGCTTATTGCGGTTGATGTTGACGGCACATTGTTAAACAGCAAATCCGAACTTAGCGAGGATACGGAAAAAGCAATAAAAAATGCGGTTGATGCGGGCGCTTTTTTCATCGTTTCAACCGGCAGACCTGCGGCGGGTATAAAGCGTTTTAGCAAGGTTGCAGGCGTTGATATGCCGTTTATATTGTTTAACGGCGCCGTTGTAATGATGAGTATGTCCCAAAAGGTTTTGTATCGTCAAGGGCTTGACATTTCGGTTGCCGAAGAAATTGTTGCCGCAGGGAAACAGCGTAACACCACCATTGCGATATGGACAGAAAAGAATTTGTGCGCTTTTTCGTTAAATGACAGAATTAAAAGTTACAAAAGTATATCCGGCATTGAGCCTTTAATTATAGAAAAGGTTAGCGATTTAAAAAATGAAACGATTATAAAGGTTTTGTGGTATGATGAGGTTGACAAAATATCGGAATATCAAACCGAAATGCAAGACTGGTTTGGGGAAAAAGCCAATTGCCATATATCACGACCGTACTTTCTTGAATTTGTTGATTTGAAAGCCTCAAAGGCAATAGCTTTAGAAAAAATCGGTGAATGGTTTGATATAGAGCGCAAAGAAATGATTGCGATAGGAGACGGATATAACGACATTTCAATGATAGAATACGCCGGTTTGGGCGTTGCAATGGGCAATGCGCCGGACGGAGTTAAATCGGTTGCCGATATTGTTGCGCCGACAAACGACAATGACGGGGTTGCAAAAATAATAAACAAATATATTTTAAACAAATTTTAAGCGAAAGGGAGATAATTAATGAAAATCAAATTAAGAGAAGATGCAAAATATGCTTTGATTGTTCCTTCCAGCATGGGCGTGCGCATTACGCCGGTAAACGGTCAACCCGTTTATAACAGCAATATGTTTATGATGCACGCAACCAGCGCCGAAACAAATGTTGCAACAATAGCTTCAAGCCTTGGATTGCCTGCAAAGGTGCTTACTACATTTGTAAAGGATTCCGGCATTGCCGATTTTATTAAGCGTGATTTAAGAGCCCGAAACATTGATTATGAGGGTGTTGAGCGGGAACAGGGCGACCCATGGGGGTTTCGGCATCAGTTTAATGTTGCGGACAGCGGCTATGGCGCGCGCGGTCCACGCGTTTTAAACGACAGGGCGGGCGAAGTGGGGCGTGAACTTAGCATAGACGATTTTGACTTAGACCGAATATTCGGTGATGAGGGCGCTCAAATTTTGCATATGTCCGGGCTGATAGCCGCTCTTTCGCCTCAAACAAGCAAGTTTTGTCTTGCGCTTGCCGAAAAGGCAAAGCAATATGGAACTGTTGTTTCGTTTGATTTGAACTATCGCGAATCTTTTTGGAAAGGCAGAAAAGAAGAATTAGCGGCGGCGTTTGATAAAATTGCATCGGTTGCCGATGTTTTGATTGGAAACGAGGAAGATTATCAACTGTGCTTGGGCGTTAAAGGACCGGAGGCGGGCGGTAAGGATTTGGCTGCGCAAATAAACAGCTTTAAAGGCATGATAAATAACGTTAAGGCAAAATACCCGAACATTAAATTTTTCGGAACAACCCTAAGACAGGTTATATCGGTAAATGAGCATCTTTGGGGCAGCATAATTTTAAACGGCGATGAATGGAACGTTATAGAGCCGAGCGAAATCCATGTTCTTGACCGAATTGGCGGCGGAGACGGCTTTGTGGGCGGTTTGTTATATTCCATCTTAAAAGGCTTTGAAACGGAAAAATGCAATCGGTTTGCATGGGCAACCGGGGCTATGGCAACCACCTTTTTGACCGATTATGCAACGGTTGCGGACGAGGAGCAGGTTTGGAGCATTGCAAAAGGCAACGCAAGGGTAAAAAGATAGTTATGTATAAATCCTAAAAGGAGAGTGCGGTTTAGTTTGGAAAAAACCTTTGGGTTTTTCCAAACTAACCTGCCTTCGGCGGAATTTATGCGCCGCCGAAATTTTCCTCGCTTCGCTTGGAAACGGCGATGCGCAAAGCACCATTCATACGCCTTATCTCGGCTCACGGTAGGGGTATAGGTGCAAGCTTTAATAAAATTTTGTGAGCCGGAAAGGCTAATGGTGCTTAATTATGAAAAAAGCAAATATCGGTTTGGTTGGTCTTGCCGTAATGGGCGAAAATTTAGTTTTGAATATGGAAAGCAAAGGCTTTACCGTTGCTGTGTTTAACCGCACCACCTCTAAGGTGGACGATTTTTTAAACGGCAGAGGCAGCGGTAAAAATATTATAGGCGCACATTCTCTAAAAGAACTTGTTGAAAAGCTTGAAAAACCGCGCAAGGTATTTTTAATGGTTAAGGCGGGCAAGCCGGTTGATGATTTTATTGATATGCTTATTCCGCTTTTGGAACAAGGCGACATAATTATAGACGGCGGCAACTCGCATTTTCCGGACACGATACGGCGAACGGAATATGTGGAAAGCAAGGGCATGCTCTATGTCGGCACAGGCGTTTCGGGCGGTGAAGAAGGGGCGCTTTTAGGGCCTTCGTTAATGCCGGGCGGTTCGCCCAAGGCATGGGCGCATGTAAAAGATATATTCCAAGCTGTTGCGGCAAAGGTTGAAGACGGCTCTCCTTGCTGTGACTGGGTGGGCGAAGGCGGCGCAGGTCACTTTGTAAAAATGGTTCATAACGGCATTGAATACGGCGATATGCAGTTGATTTGCGAGGCATACCACATAATGAAAGATGTTTTAGGTATGAGCGCCGACGAAATGCATGATGTGTTCAAAGAGTGGAACGAAAGTGAGCTTGACAGCTATTTAATTGAAATAACAAGAGATATTCTTGCTTTTAAAGATGAGGACGGCACAAATATAGTTGATAAAATTCTTGATGCCGCCGGGCAAAAGGGCACCGGAAAATGGACTGCCATTGCCGCATTGGACGAAGGAACACCGCTTACGCTTATCGGTGAAGCAGTTTTCGCACGCTGCTTGTCGGCGTTAAAAAGCGAGCGCGTTATCGCCTCTGAAGTGTTGACAGGGCCAAAACCTTCTTTTAACGGCGATAAAAAAGAGTTTATCAATGACATTAAAGCCGCTCTTTATGCATCCAAAATTATATCGTATGCGCAGGGGTACGCTTTAATGAGGGCTGCCGCAAAAACATACGGTTGGCATCTGAATTATGGCGGTATTGCACTAATGTGGCGCGGCGGGTGCATTATACGCTCAATATTTCTTGGCAAAATCAAAGAAGCGTTTGACGAAAATTCGGAACTTGCAAACCTTATGTTAGCGCCGTTTTTCAAAGACGCATTGACAAAACGCGACAGCGGGTGGAGGAATGTGTGTGCAACCGCAATTTTAAACGGAATTCCAACCCCGGCATTTTCGTCGGCGCTGGCATATTATGACGGATACAGAAACGAACGCCTGCCCGCCAACTTATTGCAGGCGCAACGCGATTATTTCGGCGCGCACACATATGAGCGAATTGATAAGCCAAGGGGCGAGTTTTTCCACACCAATTGGACGGGCAGAGGCGGCGAAACATCCGCAACTATATATACCGTATAGGGTTGAGGGTTATCAATATAGAGCGCTTGCTCTATCAGACCCACGATAGAGCGCAAGCGTATTTTGTGGGTCGGAAAGGGTAATAACCATGCTTATTTCACTAACTGCCGATACGCCGAAGGGAATATCGGACAACAAGCTGTTTGCCGCTTTGGCACAATCGCTTGAGGGCAGGCAGCTTAAAAAGGTGTTGCTTATTCCCCCCGATTTTACTCGGTTTCATTCGGGGGCGGGGAAAGTTACAAATGAATATTACAAGCTGTTAAAAGACAAGTGCCAAGTAGACATTTTGCCGGCGCTCGGCACCCATGTAAAGATGACGCCGGAGGAATGCGCCGAAATGTTTGGCGACATTCCGTATGAACTGTTTATAGAGCATAAATGGCGAACCGACATTGTTAAATTGGGGGAGGTTCCGGCAGATTTTGTTTCGGAGGTTTCGGAGGGCTTGGTAAATGAACCGATATCGGTTGAGGTTAACCGCCTTATTACGGATAAAAGCTATGACCTTATAATTTCAATCGGTCAGGTTGTCCCGCATGAAGTTGTGGGCATGGCAAATTACAGCAAAAACATATTTGTCGGCTGCGGCGGCAGTGATATGATAAACTCATCGCATATGTTGGGCGCTGTTTATGGAATGGAAAGGGTTATGGGGAAAGACCATTCGCCTGTTCGCAAGGTGTTCGACTATGCCCAAAAGCATTTTTTGGCAGACCTTCCGTTGATTTATGTGTTGACGGTAACGACGGCGCAGCAAAACGAAATTTTTATTCACGGGCTGTTTATCGGGAACGAGCGGTCCTTGTTTGAGCAAGGGGTGGCGTCCAGCCAACAAAAAAATCTAACGTTTGTTGAAAAGCCGTTTGAAAAGGTTGTGGTGTTTCTTGATCCGAAAGAGTTTAAAAGCACATGGCTTGGCAACAAGGCAATTTACAGAACGCGCATGGCGATTGCCGACGATGGCGAGCTTATTATTCTTGCCCCGGGGGTAAACAAATTCGGGGAAGATTCGGAAAATGACAGGTTAATACGCAAATACGGCTATGTGGGCAGAATAAATGTTTTAAAACTGACGGAACAAAACGAAGATTTGAAAAATAATTTATCTGTTGCCGCACATTTGATTCACGGCTCATCGGATGACCGATTTTCTATTACCTATTGCACAAAACATTTAACAGAAAGGGAAGTTACCGATGCGGCTTTTAGCTATATCCCTTATGATGAGGTTATAAAGCGATATAACCCAGCATTGCTCAAAGACGGGCACAACACCCTTCCCAACGGCGAGCGGATATATTATATATCAAATCCTGCGCTTGGCTTGTGGGTAAGCAAAGAAAAGTTTTAAATTTTATACCGTTTCAAAATCAGGCGCAATTATTTTTGCGCCTGATTTTTTTGTGCCAATGATATATATAAACAAAGTTTTGCAAATGTGTTGACCTTAAAAATTTTATGTGGTAAAATATCAACAATTACAAATATTATATTGTCGGTGAGGTTATATGCCAACTAATTTGGATCAAACAGATAAAAAAATATTGCAACTGCTTGAGCAAGATTCATCCATTTCAAATTTAGAATTATCAAAGGCTGCGGGTCTTTCGCCTTCCGCGTGCCTCAGCCGCAAAAAAAACCTGCAAGAGAGCGGCGTAATTAAGCGCTTTACCGCCGTATTGGACGAAAAAAGATTGGGGCTTGAAGTTACGGCTTTTATTACGGTTAATTTATCGCCGTATGATAAAAATACCATTGATAACTTTGTTAAAAAGGTGAATGAGGTTCCGTATATCTTGGAATGTTACACGCTTGCGGGCAGCAAGGATTATTTACTAAAGGCATTGGCTCCCAATATGGATGTTTACAAAGAAAAGGTTATAGGCGCTTTGGTGTTAATTCCCGGTATCGGCAAGATGGAAACAAGCATCGCGGTCGGCGCCGAAAAAATAAAATCCGTCACACCATTATTGTGATATTCGCCCGGGCGGCGCAAAAATAAAAGGAGGGGTTTTTATTATGAAAAAAGCAATTAAAAGAGGAATAGTTTTTGCACTAATCTGCTGTATAGCGGTGGCATTTACTGCTTGCGGCGGGAAAAACGGCTCAGGGAACATCTTTAAAATAGGGGTTCTTCAATTGGCAACTCATGATGCTTTAGACGCCGCATATCAAGGCTTTGTTGACGGGCTGCAAGAGGCAGGTCTTAAAATGGATGTAGATTTTTCAATAGACTATCAAAATGCGCAAGGCGAAAAATCAAATTGTCAAACGATTGCCGCTAAGTTTGTAAATGACAAGGTAGACTTGGTTTTGGCTATCGCAACGCCTGCGGCGCAAGCTATGGCAAGCGAAACAAATAAAATTCCCATTTTGGTTACGGCGGTTACCGACCCGGCAGACTCAAAACTGGTGTTGTCAAACAGCAAATCCGGCACCAATGTGGCGGGAACCTCAGATTTAACGCCTGTTAAAGACCAGTTGAAGCTGCTGAAGGAAATATTCCCGAAAGCCGAAAATGTTGCTGTTTTGTACAACTCGGGTGAGCCGAATTCCGTGTTTCAGATGAAACTTGCAAAAGAAGCGGCGCCGGATTTTGGGCTTACCGTTATAGACGCAAGCGTTTCGCAATCGTCCGAAATTCAATCGGTTGTTGAATCGGTTGTTGGGAAGGCTGATGTGCTTTATGCGCCGACCGATAACATGGTTGCATCCGGCATGGCAACTGTTTCTTTAATTGCAAAAGAGGCGAAAATCCCTGTAATCGTTGGCGAAGAAGGGATGTTAAACAATGGAGGGCTTGCAACATACGGAATAAATTATTATGACCTTGGCAAGCTTACAAGTACGCAAGCGGTTGAAGTTATCCGAAATGACGCTAAGGTTGCCGATATGCCTATTCTTTATCTTACCGATTTTGAGCTTTTAATAAACAAAAAGGTTGCCGACGACTTGAAGATTGAAATTCCCAAAAGCTTGCTCGACAAAGCAAAGCTTGTAGAGGAATAAGCGTTTTATTAAATTTTGACTTTTGTGCCTTATCTTCGCTCCGCGGTAAGGATGCTTTTAAAAAACAGTTATATTATGCGGAGCGGGAAGGCTGGCGGTTACTGCTATGGGAGGTTTATTGCTGTCTGTCCAAAGCGCTGCTTCGCAGGGGGTGCTTTGGGGAATAATGACATTAGGGGTGTTTATCACCTTTAGAATTTTAAATTATGCCGACTTAACGGTTGACGGCAGCTTTGCTTTGGGCGGTGCGGTAAGCGCCATTATTATTGCCGGAGGCAAAGAACCGCTGCTTAGCCTGTTTGTTGCACTTTTGGCAGGGCTTGCGGCGGGGGCGGTAACGGGCATTTTGAACACCAAGCTTAAAATTCCCGCCATTTTGTCGGGGATTTTGTCTATGATTGCACTTTATTCCATCAATTTAACGGTGATGGGTGGAAAAGCAAACATAGCAATGTTAGGGTTGGATACAATATTTGTTAAGGTGCAGTATTTGCTGCCGAGCAGCTTTAACAGGGCGGCGGAAAGTCTTTCGGTCGGTCTTGCTTTTGCTGTTGTGGTAATTACAATATTATATTGGTTTTTCGGCACGCAAATAGGCGAGTTGATTCGTGCAACCGGGAATAATGAATATATGGTTCGCGCGCTCGGCGGCAACACCGACACGATGAAAATTCTTGGGCTTATGATAAGCAACGGGCTTGTGGCGTTATCGGGCGGGCTTGTGGCGCAAAGTCAAGGGTACGCCGATGTGGGCATGGGCTCGGGCGCTATTGTAATTGGCTTGGCGTCGGTCATTATCGGCGAGGTTATTTTTGGCGACCGATTTAATTTTTATTATAAAATGGCATCCGTTGTGGCAGGCTCGGTTATTTATCGCGTGATTATTGCGATTGTGCTGCGCATGGGGCTAAAATCAACCGATTTAAAGCTGTTTACAGCCATCATTGTGGCTGTTGCGCTGGCAATTCCGGTTATTAAAAAGCCGTTTATAAAACCCAAAATTGCGGAAAGGAAAGCAAGGTAAAGCTATGCTAAAAATTTGCAACTTAACCAAAGTGTTTAACATTGGAACAATTAACGAAAATATTGTGCTTTCCGATTTTAATTTGCATGTTAAAGAAAACGAATTTGTAACGGTAATCGGCGGCAACGGCTCGGGTAAAACAACATTGCTCAATATGATTGCAGGGGTTTACATGCCGGAGGCGGGGCAAATTGTGTTAAACGGGAAGGACATAACAAAAATGCCGGAATATAAACGCTCTGCCCTTTTGGGCAGGGTTTTTCAAGACCCGATGAAAGGTACGGCATCAAGCATGGAGATTATCGAAAACCTTGCAATTGCCAATCGTCGCGGAATGAGCAGAGGGCTTGGCTGGGGCGTGAAAAAAACCGAAAAAGCTCGCTTTGGCGAATATTTAAAGCTGTTGGACTTAGGCTTGGAAGCACGCCTTCATGTTAAGACGGGGCTTCTTTCGGGCGGTCAGCGGCAAGCGCTTACCTTGCTTATGGCAACCCTTCAAAAGCCAAAACTGTTGTTGCTTGACGAGCACACCGCCGCGCTTGACCCTAAAACCGCCGCAAAGGTGCTGAATTTGACAAACGAGTTGGTTACTGATAATAATTTAACCACCATTATGATTACCCATAATATGAAAGATGCAATTCGATTGGGCAATCGGCTGATTATGATGCATGAAGGCAAAATTGTGTTTGATGTGACCGGCGAAGAAAAGAAAAACTTAAAGGTTACCGACCTTTTAAGTCGGTTTGAGGGAATAAGCGACAGAATGTTGCTTTCAAACTGACAAACTGTTTTTGGAGGCGTATTTTTTAAAGGGGTGCATTAAGTGCCGCGAATTTATGTTTTTTTATCTTCTTTTTTTAAATATGTGTTCATTGCAATAATCTATCTGTTCATCTTCGGAATAATGAAGATGATTTATCTTGACATCAGAAAAACAGATTTGCCTCGACCTAAAGGCATCCCGAAAGGCATGCCGTATCTTCAGCTTATAACAGATGCAAACACCCTTTATTTTGAGGTGTCAAAGGCGTATCCGCTTGACGGCGAAAAAATTATTATCGGCAGGGGCGTATCGTGCGACATAACGGTTGATGATTTATATTTGTCGGCACGCCATGTAAAGCTTTGGTATGCTGATAATGAATGGTATATAGTTGATTTGGAAAGCACAAACGGAACCTACATAAACGGAACTAAGATGGATAAAGAACCGCTTATTTTAGACAGCGGCGACAAAATCAGAATAGGGCAGCTTGAATTTTTGGTTGTAATTTAGGAGAAAGGCTTTCGGGCGCGAAAATTTAGCGAGGGGATTGAGCTGAAATGAAGGCAACATTGGTTAAAAAACCGATAGGCATGCTTGTGTTGATAAACCTGCTTGCCTTTTTGCTTTTGTTTTTTTACCGAAAGCCGCATAACCTTCAGATATTGTATGTGGGTGGCTCAATTATGGTTTTAAATGTGATTACCTATTCGGTAATTGTTTTTTTAAAATTGGGGGACGAATATTTATTTTTAATAGCCTCTATGCTTATAACTGTTGGGGTTGTTATGCTGTGCAGGCTAAATTATACGCTTGGCATTGCACAGGTGGGCTGGTATTTGGCATCGCTTGGCGTTTTTTATGTAACATACATCGCATATCGGTATATAAATTTTTGGAGCAACCTAAAATGGCTGTACTTTGCGCTGTCCGTTGCTCTTTATATTTTAACGCTGACTGTCGGAGTTACAATAAACGGCGCCAAGAACTGGATAGTTGTGGGCGGACATTCCTTTCAGCCGGTCGAGGTAATCAAGGTGCTTTTTATTTTCTTTTTGGCAGCGCGCCTTACGGGAAACAACAAAAAAATATTAAATTTGCCCGAAAATTACGCAACTGCATTTTTCGCATTTATTTTTATAGCCTTTTTGCTGTTCCAGCGTGAATGGGGCATAATGCTTTTGTTTTTCTTTTGCTATATTACCTTGATTTATATATACGATTCAAATAAGCTGTTTGTAGCGTTAAATGTGCTTGTGTGCACCGTTGTGGGAGTTGCGGGGGCGCTGACAATGCACCATATTGCGGTGCGAATTCACACATGGAAAAACCCATGGAGCGACATATCAAACACAGGCTATCAAATTACCCAATCCCTTTTTGCAATAGCGGCAGGAGGGTTTTTCGGCACCGGAATAGGGATGGGGAGACCTGATTTTATCCCGGAGGCGCATTCCGACTTTATCTTTTCCGCCATATGCGAAGAAATGGGCGTGTTCGGCGGGGTTGCGGTTATTTTGCTTTATCTTATATTTATATATCGGGGTATAAAAATCGTTTTAACGCTCCCCAAAGGGTTTGATAAATGTGCGGCGTTGGGAATTACAATTATGTTTGCATTCCAAACCTTTATTATAATCGGCGGGGTTATAAAGCTTATACCGTTGACCGGCATAACGCTGCCCTTTATAAGCAGCGGAGGCAGCTCGCTTGTAAGCAGTTTTATTTCGCTGGGCGTTCTTCAGGCAATGTCGGCAAGGGGGAATGAACATGGTAAATAAAAAAATAATAAAAGTGCTGATGTTTATTGTGTTTTTATTTGTTTTGTTGATAGGGCATCTTACATATTTTATTGTATTCAAAAAAGACGAGGTTTCTCAAAACTCGCATAACAAGCGGTTGTGGGCATACGAAGAAGATATTGTAAGGGGCGAGATTGCAGACCGAAACGGAATTGTGCTTGCCTTTTCAAAAGAGGGAGAGCGAATTTATAATTATAATTCCCTTTATTGCCATGTTATCGGGTATAATTCAAAAATATACGGAAAAACAAATATCGAAAGCAAGTTCAACTCGTTGCTTTTGGGCAGAGGCGGGCTAACGGAGGTTTTTAATTTATCGGGTGACGGCAAGGTGGGGTATGATTTAACTTTAACTATTGACCACCGCCTGCAGCATTACGCATATGGCAGATTGGGGAACGCAAACGGCAGCATTGTTGCAATCAACCCCCAAACGGGCGAGGTTCTTGCCCTTGTCAGCAAGCCGGATTTTGACCCGTCAAACGCCGTGTTGATTAAAAAATGGACAGAGCTCACCGAAAACAGCAATTCGCCTTTGCTTGCAAGAGCAACGAGCGGGCTGTATCCCCCCGGTTCAACCTTTAAAATTATAACATCCGCGGCGGCAATTGAAAAAGGCATGGATAACGATATGTATTCCGATACAGGTTCGGTAATAATCGGAAACACCGCATTCTACAACTACGGGAAAAAGGCAAACGGCGAGATAGACTTTAAAAAAGCGTTCGCGTTGTCAAGCAATTTCGCCTTTTGCTCAATGGGCGCCGCACTCACAAGCCCAACGCTTAGGGATATGGCGCAAAGATTCGGTTTTGATAAAACATTCGACTTTGATATAGATTTTTCAAAAAGCGCCTTTGCCGCAAAGGATACTGACGAGGCGGGCAGCGCCGCACTTGCCATAGGACAGGGCGAAACGCTTGCAACGCCGCTCCAAATGGCGCTCACAGCGTGTGCAGTTGCAAATGACGGTGTTATTATGAAACCGTATATCGTGCAAAAAGCAACCAATAAAAACGGAAATTTGGTGTATGAAAAAAAGCCTCAACAGCTTTATAAGCCGATAACATCGGAAGTTTCCGAAAAAATTAAGGATTTAATGGTCGAAACGGTAAAAACAGGCACAGGGAAAAACGCAGGTATACGCAACATATCGGTTGCGGGAAAGACAGGCACGGCGGAAAACGAGCTGCTTGGGAAAGAGAATAACAAAGAACACGCTTGGTTTGTGGGCTTTGCACCGGCGGACGATTCTCAAATTGTTGTTGCGGTTATGTTGGAATACAGCGGCGGCAGCGGCGGCGAGCTTTGCGCCCCCATCGCACGGGATATAATCAACACATATTTAAAAAAATAGGCGCTTTTAAGCAGTTATTTGTTATACAATATTGCAAATTAAGCAAAAATACTGTATAATGCCCTTATAATGTTTTAGGGGGCAAGATGGTTTGTATAAAATAATAAAAAAACACGCGTTTAACGCCCAAGTAATTTTAATGGAGGTTGAGGCGCCTCGCATTGCCAAAAGCGCAAAGCCGGGTCAGTTTATTATGCTAAGGGTTGACGAGCAAGGGGAGAGAATCCCTCTCACCATTGCCGATTATAATGCGCAAGCGGGAACTGTCACCATTATATTTCAAATAGTTGGAAAAACAACAACGGCATTGTCAAATCTTTCACAAGGTGATTTTATTCTTGATTTTGTCGGGCCGCTTGGTACCTCTTCCGATTTTGAAGGCATTAAAAATGCGGCGGTGATAGGCGGCGGCTTAGGTTTGGCTATTGCGTATCCGCAAGCGAAGGCATTACATGAGCGAGGAGCCTCGGTTGATTTTATAGCCGGCTTTAGAAATAAAGATTTAATTTTTTTGCGGGACGAAATGAAATCGGTCAGCGCGCGCTCCTTCATTACAACCGATGACGGTTCGGCGGGTGTCAAAGGCTTTGTGACCGATGTGCTGAAAAGCCTTATAGAAAAAGGCGCGAAGTATGACACCGTTATAGCGATAGGTCCGCTTGTTATGATGAAGGCGGTAAGCGAGCTTACAAGGGAATACGGTATAAAAACGACGGTCAGCCTAAACCCCATCATGATTGACGGCACCGGTATGTGCGGCGGTTGCCGTGTTACGGTTGGCGGTCAAACTAAGTTTGCGTGCGTGGATGGCCCTGAATTTGACGGACACTTGGTAGATTTTGACGAGGCAATAGCGCGCTCTGCCATGTATAAAAAGGACGAGGCGCATTCGGCAAAACAGCATAAATGCAAAATGGAGGGCAGGCTCGATGTTTAATTTAGACCCTAAGAAAACCGAAATGCCGGTGCAAGCGCCCGGCGAAAGAAATAAAAATTTTAAAGAGGTTGCAACCGGTTACACCGAAGAAATGGCAATGTCCGAGGCAAGACGCTGCCTTGCTTGTAAGCACCGCCCCTGCGTTGCAGGTTGCCCGGTAAGCGTGAATATACCTGATTTTATAAAAGAAGTTGAAAAGGGCAACTTTGAGCGAGCGTACGAAATTATAACCGACACAAATTCGTTGCCGGCTGTTTGCGGGCGAGTTTGTCCGCAGGAAAGCCAATGTGAGAAGGTTTGCGTTCGGGCTATAAAAGGCGAAAGCGTGGGTATCGGAAGGCTTGAAAGGTTTGTTGCCGATTGGTATATGAAGAATATTGAAGAAAAAATTGAAAAGCCTGCTTTAAACGGAATTAAAATGGCAGTTATCGGCTCAGGCCCTGCCGGGCTTGCCTGTGCGGGAGACCTTGCAAAGCTTGGCTATGATGTCACCATCTTTGAGGCGTTCCATGTTGCCGGCGGCGTTTTGATGTATGGAATACCACAGTTTAGATTGCCTAAAGAAATTGTGCGCAAAGAAATAGACCGCCTTAAAAAACTTGGCGTTAAAATCGAAACAAATTCGGTTGTGGGCAAAATGATTTCCATTGACGCCCTCATAAGCGAAGAAGGCTTTAAAGCTGTGTTTATCGGCACAGGCGCGGGGTTGCCTTCCTTTATGAAAATTCCGGGCGAAAATCTTTGCGGCGTGTATTCCGCAAACGAATTTTTAACAAGAATAAATTTGATGAACGCCTATAAGTTCCCCAAGTATGATACCCCCATCAAGGTGGGCAAACGGGTGGCTGTTGTTGGCGGGGGAAATGTTGCAATGGACGCGGCGCGCTGCGCAAAACGATTGGGAGCCGATGAAGTTTACATAATATATAGGCGGGGCGAAGAAGAAATGCCCGCACGGCTTGAAGAAATTCACCATGCGAAGGAAGAAGGAATAATATTTAAAATTCTAACCAATCCAACCCGCATAATGGGTAAAGATAATTGGGTGAGCGGCATCGAATGCGTTAAAATGGAGCTTGGCAAGCCGGACGAATCGGGACGCCGCCGTCCGAGCGCCGTTGAGGGCAGTGAATTTGTTATAGATGCGGACGAGGTTATTATGGCAATAGGTCAAAGCCCGAATCCCCTTATAAAATCAACAACGCCCGATTTAAAGACACACAATTGGGGAGGTATAATTACAGATGATGCCGGGCGGACAAGCAAGCCGGGAGTGTTTGCCGGCGGTGACGCTGTAACGGGGGCAGCTACCGTTATTCTTGCAATGGGGGCGGGCAAAGCCGCCGCTGCAGCAATGGATGAATATGCCGCCTTAAAAACAGACAATAAATGAAAAACGCATGTTGACAAACATATAATGTTATGGTATTATATTTTGGTATCCGCACGCAAAGGGTTACACATACGATTTTAGCAAGCCTATTTTGCGCTTTAAATTGTAGCGGTGTGTTAAAATGCAAGGCATACCCGAGCGGCGAGTTTAAAATTACGGAGGTGCGCGTAAAAGTGTACGCAATAATCGAAACGGGCGGCAAGCAATATAAGGTTTGCAAAGGTGATGTAATTTATGTTGAAAAGCTAAACGCCGAGGGCGGGGATGACATTAGCTTCGACAAGGTTTTAGCGGTAGGTGAGCAGGGAATTTTAACTTTTGGAACGCCTGTTGTTGAAGGGGCGGTTGTAAGCGGAAAGCTTGTTAAAAACGATAAGGCAAAAAAAATTATTGTTTTTAAGATGAAATCCAAAAAGGGATATCGCAGAAAGCAGGGGCACAGACAACCGTACAGCAAGGTTGAAATAACTGAAATTAAGGCATAATTAACGAATGAATTTAAGGGAGTGATATATATGGCTCATAAGAAGGGTATGGGTAGCACCAAAAACGGCAGGGATTCCCAGTCCAAACGGCTTAGCGTTAAGCGGGCGGACGGCCAGTTTGTGCTTGCGGGTAACATTTTGGTTCGTCAAAGGGGAACTAAAATTCATCCCGGTAACGGCGTTTCTAAAGGGAAGGACGACACATTGTTCGCTGTTATTGATGGGAAGGTAAAGTTTGAAAGGCTTGATAAAACAAGAAAAAAGGTAAGTGTTTACGGGCTTGTTTAACAGCATCAATTTGGGGGGTGGGCTTTTTAGCTTACCCCTTTTTCGTTGATTGGCAACGGCTTTAAAACGGAGGGTAATTAAAGATGTTTGTTGATATTGTAAACATAACAATTCGTTCGGGGAACGGCGGCAATGGTTGCGTTTCATTTCGCCGCGAAAAATTTATTGCGGCGGGCGGCCCGGATGGCGGGGACGGCGGCAACGGCGGGAATGTCATTATAGCCGCTGACGAAAATAAGTCAACCCTTATGGACTTTCGTTATAAAAAGAAATATGCGGCGCAAAATGGTCAAGATGGAAAAGGTTCAAAAATGTTCGGCAAAAAAGGCGAAGATTTAATTATAAAAGTTCCTGCCGGAACAATTGTGCGCAGCGGCGAAAGCGGCGGCATTATAGCCGATTTATCCGAGCCGGGCAGCGCTTTTGTGGCTGCATACGGCGGCAAAGGCGGGTGGGGGAATGTGCGTTTTGCCACCCCAACGCGGCAAGCCCCTAATTTTGCCAAAAGCGGCAAGCTTGGCAGGGAAAGGGAATTAACGCTTGAGCTAAAACTCATTGCCGATGTGGGGCTTATAGGTTTTCCGAATGTGGGCAAATCAACCTTATTATCCGTCATAAGCGATGCCCGTCCTAAAATTGAAAATTATCATTTCACAACCCTTGTTCCCAATTTAGGCGTTGTAAGGATAGATAACGATGCCTCTATGGTGGTTGCCGATATTCCGGGCATAATAGAAGGCGCCCACACGGGTCTTGGTTTGGGGACGGATTTTTTGCGGCATATAGAGCGAACCAGATTGCTTATTCATGTGGTCGATGTTTCGGGGTCGGAGGGCAGAAACCCGATTGACGATTTTGAAAAGATTAACCAAGAGCTAAGGTCGTTTAGTAAAGCGCTGTCTGAAAAACCGCAAATAATTGCTGCAAATAAAGTTGATATTACGGAGGATTTGTTAGACGAATTTTTGGCGGAGGTAAAAAAACTCGGTTTTGAGGCTTTTCCCATATCCGCCGCCGCGAATAAGGGTATCCCAAAACTTATACGGCGTGCATATGATGTATTAAAAACATTGCCTATACCAAAATTTGAGCTTCAGCCCGATACAGAGCAAACCGAAAGCGACGATACGATTACCGTTAAAAAAACAGACGGTGTTTTCGTGGTGGAGGGCGAGAGCATATACAATCTTATAAATTCGGTGAATTTTGACGACAGCGAATCGCTTGGATATTTTCAGCGTTCGCTGATAAAGCTTGGAGTTATAGACCGGCTTGAAAAGGCAGGCGTTAAAGAGGGCGATACGGTGCGCCTGATTGATTTTGAGTTTGATTACATTAAATAAAACACTTGACACCATATATTAAAAGCAATAAAATATATACGACATTTAGTTTTTTGGAGGTGCAACATGGCGGTTAAATATGTTTTTGTCACAGGCGGGGTTGTGTCGGGCATAGGAAAGGGCATTACGGCGGCATCGCTTGGGCGTTTGTTAAAGGCAAGGGGTTTAAAGGTAACAATGCAAAAGTTTGACCCATATATAAATATGGACCCGGGTACAATGAGCCCATATCAGCATGGTGAAGTGTTCGTTACCGATGACGGTTCGGAAACTGATTTGGATTTAGGTCACTATGAGCGTTTTATAGATGAAAATCTTAGCGCTCATTGTAATAAAACGACCGGGAAAATATACTGGAGCGTTATTACCAAAGAACGGCGCGGAGAATTTTTAGGCTCTACCGTTCAAGTTATACCCCATATTACAAACGAAATTATTGATAGCGTATATCAGGTTGGCAAAGTGCGCCAAACGGATATTGTAATTACCGAAATAGGCGGAACGGTGGGCGATATTGAAAGTTTGCCTTTTCTTGAAGCAATCAGGCAGGTTGCAATTAATGTCGGTCGTGAAAACTGCTTGTTTATTCATGTGACGCTTGTTCCGTATCTTGAAAAATCGGGAGAGCAAAAATCAAAACCCACCCAGCACAGCGTTAAGGATTTGTTGGGATTGGGAATTCAACCCGATATAATAGTGTGCAGAACAACAATGCACCTGCCGAAGGAGCTTCGGGATAAAATAGCGTTGTTTTGCAATGTTCCTTCGGAATGCATAATTGAAAATATGGACACCCAAAGCCTTTATGAAGTTCCGCTTATGCTTGAGCTTGAAGGGCTGGGGAATGTTGTATGCAAACGCCTTCATTTGGATTGCCGCCCGCCTGACCTTTCGGGGTGGAGCGCCATTGTCGAAAAACATAAAACCTTGCGAGGGTGCGTCAAAATTGCGCTTGTGGGCAAGTATGTCGCATTGCATGACGCATACATAAGCATTGCCGAGGCGCTCACGCACGCAGGGATTGCGCATGGGGTAAACATTGAAATAAATTGGGTTAATTCCGATTATGTTACAACGGCGAATATTGATGAAATTTTAAGCGACTGCGATGGAATAATTGTTCCGGGCGGGTTTGGCGACAGGGGCATAAAAGGTAAAATCCTTTCTATTAAATACGCAAGAGAAAATAAAATTCCGTTTTTCGGTATCAGCCTTGGAATGCAGCTTGCGGTTGTCGAATTTGCACGAAATGTTGCAAAGCTTGACGATGCGCACAGCGCAGAGCTTGACCCTGATACGCCGCATCCTGTTGTTGACTTGGTGCCGGGGCAAAAAAGCGAAGAAGGTTTTTGCGGCGCAATGCGCTTAGGTCAGTATAAGTGCGTTCTTTGCGAGGGGACGAAGGCGCATCAGGCGTATAAACAAAGCGAAATAAACGAGCGCCATAGGCATAGGTATGAATTTAACAATAAATATGTAGAAAAACTGTCAAAGTCAGGGCTTATTATAGCAGGAAAATCGCTTGACGGTGAGTTTATAGAGGTTATTGAGTATAATGGCAATCCATGGTTTGTGGGCGTTTCGTTTCACCCGGAATTTAAGTCGCGACCGAATCGAGCGCATCCATTATTTAAAGATTTTGTAAAATCGACAATGGAAAACAGCAAAACCCGTTGATTACCTGTTTTTTGCGCTAAAATACAGCACCGTTACATAGTTTTACATTTCTATTACAACGCTTGACTAAGCAAAAAGCAGATGATATAATCAATTCAGTAACAACGCTGGCAATATTTTTCGCGAAACTGCATGCCTATACATAAAAAAGCGAACAATTTGCCAAATGGTGCATACGAATGAAAGGGGCGTGTGACATTTTAAATTGATTTTAACTCTTTCAAAACAAATAAAAAAAATTATAAGGGAGGATTTTTCATGAAAAATCTCAAAAAAGTATTTGCAGTTGTTATTGCTTTGTCAATGATTTTGAGTACCGCTGCTTTTGCGGCTGTATTTTCAGATGTTGCAGACAACGCTGCTTATACTGAAGCAATCGAGTTAGGCGCTTCTATTAACCTGTTCACAGGTTATGAAGATGGTTCCTTCAAACCTGAAGGCGACATCACAAGGGCAGAATTCGCAGCAATTATTGTTAGAATGCTTGGACAAGAAGCACAATCATCCGGTGCGGCAGGGGCAACAAAGTTTGCGGATGTTCCTTCAACCCACTGGGCAGCAGGTTACATAAACATCGTTACCAATCTTGGCATAGTTAACGGTTATGGCGATGGTAACTTTGGTCCTGAAGACAATGTTACATACGAACAAGCTGTTAAAATGTGTGTTGTGGCTCTTGGATATGAGCCGGCAGCAGCTGGAAACTATCCTGTTGGTTACCTTACAATCGCACAACAAAGAGGCGTAACAACAAGCGTTAAGGGCACAAGCGGCGTTGCAATAAACAGAGGCCAAGTTGCTCAAATGGCATTTAATTCACTTGATGTTCCGCTTATGACGCAAACAGGCTTTGGAACATACATAGAGTATGTTATAAACGACGGAACAAACAACACAACAAGAAAAACATTGCTTAGCGAAAACCTTGATATAGTTAAAATTAAAGCAATGGTTGAACAAACATATGATCTTTCAAGCTCCAAAAAAGAGAGCCTTGTTCAAGTAGAGGTTCTAAATGCTTACAGATCAATTTATGGCGACAAAGGCGAAAAGTTTGAAGAAGACACAAAAGTAAGCATTGATGCTGGTAAAACAAATCTTAAATCATTTGTTGGCTACAATGTAATAGCTTATGTTGCATATAACGATGCATATGATGATGACCCTGTTGCTTTGTATGTAACAAAAGATATTTCTTCGGCAGATGAAATTACAATCGCTGCAAGTGATATTGAAGACATTGTTAAGGTTGGCTCAACCCATTATGATGTTAGCTACATGGCATCCAAAGACGCAAGGTCAGCTGAAAAGTTTTCCGTTGATGCAGGTGCAAGGGTTTACTATAATGGACAAAAAGACGACAGAACACTAACCACAATTTTAAATAACTTCTACGGTACAGCAACCTTCGCGCTTAACGATTCAAGAAATACCGAATATGACTATGATACAGTATATGTTCTTCATTATGAGAATGCTGTTGTAGAATCGGTTAACCTTACAGCAGGCAGAGTAAGCGTTAAAGAAGGTAAAGTAGTTTATTTCGGTGACAACCAACCGGATAGCTCAGCTACTCTTTACGATGTAGACGGCAAAGAGCTTGAGTGGTCGGAACTTGAAGAAAATGATGTTCTTTCAATAAGAAGAACTGTCGGCACAAACAACAGAAATGTTTATGTTTGCACACTTGTTCGTAATGTTGTTGAAGGCGTTATCACAGAAAAAACCAGCGAAGACGATGCAGAATTCAAAATCGGCGGAGCATACTACAAAACCGATAACGGTATAGTTTATCCGGACGATTTAGACTTGCAGTATGAAGGCGTATTCTACCTTGACATATTCGGTCGCATTGCATACTACGAAGCACAATCTTCACTAAGCAGCAACTATGCTTTTGTTATTGAT
>Ga0265293_10004360_pt1 | contig 25048 bp, 11 predicted proteins | sample Munlanlewell138R_FD_192505 | JGI IMG/M metagenome (GOLD analysis project Ga0265293, IMG submission 192505) | Leachate microbial communities from a municipal landfill in Southern Ontario, Canada - Leachate well 138R | ecosystem: Engineered > Solid waste > Landfill > Unclassified | place: Canada...
CGAAGCTCCCGCCATGACAAAGCATTTATCCCGGTCAACTGCGCCGCCTTGACCGAAGATCTGATCAACAGCGCTCTTTTCGGTCATGAAAAAGGGGCTTTCACCGGCGCGGTGGAGCGCAGGATCGGTTTTTTCGAGCGCGCCGACAATGGCACCATCTTTCTTGACGAGATTGGCGATATTCCCCCACAGACCCAGGTCGCCCTGCTGCGGGTGCTCGAACTGGGCGCCTTTCAGCGGGTTGGCGGCACCAAGACGATTCGGGTCGATACGCGCATTATCTGCGCCACCAACCGGGATCTGGAAACCGCCATTCGTGAAAAAGTTTTCCGTCAGGATCTTTTCTACCGACTCAACGTCGTCTCGCTGGTTGCCTCGCCGCTGCGTGAGCGAAGAGCCGACATCCCGCTACTCGTAAATTTTTTTCTCAACAAGTTCAGCCGCGAAAATGGCAGGCGGGTCGGCGCCATTGACGAGATCGCCATGCGCCGACTCTGCGCCCACGACTGGCCGGGCAATGTCCGCGAACTGGCCAACGCCATCGAGCGGGCCGTGGTTTTCTGCCCCGGCCGCGAACTGCGCCTCGAACACTTCCCCGCCGAACTGCAAAAAACCCCGTTGCCCGACAGCGACTTCTCCCTCCATTTGAGTTCCAGCTCCCTGCTCGAAATCGAAATCGAAGTGATCCGTAAAGTACTCGAAGCCAAACAGTGGAACCTGTCGCGAGCCGCGGATGCGCTCGGCATTGCCCGGGGCACCCTGTACAGCAAGATCAAAGCGCACGGCCTCAGGAAAAACTGATCCAGTCGTTTTCTTGCGGTATTTTCCTCTTCTGTTCAAATTCGAACGTTCTCCGAACGTAGGAAAATTCAACAAAATCATTCATTGCGCCGCTTCGTAGCAATGCATGCAACTGCCGGCGCTCAACAGCATCGTTGCCGCCCCATCGATGGCGGCGTAAGCGTCTCCTTCAGTGTCGAGGAAGACGGCGCGGCCAAGACCGACCTCACGGTGGCATCTTTCACGCTGACGAAACTGGTGCCGTCAACACCGGGTGCGCCGAGCTACTGGCAGAGCTACCTGAATAAAGTCAGAACCAAGGATGCCACCCTGGCGCCGGTTATTCAGGGCAGAACAGAAGCGATCGCGGACGGTGGCGTTCTGGGCAATAATGGCGACGGCACCTACACCTACAAATTCAAACTGCTTAATGCCGATACGGTCAACACGGACGGCACGGGCGATATCCGCACCATTACCCATGCCCACAACAATACCTCCGTCGCCGGTGACTATCTAGCCGCCAACCTGGCCCAGATGGCTTATCCGGTGGCCTATGAGCCGGAGCTGACCCATCGCGTGGCCATCAGCATCGGCAACAACCAAACCACCGCCTTCTTCGATTTCGTGCCAGCCGGCATCGCCGCCGAAACGCGCAATATCGTCAGCCGCAACGCCTGCGCCAAATGTCACGGCGATAGCCAGCTGCCTGCCGGTTTCGCTCTGGAGTATTGCGTCGGCTGCCACAACCAGAATAGTTATGATCCCTTCTCCGGCCCTGTGGGATTGGGAGCTTTGGCTACCACCGATACAGCGCCGGCCGGCTCCTCTTCGGTGGAACTTGAGCGGATTGTCCACAAAATTCACATGGGCAAAAGGACACATATTTACGACAATTTGCAGTATCCGGGCGGCATCGCGGCCGATAGCCTGCATCCCAAGGCATCGGACTGCAAGGTCTGCCACGACGAGGCCAATACGGCGATGACGGAAGCAGACGCCTGGCGGTACGGCAGCCGCGCTTGCGGCAGTTGCCACGACAGCGATCTGGACACGGCCCACATTGAGGCCAATATGTTGGATGGTCTTGGCACTTGCGCCTTTTGCCATGCCCCGGGTAGAATTGCACCGGTGCAAGAGGCTCACTACGGTGTTCAGAAGTAACGAAGGACCTGCCATGCACCGCAGCCTTGGTTGTTGCGGCGCATGGCAGGCACGGTGTAAGTGGCGCCGTGCCCCGCGCGAAAAAACCCCTCCGGTTCGCCGGAGGGGTTTTTTTTTGCCATCCCTTGTTGCCAAATTCCGGCAGGTGCTATACTGCCATATTGGCCGGCAACTAAATGAAAAGTCGACGTTTTTAAAGGACAAAAATGGACAAATCGAAAGTCTTTCTCGGTCTCTGCGCCGTTGTCGCCCTCCTTTTGCCCGCTCTCGCCCGCGCCGCCGAAATCGCTCCCCAACTGCAAGCCGCCATGGCGACCATGGCCCCCGGCGAAACGGCGCCGGTCATCGTCACCTTCAGCGGCGACACCGATCTGCGGTCGTTGCGGGCGCAGGCGAGACCGCAGCGCCGGCACAATGCGGTGAAAGCGTTGCGGGCCACCGCCGAACAGGCGCAGGGTTCGGTGCGCGCCCTGCTGCACGCCCGTGGCAAGCCATTCCAATCGCTATGGATCGTCAACGGCCTGGCCTTCGACGCCAGCCCCGAGCTCATCGCCGCTCTCGCCGCCGAGCCGCAGGTCGAGCGCATTGTCTACGATGCCGAACTGCGACTGCCGGAGGCCATCCCCAGCCAGATGGCCGAGGCCGAATGGAACATCAATGCGGTGCATGCGCCCGAGCTGTGGGCGCTGGGAATCACCGGTGCGGGGGTCACCGTGGCGGTCCTCGACAGCGGCGTCGATGGCAGCCATCCCGACTTGGCCGCGCAATACCATGGCGGCGCCGCCGGCTGGTTTGATCCCTATCGCAGCACCACCGCCCCCTACGATTCCTCCGGCCACGGCACCCTGGTCACCGGGGTGATTCTCGGGGACAGCGGTGGCGGATCCGCCATCGGCGTCGCCCCCGGGGCGCAGTGGGTCGCCGCGAAAGTTTTCCGCGATGACGGCACCGCCGAGAACAGCCAGATTCTCCGCGCCTTCCAATGGGTTCTCGATCCGGACGGCGACCCGGCCACCAACGATGCGGTGGCCGACGTGGTGAACAATTCCTGGGGCTTCGAGGAAGCGCCGGGGACGTGCGACAGTCTGTTTCGCCCGGCGATCGAGAACCTGAAGGCGGCCGGCATCGCCGTCGTCTTTTCCGCCGGCAACACCGGACCGGAGCGGGGGGTCAGCCCGGCCAACTACGCCGCAAGCTTTGCCGTCGGCGCCACCAACTTTTTTTCCCTGGTTTCCTCCTTCAGCGGCCGCGGCCCTTCGGCCTGCGACGGCGGCATCTTTCCCGAGGTCGTCGCTCCCGGCGATCACATTCGCAGCTCCGATGTGGGCGGCGGTTATGATTTCGTCAGTGGCACCTCTTTTTCCGCCCCGCACGTCTCCGGCGTGATGGCCTTGCTGCTGAGCGCGTCGCCCGATCTGCCGGTGACCGAACTGGAGAGCGTCCTCACCCTTTCCGCCGCCGATCTCGGCCCGCTGGGAGCGGACAATGAATCGGGTTACGGCATGGTCAACGCCCAATCCGCCTATAACCGGCTAAGCGGCGCTCCCGCCATCTCCGTGCACGATTCGGCGCCGCCGGCCGAGGACCTGCGTATCGATTTCGGGCACGTGACGCCAGGACAAACGGCCAGTCGCACCGCCACCGTGCGCAACGCCGGCGAAGGCGGCTTGTCCATCGGCAATCTGGGGGCGATACAGCCCCCCTTCGCTATGGTCGCCGATGGCTGCACCGGCCGGACGCTGGCCGCCGGACAAAGTTGCACCTTCAGTCTGCGCTTCGCGCCTGTCGAACTGGCTTCCTACGCCGACGTCGTCACCATTGTCAGCAGCGATCCCGATCAGGCGGTCACCAGCCTGCAACTGAACGGGGTCGGCAACACGCCGCCGCCAGCGCCGCAACCGGTCTTCCCCGCAGTCGGCGCCACCGGCGTCGCCGTGCCCGTCTCCTTGGAATGGACGCAGGCGCCGGATGCCAACGGCGATGCCATCGTGCCTGCGGTCCTGATCTCCGAGCGCAGCGATTTCAGCGATTCCGACCCGCAGCAGGCCGGGACCGCCAGCGAGCGCAGCGCGCTGTTCGCCGGCGCGGGCGGACTGCTGCTGTTCGGGCTGGGCGCGGGGGTGAAGAGGCGGCATATGCTGGCGGGTGTTTTTCTGCTTGCGGTTCTTGCGATGCTGGTCGCCTGCGATGGCGGCGGCGGCTCCGATTCCCCCGCGGATAGCCCGCCCGAACCGATTGGCGAATCCTTCAGCAAAACGGTGCCCGGTCTGGCCGCCGGCGCCACCTACTATTGGAAAGTCGTCGCCACCGATTCGCGCGGCGGCATAGCCGAAAGTCCCGTATTCAGCTTCACCACCCGCCCCTGAACGAAAAAAACCCCGGAGAATACCCGGGGTTTTTCTTTTCGCTTCGCCGAGACCGTTATTCCCTTACCCCCACCTTGCGCAAGATCGTAATCATCGGACACCAGTTGGTAAAAGCGCTCTGGAACAGATTCAGGCCGACGAAGGCGGTGAAGAAGAGCCAGTTCGGCGAATGGAGGTAAGAGAGGGCGACGCTGAGCATGACGAAGAAGCCGGCGATCATACGGAGGTACTGATTGATGGTCATGACTTGAAACTCCTTGCGTGTTGTTCGGCCTTTTTGCCGTAGATGAGCCAGTAGACGACGGGGATCACCACCAGGGTAAAGGCGGTGGAGGCGAAGACGCCGAAGATGATCGACCAGGCCAGGCCCGAGAAGATCGGGTCGAGGGTGATGATCCAGTTGCCGAGGAGCGCCGCGCCGGCGGTGAGCAGAATCGGCCGCAGGCGTACCGCGCCGCTTTCGATGATCGCCTCCTTCAGCGAGGCGCCGCGCTTCAGGGCGTGGTGGATAAAGTCGATGAGGATGATCGAGTTGCGCACGACGATGCCGGCCAGGGCGATCATGCCGATCATGGCGGTGGCGGTGAAAAAGACCGGGGTGGCGTAGCCCCCCACCGGCTGGTCGGTGATCAGGTTGAGAATCCAGAAGCCGGGCATGATGCCGATCATCGTCAGCGGGATGGCGGCCATGATGATCAGCGGCATGGCCAGCGAGCGCGTTTCGATGATGAGGAGCAGATAGATCAGCACCAGGGCGGCGCCGAAGGCGATCCCCAGATCGCGGAACACGTCGAGGGTGATGTTCCACTCCCCTTCGCCGCTCCAGACCGCCCGGGTGCCGGCCGGCAGCGGGTTCTCCTTGAAAAAGGACAAGAGGTTGAGGACGGCGTTGACCGGGCTCTTGCCGGCCATCTCGCCGAAGACATAGACGACCCGCTCCAGGTTCTTGTGGTAGATGGTCGGCTCCAGCGTTTCCTCGATGAAGCGGCCCAGTTCCGACAGGGGAACAAGGACGCCGTCGGCGCCGGCAATCCGCAGGGCGCCGAGGTCCTCCTTCGAGGAGCGCAGTTCGCGCGGCAGCTGGACGACGATCTCCAGCGGCCGGCGCTCGCGCGGCAGGTGCACCGTCCCCACCGCATCCCCGCCCAGGGCGAGGGCCAGGGTGCGGGCGATCTGTTCGTTGTCGATGCCGGAGAGGGCGGCTTTTTCCCGGTCGGGGACAAAACGCAGCCGGCGTTGCGGCGCCTCCACGGTATTGTCGACATCGACCACCCGCGGCTCCTGCACCATCCGGGCGTGGACGATCTTCGCCGCCGCCGTCTGCGCCGCATAGGAAACGCCCGCCTCGGCATAGATCTCGGCGGCGACGGTGGCGATGACCGGCGGGCCGGGGGGCGTCTCGACGATCTTCAGGCTGGCGCCGTGCCGCGCGGCGATGGCGGTCAGCTCGTCGCGCAGGCGCAGGGTGATTTCATGGCTCTGCTGCGCCCGCCGGTCCTTGGTCGCCAGATTGACGCGGATATCGGCGACGTTCGCCCCCTGGCGCAGATAATATTGGCGCACCATGCCGTTGAAGTCCATGGCGCTTGCCGTGCCGACGTACGCCTCATAGTCGGTCACCTCGTTCACCCGCCCCAGGTAGTCCTCCAGGTCGCGCACGGCGGCGTCGGTTTCTTCCAGGGTCGTTCCTTCCGGCAGGTCGAGCACCAGCTGGAACTCGTTCTTGTTGTCGAAGGGAAGCATCTTCATCGGCACCAGGTTGAACGCCGGCATCAGCAGGGCGCCGAAGAACAGCAGCACCACGCCGCCGACCAGCAGCCAGCCTTTCCTGCGCGAATCGATGAACGGCTCCAGAATCCGCCGGTAGACGCGGTAGGTGCGGCTCTCCTCGAGAACGAACTCCTCCTCCCCCTTGCCGTACTGGCTCTTGAGGATGTGGTAGGTCATCCACGGGGTGACGGTGAAGGCGACGACCAGCGACATGACCATGGTCAGCGGCACGTTGACCGCCATCGGCCGCATATACGGCCCCATCATGCCGGTGATGAACATCAGCGGCAGAAAGGAAAGGATGACCGCCAGGGTGGCGAGGATGACCGGCGGCCGCACCTCGTCGACGGCGGTGAGCACGGCGTCGCGCGGCGGCTCTTTTTTCATCTTGAAGTGCCGGTAGATGTTCTCGACATCGACGATCGGGTCGTCGACCAGCAGGCCGAGGGCCAAAACCAGGGCGAAGAGGGTGACCCGGTTGATGGTGAAGCCGAACCAGTAATTGACGATCAGGGTGAGGGAATAGATGATCGGAATCGAGACGGCGACGATCAGCGCCTCCCGCCATCCCAGGGCGAAGAAGACCAGCGCCAAAACAGTGACGATGGCGATGAGCAGGTGGGTGATCAGTTCGTTGACCTTGTGGTTGGCGGTCTCGCCGTAATTGCGGGTGACGCGCACCTCGACGTCGTCGGGAATGATGGCGCCCTGCATCGCGTGGACGGCTTCGATGACGTCGTCGGCGACGTTGACGGCATTGGTTCCCTTCTTCTTGGCGACGGCGATGTTCACCGCCTGGTATTCGCGGTCGAGGCGGTCGGCCGGCACATCGTTGGCCGCCGGACCGAACCCGATGCGGGTGTAGGTGTCGGCCTCGGCCATGCCGTCGATCACCGTCGCCACATCGCGCAAATGCACCGGACCGCCGTCGCTTACCCCGATAACCAGGGCCGCCACCTCCTGCGCCGAGGCGAAAAAGGCGCCGCCGCGCACCAGAAAGACCTCGTTGCCGCGAACGAAGTCGCCGGCCGGCAGCTCCAGGTTGGCCCCAGTCAGCGCCCGCCGCAGATCGAGGGGGGAGAGGCCGCGGGCGGCGAGCGCCTGCGGCTGCAGCTCGACCCGGATCTGCCGCGGCCGGCCGCCGATGATGGTGGTGACGTTGGTGTTCTTCACCGACTGCAGCCGGTCCACCACCTCCTCGGCGACCCGGCGCAGCTGGTGATCGGAGAGATCGCCGTAGAGGGTGAAATTGACGATCGGCACGTCGTCGACCGCCACCGGCTTCACCACCCAGCCGGTCACCCCGGGAGGGACGATGTCGGCGTGCGTGTCGATCTGGTTGTGCAGCTTGACCAGCGAATCGAGGCGGTCCTCGCCGACATAGAAGCGCACGGTGACCACCGCCATGTCCGCCTGCGACATCGAATAGACGTATTCGACCCCGTCCACCTGCCACAGGAGCTTCTCCAAAGGCGTGGCGACCAGCTTCTCCACCTCGGCCGCGCTCGCCCCCGGCATGTGCACGTAGACGTCGGCCAGCGGCACCTCGATCTGCGGCTCTTCCTCGCGCGGCGTCAGCAGCAGGGCGGCGGCGCCGGCGACGACGGCGATGAGGATGAGGATGACCGACAGGTTGCCTTCGAGAAATTTATCGACGATCCGCGTCGGCAGCGAATGCTTCTTCTGCGCCATGCTCACCCCTCCACCCGGGCGCCGCTGCGCGCGCGTTCGGTACCTTCGACCACGACCCGGTCGCCCGGCCGCAGACCGGAGAGGATTTCGAACTGTTCAGCGATTTGCCGTCCGGTCTTCACCAGGCGGTAATGCAGGATGCCGTCTTGCACCAGGTAGACGCCGGTCAACTGGCCACGTTCGATGATCGCCGAGGCCGGCAAAAGCAGCATCGGTTCCTCGCTGCCGGCGAAAACAACGCGGGCGAAGAGCCCCGGGGGCACCTGGGCCGTCGCCGGCAGATCGACCTTGATGGCAAAGGTGCGGCTGCGCGGATCGGCCGCCGATTGCACCTCGGCAACGGCGCCGGGAAAACTTTGGCCGAGGGCCGGAACTTCCACGTGCACTTGATCGCCGACCGCCACTTGGCCCGCCCGCGCTTCCGGCAGGGCGGCGCTCACCTGCAACCCGCCGCTGCGATCCAGAACCAGCAGCGGCGATCCCGGCTGCACGGTGGATCCTTCCTCGACCTGCGTGCGCACCACCCGGCCGGCGTAGGGCGCGGTCACCCGCGAATAGGCGAGCGCGGTGCGGGCGGCGTTTCGGCCCGACTCGGCGCCGGCAACGGCTGCTTTGGCCGCCGCCACCTGCTGGCGCGCCTCCTCGCCCTCCGCCGTCACCCGGTCCATTTCCTGCGGCGTGACCGCCTCGTTGGCGAACAGGCGCTGGTAGCGCTCATAGGTGCTCTGCGCCAGCCGCGCCCGTGCTTCGGCGGCCGCCAGCCGGTTCATCGCCCCGGACAGGGCGGCTTCGGCTTCACGCAGCCGGTCGGCCGCCTGATTGTCGGCGATGGTCAGCAGCAGATCGCCGGCCTGCACCTGCTCCCCTTCGCGCACGGCGATCCGCGTCACCCGGCCGTCGGTGCGCGCCGCCAGAATCCCGCGGTTGCGGCTTTCGACGGTGCCGGTGTAGGCGGTGCTGAATGGCAGGCTGCTTGCGCCGATTTCGGCGATCTTCAGGCCGCCGATGATCGGATGGTCGCCGGAGCGGCTGCCGGGCTCGATGTCGCCGCCGCAGGCGGCAAGGGCAAGCAGAATGGAAAAGAAGAGGGAAAAGCGGATCACGGTGCGTCCTCCTGGGAATCGGAAAGCAGGGCCTGGACGAAATCGCCTTGCTGAAATCGGGTGTTGCCGAGGGCGAGCAGAAAGCGGTCCTCGGCCTGCAAACGGTCGAAGCGCACCCGGTCAAGGGCCGCCTGGGTGGCGAGCAGCTCGGAAAGATCGATCAGCCCGGCTTGGTAGCGCTGCTCGGTCAAGCGAAAGCTCTCCTGCGCCTCCGCCAGCGCCTCTTCGGCGGTGACCATCTGCAGCCGCGCTTCTTCGGCCCGGCGACGCTCTTCCTCGACGGCGAGATTGGCCTGCGTCGCCGCTTCGCGCACCCGCGCCGCGGCCGCCTGGGCGGCGGCGGCGGTGCGGACGCGGCCATAGCGGCGTTGGCCGCCATCGAAGAGCTCCCAGGTCAGGCCCGCGCCGACCAACCAGCTGCCGGCGTCGGCGCCGAAAGGAACCTCATCGTGCAGGGAGTAGGAAGCCGAAGCTCCCAGGCGCGGCAGATAGGCCACCCGGCTTTGCCGGTGCGCCAGAGAAGCTTCTTCGGCCCGCAACCGCAACGCTTCCAGATCGGCGCGCGGCCCAGCGTCGCCGGTGGTCGGAACCAGCTGCCGTGGATCCACCGGCCCGGCGATCGACACCTCGCCTCCGGCGCGCCCCATCGCCTGCGCCAGGCGCAGGCGACTGAGGAGCAGATCGTTTTCGGTACTGAGCAGCCGACGTTTCGCTTCGGACAGGCGCACCCGGGCGCGCAGTTCGTCCGCTTTCAGGCCAACCCCCGCCAGCCGTCGTTCGCTGGCCAGGCGCAGGATCTCTTCGGCTTCGCGCATGGTCGCCCGGACCCAGTCGAGGGATCCTTGCGCCTGCTGCACCGCCAGATAGGCGCGAAAGGCGGCAAAGGCGGCCTGCTCCTCGCTCCAGCGAGCGCCGGCGGCGGCCGCCGCCGCGCCGGTTTCGGCGCGCCGCCGGCCGAAGGCGATATCCGGATCGTAGAGCGCTTGCTCGATGCTCAGTCGGGTTGCAAAATCCTTGCGGGTGGCCGGCTCGTTGTAAAAATCCGCGTCCTGGCGCACCTCCAGCTCCTCCTGATTGAGGGAGATAAACAGCGAGGTGGCCGGCTCGTCGGTGACGACAAAATTCTCGCTCAGGGTCGCCCGGGGAAAGTAGCGGCTGCGCGCCTCGCCGACCGCCGCCGCGGCGGCGGCGGCATCCTGGCGCGCCGCCTGCACGAAAGGCCGGGCGGCCACCGCTTCGCGCAGCGCCTGCTCCAGGGTGACCGTCTCTCCCCAGGCGAGGCGGGGAAAGGCCGTCAGAAGAAGAATCAAGGGGATAAAGCGCATGGAAAACCTCCAGATATATGCATAAAGCAATATATATAGGACATGGTTTTATTGCAATAGGGAATCGGCCGCGAGCGCTTGCCGCACCTAATAATCTACCATATTTCAGCGCATTTAATTAAGTTCAAATCCCTGGCGGCCACCGGGATTGAAAATTGAATTGACAATTGACGTTTAAAGCTTTCGAATGAGGCGGTTGCTCACGCCATTGCCTGAAAGGAGCGCCGGTCGTTGCGGCAGGAAGAAGAGAAAATCGATGCCGAGGTTGACTTGCCCGGTGACGCGAAGAGCGGCGCCGAACCGTTCGCCGGCGCGCGCCGGGAGCCCGCGCGGCGCTTCTCTTCCGTGCCGACCCTCCTCGCCGTTCTCGGCGTCCTTGTCCTCGTCCAGGCCTTCAGCGGCGGCATGAGCATTCTCTCCTTTTCCCGGTTGCACCTGGATTCCCTCCTTTCCCGCCACGAGGCGGTCGGTTTCGACCTCCAGCGGCAGATTGAACGCGGTCTGCGCTTCGGCAAGCCGCTGGATCGGCTGATCGGCATCGAGGATTCCCTGGAAAAAATCGGGGAGCACAATCCCGACCTGGACAATGTGACCGTCAACGCCGCCGACGGACGGATCCTGCACAGCCTGCTGCCCGGTCGCCAGGGAGAGCCGGCGCACGGAGCGAATCATTGGTCCGCCGTGGAAAGCCGCGCCGCCGCGGTCGGACCGATCGCCCGGCACGTGGTCCGGGACCAGCACCATCATCTGCTGCTCCCCCTGCGGGACCGGCAGGAGGTCGTGGTGGGAGTGCTCGATCTTTCCTTCCGGGACGAGATCATGGAACAGAAACGCAGCGCCATCACTGCCGCCAGTTTCCGCCACCTGGTCGCATCCACCCTGGTCGCCGGGCTGATCCTCCTGCCGGGGCTGTGGCTGGTTTCCCGCGTGCCGCGGTTGCGCGGCAAAAACGCCGTCATCGTCTTGCTTTTTCTGGTTCTCGGTGCGGCGCGGCTCATCCACACCTTTTCCAACGTTTCCCTTTTCCGCCGCAGCCTGACGGAAATCACCCAGGCGAAGGTGGCCACGGTCGCGCAGCTGACCCGTCAGGAAATCGAGGCGCTGCTCGATCTGGGAATCCGCATCGACAACCTGGTCGATATGGAAGCGCAACTCGAGCGAACCCTCGCCGACACCCCCGAGATGGGCGCTCTGCGCATTCTCGACGGCCAGATGCGCACGCTGTACGCCGCCGGGGAAGAGAAGATCGAAAATGGCGAGAAACTGCCGCTGCGCGGTCCGGAGGAAGCGCGTGGATACCTGGCCTTTGCGCTTTCCGGCCAACAGATCGCCGCCAAAAGCCGCGAGATCGCCCTCGATTCCCTTACCGTCATGGTTATTTCCTTCCTCTTCCTGGTGGAAGTGCTCATTTTCCTCACCCGGCCGCTGGGCCGCCTGGGCCGCGTCCATCGGGAGGAGGGCGATGCCGGCGCCTTGATCCGGCCGGCCACCGCTAGTTTCATGTTCGCCGCCGCCCTGTGCTATTCCTTTATCCCTCTCTATGCCGAGACCGTGTACCGGCCGTTTTTCGATATGTCGCGCGAATTCGTCCTCGGCCTGCCGCTGACCGCCGAAATGCTCTTCGGCGGCCTGGCGCTGATTCCCGTCGGCATCTGGATCGACCGCCGGGGATGGCACCAGCCCTTTCTGATCGGCATCGTCTTGTGCGCGGCGGGGACCTTTCTCTCCGCCCTGGCGCAAGGTCCGGCCGATCTTATCTTTTACCGCGCCGTCGCCGGCCTCGGTTACGGTTTTACCTGGATGGCTGCCCAGGGGTGCGTTCTGCTGCATACCACCGGAAAGAACCGGGCCCGAGGCATCTCCGGCATTGTCGCCGGCATTTTTTCCGGCATCATCTGCGGCAGCGCCGTCGGCGCGCTTCTCGCGTCGCGCATCGGCTTCGGCGGCGTTTTCTGCGTCGCCGGCTTCTTCATGCTTTTCTCCCTTGGGTTCACCCTCGTTTGCCTGCGCCGTTTCTTTTGCCGGCCGCCGGCCGATGGCCGGGCCGACGCTTTTTCCTTCACCGAGTTCCGGCGCTTCATTCTGGACCGGGAAGTCCTGCGGGTCCTGGGCTGCAGTCTGCTGCCTTATTCAGTCGCCATGGTGGCCCTGCTTTACTATGTCTCGCCGATCTATCTGGGGCGCATGGGGGTGTCGCAGGCCGATATCGGCCGCGCTATCATGATTTTCGGTCTGTGCATGATCGGCATCGCCCCCCAGGTGGCGCGGTTCGCCGACGCCCTGCCCGACAAGAGGGTGCTGGTCGCCCTCGGCGGATTTCTCGGCGGCGGCGGGCTGCTGCTCTTTCATTTTCTTGAGGGGTACGCCGCGGTTTTGCCGGCGATTCTGCTGCTCGGCATTTCCGTCAGCATCAGCGCCGCCTCCCGCAACGTTCTCACCATCGAATTGCCGGCGGCGCGGCGGCTGGGCATGTCGAAAGTCATGGGGGTTTACCGCTCCGTCGATAAATTGGGGCAGTCCCTGGGTCCGCTGATCGTCGGCATTTTGCTGATCCGCCTCGATATCCCGCAGGCGATGACGGTGCTCGGCATTGCCTGGATCGCCGTAACCGTTCTCTTCATGACCGGCGTCCGGGAAAAAACGGTTCAGCCACAGAGCGCCGATTGAATCCGGCCGAGGCGAAAACGATGCCGCCGCGGCAAGGGACGAAACCATCCACCCGCGACCTGATCGCCGGGGTGCACCCGGCCAAGGCGGGGATCGCCGAAACCTTCGATCGTTACGGAGATCTGAGCCTGGGCGCGTACGCGGCAACCTTCGGGCGCAACGCGGCGGCGCCGCTCCAGGCGCGGGACGATCTGGCCCGGGCGGCGGCGGCCTCGGCGCGCCCCATCCTCGGGGCGGCGACGGCGGCGGCCCTGGAGCGCCACCTGCGCAGCAATGCCTCAATCCTGACCGCCAACCATCTCGGGGTGGACTGTCACGACGTGTACGTGCAGGGAAGCCTGCTTTACGCGCTTGCAGATTTGTCCGGGGACGGGTGTGCGCCGGGCGAGGAACCAGTGGCGCCCGTCTTCGCCTACGGCTCCGTCTCCCTCAACAATGCGACCTGGCCCCGGGGAATCCTTCTGGCGCGCCCGCGCCGCGCGGCCGACGGCCGCTGGTTTCCCGTCCGGATCAACCTGTTTCCCGCCGGGCAAAGACACACCATGGTCAGCCGCGCGCCCGCCTTCACCGGGGAGATGGTGCGGCGCGCGGTGCGTGAGGTCGCATCGCTGACCCGGCAGGAAGTCCTCTCCCCGGTGGAAAGCCGGGTCGTCCAGGAGATTCTCCAGACGGAATTTTCCTCCGCGCCGGTCCTCGGCCTCGACCGCTACGCCGAGCAGGCGATGGCGATCAACGCGGCTCTCTGGGGCCGCGCCCTGGCCGCCATCCCCGGCGCGCCCCGCTTCGTCTATCTGGAGATGGAGAAGATCGTCGCGGAACTGCTGCTGCGGGATCTGCGCGACAGCGCCACGCTGGCCCATCGGGTGCTGTTCGACCCGCAACTGCGCGCCGGCGTGGTCGCCGGTCTGAACGGAAAAGACGGCTGCTGGGCCCTGCCGGCAAAGGGGGAAGCCGCCGCCGAAAGCGGGACGGTTTTTTTCTGGGGCATCGATCCGCAGGGCCGCCGCGTTCATCTGCGGCCCGTTGCGCAAGGGGCGGAATGCTGGCTGGCCGGCGTCGACCGGGCGGGAGGCGCATACCGCTTCCCCTGTACCCCGGAGGCGGTTTGCGCCGCACTCGCCGCGGGGCGTCTGCTGCCCGGTCTGTTCCTGACCTTTGTCCAGGTGGCCTTTGCGCGGGGCTATCGCTGTTTCGGCGGCCCCTGGCAGACGACCTATCTGCCGATCATGCGGGCGGGACTGGTCCGCGCCCTGCGGGCGATCCCCGGCTATCGAGCCTGGGCCGCTGCGGTGGCGCAGGCGCCCGCAGCCAATCAGGTCTCCGGGCTGACCTTTGCTCTTGCCGATTACGGGGGGGAACGACGGGCGGCGGGAATGATGGAGATGCTCGCCGCCGGCGGCCTCGGCGGTGCGGAACTGGCGCGGATCCGGGCGATCAGGGTCGGGGACGCCCTGCGCAACGGACTGGTTCTGGAGCGGCTGGCGCAGGGCGAGACCTGCGGCGGCGACGACGGTTGGGGCGGAGCGCTGATTCTGCGCTTTCCCGGTTAAGCTCAATCGACGAGAAACCGCGCATCCTCGCCGAGTTTGCGGCCGATGGCCGCCGCAAACGCCGCCGCCGGCGCCCAGGCCACCCGAATGCCCTGGCTTTGCGCCGTGTGCAGGACCCCCTCTTCCTCCAGATAAAGCATCCGCCTGATCCGGTTGTACGGCGGAAACTGGACGCCGTCGGCGCCCATCTCGCGCACGAAAGCGGTGTAGGATACCTGCCGCCATCGGGCTTCGTCCTGGTAGACAACCCCGGCAAACGTTTTCTCCCGGCGGTAGTTAACGCCGGCCGCCCGCTCGACATCGTGCACCAGCGTCGACCAGAACCCCTCCATGCCGATGTTGACGATGGCCGCATCATTGGCCAGCAGATGGGCGAAGAGGCTTTCTTCGCCGAAGGTGCGCCCGTAGTCGATGGGCTGGCGACACAGGTAGTCGCCGCAGTCGAGCACGCTGTACATCGGGTCGGGGGTGCGGTAGGCGGCGAAATGCCGGCGCACCTCCTCGGAGAACCGGCCGACCTCCGAGCGGGAAAAGATCCGGTGAAAGACCCCGGTCAGCATAAACGAATAAATGGTGTAGGCAGGGACGAGAATCGTCGTCGGCCGCAAGTCGCGCAGGGCGGCGAGAATATCGCCGGTCAACTGGCGGTACGGTTGGCCGGTGCGGCGCTGCAACTGCCGCAGGGACACGTGGAGGAAAAGAATTTTTCCTTCGGGAATCTGCAGGCTACGGATGGCCGTGGTAATCATGGATTCGCCTCCTCGCAAAGCCGCCCGCCGCCGGCCTTCCCCTCGCGGGCAAGGGGAGGCCTGGCGGCGGCTGAGATCTAGAAGCCGCTGTCCAGTAACCTTCCCGCCGAACGGGAGCGTTCGCCGGCGCCGTGGGTGGAAACGGCGGCGGTTTCCGGAGTCCCGAAGAGTAAATCGAGCAGATCGTAAAGGACCAGGCCGTTGATATCGGAAGCGTTGGCGACATGCGCCAGCGAACGATTGATGCAGATCGCCATCGGCACTCCGTCGGTCAGGTTGTCCAGCTGCCCGTAGCGGTATTGCAGCGAGCAGTCGTAGCCGGCGATTTGCCCCCGGTGACCGATCAGCTGCCAGTCGGGCTCGTGCACGACCCCCCGGCCCACCTGGATGGTCATGTCCGGGATGTCGAACCAGTCGAGGAGGGCCTGTTGGCCGGCCTCGTTCAGCAACTCACCCTCCACCACCGCCTCGACCCAGCGCATGGCATCGTCCATGTCGGCGGCCAATATGCCCGCCGCCCCGACGAAGGAAGGGTGTATTGCCGGGCGCGCGACCAGACCGGCAGGGATGATGTCGTCGTCCATTTCGAGCCATTCCCGCCAGTTCATATAGCCCATGGCGGCGCTCTCCACCCTCGGCCCGGCGGGAATGTGCAGACTTTTCAGGCCGAGGTCGGCGAAACGGGACTCGGTTTCCGCCTGCCAGCCGTTGCCGGTGACCGCCTCGATGATCATGCCGAGCAGCACGTAATGGCTGTTGGAGTAAAAGAAGTCTTCGCCGGGAGCGTTGGCGCGCGGCAGCTCCTTGATCAATCCGATCAGGTCGGCATCGGTCCATTCCGTTTCCGGGTCGAGGACGTAAGGGAAAAGCCAGGCGTCTTCGGCGCTGAAGTTCGGCACCCCGGCGGTATGGTTCAGGAGCTGACCGATGGTGATCGCCGCGCCGTCGGGCAACAGTTCGGGGAGCCATTTTTCGACGCTGTCCGCCAGGGCGAGTTTTCCCTCCTGCGCCAACTGATGAACGATGATGGCGGTGAACGATTTCGACGCGCTGCCGATGCGGAAGCGTTCGTCCCCGCGCATGGGGGTGTTGTCGGCCATTTCCGAAACGCCGAGAGCGATATTCAAGGGCCCGGTTTCGGGCAGATCCACCGCCAGGACGAGACCGGGGATGTCGTGGCGATCCATTTTCTCCTGAAGAAATTGGGTGATCAGGGCGCGCTTCGATTCTTCGCCCGCATGCCGTCTGTGGTCGGAATCACCGCACCCGGCCAGATATAGAACCACCAGAACGACCGCCAACCATTTTTCGCCCATTTCAATGCTCCTCTCGCAAGCCTTCGTGGTTATTGCCACCGCGCTGAAGCATCGCATCGAGGCGGGAGCGAAAGTCCCCCGCCGCGGCGGCAATCTGTTTTTCGCCGAAACGTCTTTGGTTGTACTCCCAGACAACATGCAGGGAGGTTTCCGTCCGCGAGGCGGTGATCTGCAGGTCGCGCACCATTCGACCGCCGGCCAGGGTCGCACCGTCCCCCGGAACCGGCTGGATCGAGAAAACGTCGGTCCAGGGGTCGGTGGCGAAATGTCCCAGCCAATTGAAGCCGATGGCCGGTTCGCACTCTGGAAAATCGCCGCGCAGCACGGCCGGGGTAAGATGCCGCAGCACGCCGTAGCCGGCGCCCCGCGCGGCGGGAACCGCATCCTCCGTCCCACCGGTCAGAACAGCCGGATAAAAGGCGGTGAACCAGCCCACCGTGCGGTCGTAATCGCCCTCGACCAACTCCGGATCGCGCCCGTGCCCTTCGAGCATGACGGGAACCGCTGCCGCGCCGGTGAGGCGTTGCAGCGACCCGTGCAGGGCCGATAAAAGAAGCGGGAGGCCGACGCCACCCTCGGCCGGGCAGGGGAGGGTCGTCTCCAACCGCCGCCGCTGGGTCAGCGGGACTTCGGTGGGCGCCACTCCCGGCGGTGCGCAGCGGGCGAGGGTTTGTTGCCAATGGGGAATCGTCGCCAGCAGGGCTGGGGTGGTGGCGACGGCGCGAAGGTTTGTCGTCCAGGTGCGGAAGGGGGTGGTGGCCGGCGGCAGTTCCACCGCCTCGCCGGCGGCGAGGCGGCGCAGCCCCGCGGCAAGATCGTCGAGCAGGATGCGCCAGGAGACGCCGTCGACGACCAGATGCTGGACGGCGAGCAGCAGCCGGTCGCCGTCGTCGTGCCGGAACAGGGCGGCGCGCAGCGGAGCGGGGGCGAAGGGGTGCAGCGATTCGAGGATTTCCCGCCCGTGTGCGGCTAGCCGCGCCTCGGCGTCCGCCGTCCGCCGCAGATCGACGATGAGCGGCTCGCTGTCCCCGGGGACGGCGGCAATCTCCTGCACGATGCGCTCCTCCCCCTCTCTTCCCCAGCGGAAGGTTGCCCGCAGGGCGTGGTGGCGGCCAATAAGCGCAGTCAGCAGCTGCCGCAACCCCGCGCCGGACAGCTCGCCGGCGAGGTGTAGAAGAACCGCGTTCGGCGCCGGATCGAGGCGGCCGACCCGCTCGGCGTCGGCGACGAAGCGGGCGAAATACCAGGCTTGGGCGGGGGCGAGGGGAACGACGCCGCAGGGCTCGCCGGCGCTGCGGGGCGTGTCGGTCGCCGGCTGCAGACGGGGGGCGAGATCGGCGGGGACCGGATGCAGGAACAGGTCGCGCGCGGCCAGAGCCAGCCCTCGGGCGCGCAGGGCGGAGATGCTCTGGATCGCCCGGATGGAGTCGCCGCCGAGATCGAAGAAATTGTCGCGCCGGCCGATGTCCTCCCGGTCGAGAACCCGCCGCCAGATATCGAGCAGAATCCGTTCATTCTCGCTGGCCGGCGGTTCGCGGCGATTCCCCGTCGCCGGCGTCGCTGCGAGAAGCCGGCGGACGAGGGCGTCGCAGTCGATTTTGCCGTTGACCGTCGTCGGCAGTTGCGTCACGGCGAGAAAGGCGGTGGGAATCATGTATTCCGGCAGGCTGCCGCGCAGAAACGCCCGCAGGGCGTCGGTATCGAGGCCGTCGGTGATCACGGCGGCGGCGAGAATCGTCCCGCCGTCGCGCCGGACCGGAAAGACGCAGCTCTGGCGCAGCCGGGGATGGGCGGCCAGCGCCGCTTCGATTTCCCCCGGCTCGATGCGGTAGCCGCGGATTTTCAGCTGCGTGTCGCGCCGGCCGAGAAAAACGATCTCACCGTTTTCCAGCCGCCGCCCCAGGTCGCCGGTGCGGTACATCTTCCGCTCCGGCTGGAAGGGATCGGGGACGAAGCGCTCCGCCGTCAACTGCGGCGCGTTCACGTAACCCCGGGCGACGCCGGGCCCGGCGATGCAGATCTCCCCGGGAAAACCGATGGGGACCGGCTGCAAATGCGCATCGAGCAGGTGAACGGCGAGATTGGCGACGGGGACGCCGATGGGGATGGCGGCGGGGGCCGGCCCCTGCGGCGGGGTGCAATGATGAACGGTGGCGCAGACCGAGGTTTCGGTGGGGCCGTAGGCGTTGTAATAGCGCAGCCGTCCGGCGTAGCGCAGGGCGTCGGCGGGGATCGCCGGCTCCCCCGCCGTAATCAGCGTTTTCACCCCGGCAAGAGCCTCGGCGTCGAGGGCGTTCAGGTAAGAGGGGGGCAGGGTGAGGACGCTGACCCCGGTCTGCTGCAACAGGGCGGCGAAGGCGGCCGGATCGCGCAGCGTCGCTTCCTCGGGAAGAACCAGGGCGGCGCCGGAGAGCAGGGCCATGAAGATCTCCGACAGGGAGGCGTCGAAGGAGATGGAGGCGAACTGGAGGACGCGGTCTTCCGGCGCCACCGCGAAGAGCGCGATCTGGTCGAGGACCATGTTGACGAAACCGCCGTGTTCGACCATCACCCCCTTGGGGCGGCCGGTGGAGCCGGAGGTGAAAAGGATGTAGGCGAGGGAGGACGGCGCGGCCAAAACCCCGCCGACGCTCGGCAGCTCGGGCGGGGGATCGAGGGGCAGGACGGTGGTGTCGGCCAGTTCGCCGGGGGCGAGCCCCTCCTCGGCGAGCAGGAGCCGGCAGCCGCTTTGCGCCAGCATGTAGCGGATTCGCTCGGCCGGCAGGGCCGGATCGATGGGCAGCCAGGCGCCGCCGGCGCGCAGAATGCCGAGCAGGGCGGCGATGCTGGCCGGTGCGCGGCGGCCGACGACCGCCACCGGCTCTTCCGGCCGCAGGCCGATCGTCCCCGTGAGCAGCGCCGCCACCCGGCCGGCCCGGACATCGAGCTCGCCATAGGTGAGCGCTTCGCCCCGCCAGAGCAGAGCGGTGCGATCCGGATTTTCGCGCACCCGCGCTTCGAACAGGTCGATGAGGGTCTTGTGCGGCGCCGGCGTCCGGCGGGGCGCGGCGAAGCGCTCCAGCAGAACGCGCCGTTCTCCGGCGGGCAGGAGGTTGAGCGAGCCGGCCGTGGCCGCCGGGTCGGCGGCCGCCGACCGGCACAGTTCGCAAAAGCAGGCGAGCAGGCGGTGCATGCGCGCGGCGTCGTAGAGGTCGCTGGCCCAGACGAGTTCAAGGTGCAGCTCGTCGCCGACGGCGAAGAAGTTGAAGGTCATGTCGAAGCGGCTGGCCCCGGGGGCGACCCCCTCCAGAGGCGCGATGATCAGGCCGCCTGTTTCTTGCACCTCGTCCTCATCCTGCAGCACGACCATGACGTCGAACAGCGGCGAGCGGCTCATCTCCCGGCGCACGCCGAGGTCCTCCACCAGCCGGTCGAAGGGGTAATCCTGGTGCGCCATGGCTTCGGTGACCGTCGTGCGCACCGTCCGCACCACTGCGGCAAAGGCATCGTCGGGGCGGATGGTGTCGCGCAGCGCCACCGTGTTGACGAACAGTCCGACGAGGGGTTCGAGCCCCGGGTGGTGCCGCCCGGAGACCGGCGCGCCGACGACGATGTCCTGCTGTCCGGCGCCGCGCAAGAGGAGGATCTTGACCAGCGCGACCAGAACGGGGAAGAGGCCGGCGTCGGCCTGGGTGGCGAGCCGCCGCAGGGGGCCGAGGGCCGCGGCCGGCAGGGCGACGGTATGGGCGCCGCCGCGCCAGGACGGAACGGGGGGGCGGGGGCGGTCGGCGGGGAAGTCGAGGAGCGCCGCGCCCGCCAGCTTGCCGCGCCAGTAGTCGCGGTGCGCCGTCGTCTGCGGGCGCGATTGCTGCTGGACGGCAAAATCGCGGTAGCGCAGGGTCAGCGGCTTGAGTTCGGCGGTGCGCCCCTCGGACCAGCCCCGGTAGAGGGTGAGGACTTCCTCGGCGAGAATGCGCATCGACCAGCCGTCGCTGACGATGTGGTGCAGGTTCCAGACGAGGACGTGGCGCTCGGCGGCGACGCGCAGCAGCAGCGCCCGGCAGGGCGGGCCGGCGGCCAGATCGAAGGGGCGGCCGATCTCCCGCCAGGCCAGACGGCGGGCGGCGTCTAGGGGATCGGCCGCGTCGCGCAGATCGAGGAGGCGAAACTCCGGCGGAAAATCGGCAATAATCCGCTGCCGAGGCTCGCCGTCCCGCTCGGCGAAAACGGTGCGCAGCGTTTCGTGCCGCTGGGCGACGGCGGCGAAGGCGCGGCGCAGCAGATCCGCATCGAGGCGGCCGTCGATGCGGTAGCAGGCGGGGGTGCTGTAGAAGGGGGAATCGGGGGCCATCTGCTGCAGCACCCAGAGCCGCCGCTGCATGTGGGTCAACGGATAATCGTCCGCCGTCGCCGCCGTCGCCGTCGCCACGGCGGCCGGCAGCCGTCCGGCGAGCAGGGCCGCCTGGCGGGCGACGGTCGGATGCGAGAAGACCTCGTCCAGCGCGAGGACGCTGCCGAGCCGGGCGTGCAGGCGGGAGACCAGGCGCGTCGCCTTGAGACTGTGGCCGCCCAGCTCGAAGAAATTGTCCTCGGCCCCCACCTCAGCCAGGGAGAGGACCTCGCGCCAGATGCCGGCAATCGCCTCCTCCAGCGGGGTGCGCAAAGGGACGACCGGGCGGCCGGCGGCGCGCGGTTTATTCTCCGGCGGCGGCACCGGCAGCGTCTCGGGGTTGCAATGCACCAGGGGGAAATAGTGGACGCGGTGCAGCAGGTTTTCCTCGTTGGCGAGGTGCACGCTCCAGCCGCCGGCGGCGACTGCCGCCGCCGGTGGCGGCGGCGCGACAACGGTTGCCGGGACGGCGGCTTCGGGCGTTTTCCTTTCCGGCGCCGGCGGCAGAAATCCGCCGTCGAAACGGCCATCGATGTGCGCCGGCAGCGCCGGCAGATCGCCGGTAGCAAAGCGGTGCGGCAGCTCTCCCACGCCAGCCGGCGGCGCCGCCTTGGCGCCGGCCCGCTGCAGAAACTCCCGGAAGGGGTGGTTTCTGGCCGTCTCGCGATGGTGCAGAACGATCCCGGTCAGCCCCTTCTCGCGGCAGTAGCGGCCGAGGCCGGCGAGGAGGGCGAATTCGACCTCGCGCCCGAGAACGCGGCAGCTCAGCAGCAAGGAATCGATCCGCAGGACGCCGGCGTCCGGCCGCCCGGCGATCAGGCCGACGATGCCGTAGCGGCCGAAACGGTCGGCGACTTCGACCGCCCACAGGACATGGCCCGGGTCGGCGAGCCGGGCTTCGATGTCCTCCCGGCTGCGCCGCCGGCCGTTGAGGTTGAACTGATTGGTGCGCAGGGTGAGCTGGGCCAGACGCTCCACCAGATCCTCGGAAGCGGTGGCGGCGCGCAAAGGGACCATGGCGACCTGCAGCCCGAGGCTGGCGAGAAAATCGTCGAGACCGACCCGGGCGAGGGTTTTCCCCCGCTCCTGCTCGGCGCGATACATGCCGCTGCGCGCGCGGTCCTCGTCGGTGACGGTGAAGCGGTCGAAGGCCCAGCACAGTTCCAGCCAGCGCGGGATCGCCCCGTCGTCGGCGGGCAGTTGCAGGGTCAGCACCTCCGGGGCGTGGCACATCACCTCGGCGCATTCCGCCCCGGAATCGTCGATGAAAATGAAGGAGTCCAGACCCAGATTCAGCTCTTGCGCCAACTGGCGCAGGTTCGCCGACTTGGGCGCCCAGTCGATGCGGTGGGCGACGAAATGTTCGCGGCGCAGAATCATTCCCGGTTGGCGAAACACCTCCCACACGTCCGCCTCGTTGTTTTTGCTGCACAGAACGAGGAGAAAACCTTCGGCGCGCTTTTGCCGCAGGAATCGTTGCAGGGCGGCGTAGCCCCCGGCGATCCGCACTCCGGCCGGCCCCTCCTCGCCGCAGACGCCGCCCCACAGGGTGTTGTCGCCATCGACGGCGATCACCTTGAATCCCGGCGTCTTCCAGGCGTGCAGCTCCCTGACGATGCCGCCGGCCATGGCGGCGTAGAAAGTTTCGGTGTACGGCACGTGCCCCGCCCGGTCCGCTTCCGAATCCAGAATATCGCCCAGCGCGTGGAGGCGCGGCAGCCCGGTCAGGTCGAGGAGGCGGACGCGCCCCCGGGGCGGCAGGACGGCGCGCAATCGTTCCCCCAGCTCCCGCAGCCGGGAAGCGACCTCCGGCGGCCGGCCGGTGGCGGGCGGCGGCGGGAGCAGCCCGACCAGCAGCAGTCCCCGGCCGCGCCAGTTTTTCAGTCCGTCGAGGAGGCGGCTGAAATTTTCCTCCAGCGTGCGCAGGCAGTCCGCCCGGTCGGCGTCGAGATCGCGCAGCCAGTCTTCGAAGCGCACCAGGAGCAGGTTGGCCCCGCCGTTGCCCGCCATTTCGCTGGCCGGATCGAGCAGTTGCCGGAAAATCTGGTTATAGGGGGCGAAAGCGGGCGCCAGGGGAAACTTGGTTCCCGCCGCCCAGAGGCGAAGATAAGGTTCCAACGGTTCGGCGGTGAAAGTGGCCGCCACCAGCAGCTCCAGCTTCGCCTCTTCGGTCGGGAAAGGCAGATCGGCGGGGTTGAAGAGATCGGCGGCGTCGACGGCACGACCGGGATCGATCGCGACCTGGTCCAGAACCTGCCGCAGATGCGCGCCGAAGGTCTCGACGACGGCGCGGTCGAAAACCGTTGCATCGAAGATGCAATGAAAGCCGAGGCGCGCCCCCGGATGGACCTGAATGGTCAGGGGGAAATTGGTATGGTCGAAAGCCTCGGCGGCGTCGATGGTGAAGCCGCAGCCCGCCGCGTCGGGGGCCTCCTCCTGCGTGTGGTTTTCGAAGACGACAATGTGGTCGGCCAGCTCCTGGCGCAGGGGGGTGCGGGCCTGAATGTCGGCCAGCGAGGCGAAATGGTGGGGCTGCCCCTCCAGGGACTGCCGGTGGGTGCTTTCGATGAGGTCGGCGAAGCGCGTTTCCGGGGCGGGAGCGACGCGCACCGGCACGGCGTTGATGAACAGCCCCACCATCTTTTCGACGCCGGGCAGATCGGCCGGCCGGCCGGAGACGGTGGCGAGAAAGACGACGTCGGCCGGGCCGCCGGCCAGGGCGTTGTAGCGGGCGAGCAGGGCCCCCCAGGCGGCCTGGACCACGGTGCTGAGGGTGGTGCGCTGCGCCCGGGCGCGGTCGGCCAGGGTGCGGGTGGCCGCCTCGGCCAGGGTGAAATCGACGAAGCCGGCGCGAAAGGGCGCGCCCGCCTCCTTTTCGCGCCGACCCGGCAGGCGCGCCCGGGTCCCGTAGCCCGCCAGCAGGGCGCTCCAGTAGTGCAGCGATTCCTCCCGGTCGCGGGCGCGGAGGTATTTCACGTAGCGGGCGAAGGGTGGCGGTTCGGGCAGATGGGGGCGCTCCCCCCGTTGCAAAGCCCGGTAGATGGTGAAAAGTTCATCGCGCAGGATGCCGGTGCTCCAGCCATCGAGAAGAATGTGGTGAAAGCTCCAGAGGACTTCGAAGGCGGTTTCGCCCCGCTGCAGAACGCGGACCCGCAGCAGCGGATCGCGATCGAGCCGGAAGGGGCGCGCCCGGTCGGCCCGGCGCTCCTCTTCCGCCCGCGTCTCCCGCGCCGCCGGCGAAAGGGGACGCAGATCGACGTACTCCGTCTCGAAGGGGCGCTCCTTGAGGACGATCTGCAGCGGCTCGGGGACCTTTTCGTGGACGAAAAGGGTGCGCAGGATGTCGTGCCGGCGCACCAGCTCCCGCCAGCTTTCGGCGAACAGGCGCAGGTCGAGGGCGCCGCTGATTTTCAGGGAGAGCTGTTCGAAGTAGGTGGTGGCGCCTTCTTCGCGCAGGGCGTGGAAGAGCATCCCTTCCTGCAACGGGGTGAGGGGATAAATGTTCTTGATGTTGCGTCTGTCCATCCGGCGCACCTAGGCGGAGAGGTTGTCGAGAATGGCGTCGAGCCCGTCCTGATCGAGCCCGTCGTAATCGATGTCGTGCGGCGTCAGACCGCCGGCCGATTGGAGGCAATGATCGACCAGCATCTCCAGCGCCTGGCGGTAATCGCCGGCCAGCTTCTCCATGGCGGCGACGCTGAAGCGGCGGGGACTGTGCGTGAGGGAAAAGCGCAGAACCCCCGCGGTAACGACCGCGAGAATATCGATCTCGTGGCTGCGCCGCATCGCCGGCGCGATCTCCGCTCCGGCGTTTTCCGCCGCCGGTGACCACCTCCCTCCGGCAAAATCCTGATCGAACTGCCCGAGGTAGTTGAAGCTGACGGGAAGGTCGGCGGTCGCCTCCAGTCCCGGCAGCCCCTCGTCCGGGCAGATTTGGGTGAGCAGGCCGAAGCCGATTCCCTTGTGCGGAATGGCGCGCAATTCCTCCTTGATCGCCCGCAGACGGTAGCCGGGATCGGGGTTTTCCGGCAGTTCGAGGCGCACCGGATAAATGCTGGTGAACCAGCCGACGGTGCGCGCCACGTCCGGGGCGTCGCCGAGGGGCTCCCGGCCGTGCCCTTCCAGGGCGATGCGGGAGGCCCGCTGTCCGTGCTGTTGTTCCAGGGCCAGGGCCAGGGCGGTCAGCAGCAGGTCGTT
>Ga0265293_10004361_pt1 | contig 25046 bp, 26 predicted proteins | sample Munlanlewell138R_FD_192505 | JGI IMG/M metagenome (GOLD analysis project Ga0265293, IMG submission 192505) | Leachate microbial communities from a municipal landfill in Southern Ontario, Canada - Leachate well 138R | ecosystem: Engineered > Solid waste > Landfill > Unclassified | place: Canada...
TAACCTGATCATTATTAAGCGGTTAGTAAAGCTCGTCAGTTTAACCCAGCTAGGGGTATAACACCTGAATTTAAAACAAATCTTTGGGAAAAAGACTCTTCTCAGGCGAGGAGCGGCCAGAAACAGGGGGAACAGGATCATGACCACCTTGGCACCACGGATTACAGCGACAGATCCGGTGTGTACCCAAATACAGCCCTTTGGCTGCACCATGGGTTTCAATGGCTTCTATCATGTATTCGGAGCAGGTGGGCGTGAAACGGCAGGAACGTCCGATCCAGGGACTTAAGAAATATCGGTAGAACCGGATAGGTGCTATGAGTATTTTCTTTATCATGCCGATTTTGCCTTTGCAAAATGATGGTCGATTTCTTTCCGTATGGTTATCTTGAGTTCGGTAAGGGTACAGGGAGTAACCTTGCCATGCAGGCGAATAACGTAGTCGCAGGCAGGTAACTCATGACGGCAATGTCTGAAAGACTCACGGGCAACCCTTTTGATGGCGTTGCGGGTGGTGGCTTTGGCAGCAAACCGTTTGGCGATAACAAGCCCCAATCGGGCGATTGGTTCGGTAAGAGGGGAGACTGGTTTGGCTTTGCTAAGCGTAAACAAAGCCCCTCGAGATACACGTTTACCTTTCAGGGCATTGGTGAACTCTAAGGGGCGGTGCAGTCGCGCCGCTTTGGGATAGGAGGCGCTTGGCATGCTTAGGAATCGGGACGAGCAGATAATAAAGCCATGTGTTTAACGGGTAAACACACTTTCTGTTCAACCTGATTATTAAATTGTAATCAGCTGGGATTAAACAGCTAAACGCTTGCGGCCTTTTGCACGACGTGCGTTGATAACTGCGCGGCCGCCACGTGTTTTCATGCGAACGCGAAAGCCGTGCGTGCGTTTACGGCGTGTGACTGATGGTTGGTATGTACGTTTCATGGAAATTCCAAATATAAAGAGCTAAGAGCTTGTTCAGGACCCTTTTTAGTATTTGAAACTATCAAAGATACCCAAAAATGATCCAAACGGTGTAAAGAATTTTGTAAAGCCTTTTATTTCATCAAATAATTAGTGATTAGTCAATGGTTTAGGCTGAATTCCCGTAATTAAAACATAAAATCTGTTCTTTTTTTGAAAAGAACGCACTTTGTGGAAAATTTCCCATTAATTATTCAAGTTGTGGATAACTTTTTGCTTGTCAGGGTAAAATAGAACGTTTTTATCGTAGATCGTATATGAAAGAGTTTTGGCAATCCTGTATCCAGGCATTGGCGCAGGAACTTCCTCCCGAGCAAATGAAAGCGTGGGTGCTTCCGCTGGCTCCTCTTGGTTTTGATGAAGAACTGGGAGAGCTGCGCATTTCTGCGCCTACGCCAATCAAGCAGAACTGGGCCAAAACCAATTACACGGCACGAATTCAGGAATTGGCATCCCAGTGGTTCAATCGTCCCGATGTCAAGGTCATGTTCCAGCTGGTGCGTGCCAATCAGGTGCCACCTGTCATGTCTGGCGCAACTGCCGCGGTAGCCATGGCACCCGCACCGGCCGCCCCTGTTCAGGCAGCACCCGTTACGAATACCCAGCCGTTTGGTACAAGCCCCGAAGTCATCATAGAGTCCGCTGCGCCTAATGTGCCGGCCACCGCTTCATTTGGCAATACCGAATCCGAAGACTTCATTTACAAGCGCTCGCATATCAACCCCAACCTGACTTTCGAAAGTCTGGTGGTAGGCCGCTCAAACCAGCTGGCCAATGCCGCTTCGGCGCAAATTGTCGACAAACCGGGCGTTTCAGCTTATAACCCGTTTTTTATTTACGGCAGTACCGGCCTGGGTAAAACCCACCTGATGCACGCGATTGGCAATGCCCTGATCAAGGCGGGCAAGGTCAACCGGGTACGGTATATCCATGCCGACCAATATTATTCGGATCTGGTCAAGTCATTCCGTACCAGTACCTTTGATGAGTTCAAGCGTTATTACCATTCGCTCGACCTGCTGCTGATTGACGATATCCAGTTTTTCCGTAAAAAAGACCGTACTCAGGAAGAGTTCTTCTATCTGTACGAAACCATGGTGGCGCAAAACAAGCAAATCATCATCACGTCCGACACCTACCCGCGTGAATTGCAGGATATCAGCAACCGCCTTACCTCCCGTTTCGATTCTGGTTTAACCGTCCATATCGAACCCCCCGAGCTGGAAATGCGGGTGGCCATTTTGCTTCGCAAGGCCGAAGAAAAGCCAGGCATTATCCTGAAAGAGGAAGCCGCGTTCTTTATTGCGAAGCATTTGCGCAGCAACGTTCGTGAACTGGAAGGGGCTCTTAGTAAAGTGTCTGCCTATGCAGGTTTTCACGGGTTAAAAACCTTTACGGTTGAAGTTTGCAAGGAAGCGCTTAAAGATCTTCTGTCTGTTTCCAATGGGCAAATCACCGTTGAAAATATCCAGAAAACCGTGGCCGATTTTTATAAAATCAAGGTTCAGGAAATGTATTCCAAACGGCGTCCCGCCAATATTGCGATGCCACGGCAAATTGCCATGTATCTGGCCAAAGAGCTCACCCAGAAAAGCCTGCCCGAAATTGGCGACCTGTTTGGTGGACGGGATCACACAACCGTTCTGCATGCCGTACGAAAAATAACCGAAGCACGCGTGAAAAACGCAGAGTTGAATCACCAATTACACGTGTTAGAACAAACCTTAAAAGGATAATCATGCAATTGCTACAAGCTACCCGAGATGCTGTACTCAAGCCGCTGTCAACAGTGGCCGGTATTGTTGAACGCAGGCATACGATGCCCATTCTGGCAAATATCCTGTTGCGAAAAGAAGGTAACCGTGTTGCATTCATTGCAACCGATCTTGAGGTCCAGATCACCACGCATGCCGACTTTGGCGTAGGTGATGATGTGGAATCCACTACGGTTGCCGCACGTAAATTGCTGGATATCTTGCGGGCCCTGCCCAATACCGGAGAAGTCAAGCTGGGCCTGAACGACGGAAAAATGTCGATCAATGCCGGCAAAAGCCGCTTTGCCCTGCAAACTCTTGACGGTGCCGAATACCCAACGGTTGCCCAGCCCGAAAGCTGGAACCTGAGCCTGTCCATGCCACAAAAAACCTTGCGCAAGCTGTTTAACATGGTGCACTTTGCCATGGCCCAGCAAGACATCCGCTATTATCTGAATGGCATGCTCATGGTGTTTGAGGAAGGCATGGTTCGCACCGTCGCCACCGATGGTCACCGTTTGGCCCATGCTGCCGAAACGGTTGAAAGCATTGGCGAGCGCCACGAGGTCATTGTTCCACGTAAAACCGTTCTTGAAATGCAGCGCCTGCTTGATGAAAGCGATGAACCCGTCACCATAGACCTGGCGGCCGGCCAGATCCGTTTCACTTTTGGTGATGTGGAACTTATTTCCAAGCTGGTGGAAGGCAAATTCCCTGATTTCAAACGGGTCATTCCAACCGACTATACCCGTAGTTTTAATATCAATCGTGAAGCCTTGCAAAGCAGCCTGCAGCGTGCCGCCATCCTGACTACCGACAAGCTCAAAGGGGTCAAGCTGCATCTTGAAAACAATCTGCTGCAAATTTCCTCCTCCAATGCCGAGCAGGAAGAGGCAAGGGAAGAAATTGAAGTAAATTATGAATTTGAGCCCATTGATGTCGGTTTCAACGTAAGCTATTTGCTGGATGTCCTGGCCATGGCAAAAACCGAAGAAATCACCTGGTCTGTCAAGCCGGATGTTAATGCATCCGCACTTATCAGCCTGCCCGAGGAAACAGAGTTCAAATACGTTGTTATGCCAATGCGTATTTAATCAGGCCATCATCAAAGTTCCGGCCTTTCCATGGCCGGATATTTTCCTGTTCCCAGCAGTCGATCAAGATTTTTAAAAGCGTTATTCCATTATGTCTGAAAATACTCCGAACACCCCGAATCAAGGTTACGGTGCCGAATCCATCAAAATGCTCAAGGGCCTTGAGGCTGTCCGTAAACGTCCCGGCATGTATATTGGAGATACCTCCGATGGCACAGGTCTTCACCACATGGTGTTCGAAGTTGTCGATAATGCCATTGACGAAGCCCTGGCCGGATATTGTGATGATATCGTTGTCACCATTCATACTGACAACTCGATTTCCGTTACCGATAATGGCCGCGGCATTCCCACCGACATTCACAAGGATGACGAGTTCCATCGCAGTGCCGCTGAAATCGTCATGACCGAACTGCATGCCGGTGGTAAATTTGACCAGAACTCCTATAAGGTTTCCGGTGGTTTGCACGGGGTGGGTGTATCCTGCGTAAATGCCCTTTCAGAATGGCTGCGTTTAACCATTCGCCGTAATGGCCAGGTTCACCAGATTGAATTCAATCGCGGTGAACGCCTTGAACCCCTGAAAGTGGTTGGCACTACCGATAAAACCGGTACCAAGGTGCATTATCTGGCAGACAGCACCATTTTTGATAATGTCGAATACCACTACGAAATCCTGTCCAAGCGCCTGCGTGAACTGTCGTTCCTGAATAATGGTGTCAAGATCCGCTTGGTAGACGAGCGCCAGGGCAAGGAAGAGGATTTTGCTTTTTCAGGTGGGGTAAAGGGCTTTGTGGAATACATCAACCGTACCAAAACGGTATTGCATTCCAATGTTTTCAATGTGTCCACAGAATCGGATGCCGGCGGCTCGCCAATTACCGTAGATGTTGCCATGCAATGGAACGACAGCTATGGCGAAAGCGTGCTTTGCTTTACCAATAACATCCCCCAGCGCGACGGTGGTACCCACTTAACCGGTCTACGTGCTGCCATGACCCGCAGCCTGAACAAATACATTGCCGATAACGAAATGGCCAAAAAGGCCAAGGTTGACACAACCGGTGATGACATGCGTGAAGGCCTGACCTGCGTATTGTCGGTCAAGGTACCCGAGCCCAAGTTCAGCAGCCAGACCAAAGACAAGCTGGTTTCCAGCGAAGTCCGTCCGGCCGTTGAAGAAGCGGTGTCACGCACGCTTGAAACCTGGCTCTTGGAAAACCCCAATGATGCCAAAGCCATTTGTGCCAAAATCGTAGAAGCCGCCCGTGCCCGTGAAGCCGCCCGTAAAGCGCGCGAAATGACACGCCGTAAAAGTGTTCTGGAAGGTGCTGGCCTACCCGGTAAACTGGCCGACTGCCAGGAAAAAGACCCGGCCAAATCTGAACTGTATATTGTCGAGGGTGACTCTGCGGGTGGTTCGGCCAAACAGGGTCGTGACCGTAAATTCCAGGCTATTCTTCCCTTGCGTGGTAAAGTGCTTAACGTGGAAAAGGCACGTTTCGATAAACTCATCGCCAGTGAAGCCATTACCACCCTCATTACGGCACTGGGTACCAGCATTGGCCCTGATTTCAATATCGATAAACTGCGTTATCACCGTATCATTATCATGACTGACGCGGACGTTGACGGCGCGCACATCCGGACCTTGCTGTTAACGCTACTGTATCGTCAAATGCCCGAACTGGTTGAAGGTGGCTTTATTTATATTGCCCAGCCACCTTTGTACAAGGTTAAATTTGGCCGCGAAGAACGCTATCTGAAAGACGCGGTAGAAGAAGCCGAATTCATGCAGCAGGTTGCCCTTAAAGATGCTGGCCTGATTCCACAGCAAGGCGCTGAGCCCATTACAGGCGAAGACCTTGAAACCCAGGTTCAGCTTTATGTTTCGGCCGACCAGGTGATTGACCGCCTGTCACGAATCATGGACGCCGCTGCCCTGTCAGCCATTGCCGAAGGGGTACAGATTAATCTGGATAATGCTGAAAACGCCGCGAAATCGGCCCGTGACTTGCAAGAGGCCCTGTTTGACCCTGCCATGCCACACGCCGTGACCGTAGAAGCGGAATATGATGCTGAGCTAGACAAACACCGTTTGGTTCTTAAGCGCATTCATCATGGAAACGTTCGTGTCTGTGTGTTTAACCAGGAGTTCATGGGCAGCAAGGATTATGCGGTATTATCCCGTTCAGCCGAAACCCTTTCTGGTCTGGTTGGCGAAGGTGCCCTGGTGTATCGCGGTGAAGGTGAACGACGCAAAGAGCAGTATGTGAACGATTTCCGTGAAGCCGTTCAATGGCTGCGCAGCGAGGCCGAACGCGTGGTGACCAAACAGCGCTATAAAGGTCTGGGTGAAATGAACCCTGAACAGCTGTGGGAAACCACCATGGATCCTTCTGCACGCCGTTTGTTGCGCGTCAAGATTGAAGATGCGATTGCTGCTGACAATGTGTTTACAACGCTCATGGGCGACCAGGTGGAACCACGCAGGGAGTTTATTGAAAGCAATGCGCTAATGGCGTCTAACCTGGATATTTAATATTGTTGGTTTCCGGAATAGTTGGCCAAGTTTTATAAATAAGTTGGCCAGCGTGGTTTTCTGTCATGAGGCGGCTATCTGTTTGGGTAGCCCCTTTTTTTGCTCAATCGTTGTTGTCCTGCCCAAACATTTAGAAGCTATACTATGAGAGAAATATATTTTATATCGATAGCTTAGAAAGTATTAGAGTGAAAAAAAACAGTTTTTTCTTTCAGTACTGCAATACACACAAAACAGCTAGCAGACTTGTCACATATCTCACTTTAACGAGACCGCGAATGAAAAAACATACCCTACTCGTCATTGCAACTACCGTCGTATTCCCATTGTCATCCATAGCCAGAGAAGCTACAACCCATGAGGTGCACGAAAAACGTATAGATAAGCAAACCCGCCCAAACCGGCAATCAGGCCATTATGAAAATTACCCAACAGTAAACCACAAAGCACTGGCAAAGAAGCTGCCAGACCAGCTAAAAAAGCCTTTAGAAAGGGAATGGGATTATCATTAACCTTAACGGCCTGTTTACATACATCCCATATGGATATTGCCAGTTTACTCATTTTTGATTTGCCTGTTCTTTAACACTATTACCACTTAAGTTCAGTTCGGATTATCGTCCATATGGATATTTTCTGCTTTATCAGTGGAAAATTCAGCCTAAGCAAAATAGAGCTTTTTGTTGGTCCAACGATGAAATTGGCGTAAGGGGCACGCCGTAAAAACGTTAACGTGTGCCCCAAAAATATGGAAGCGTTTATTTTTTAATTAATTTGTAATTCAATTTGGTCTCAAACGGTTTGCCTGTTTCTCTGTCACGGGCCTCAAGATAACCCTCTCCAACAAAAAAGACACGATTATCAGGGGTGGTATCAAGACGAATCAGTGAAGGATTGGTTTTTTCAAATTGAAATTGACCAGTGGTGGTAGCAATTTTGTCTCCCGGACGATTGGTCAGGTATTCTTCTTTAAGAATATACGTTTTGTCCTGAAGCAGTTTCAGGCTCATCTTTATGCCTTCACAGTCTGCACAAGGAAAAGTGCCTTCATAAGTACCTGGCCAATCTAGTGCAATTTCGGTGGTATGCATGTCTGGTACCGTACTTGCCTTATCCTGATTACTGGCGCAGCCAACGGTAATAAAAGAAGCAAGCAAAATCGCCAATCCGGTTTTTTTCATTTCAAATCTGCCTTTTCAACAATAATAACGAGATAAGTTTTCAGTTTATGCCAGTATGAATGATAAGTGTTACAGGATAGGCATGCAGAAAAGTATTGCCCATTTATTATTTTTTATTTCCTATGTTTTTATTTTGCAAAAACATGATCCAAAGCATGGTGCTGTCATCAAAAATACGAAATAATAATCGTTGTTGTCTAGACAATTCAGGGCAGGGCAAGTCCATCAAAATGCTGATTATCAGACCAAACTGGAGTTTGTCATATCGGGACAAGTGCAGCCCTGCCAAAATGCTACTGATCAAGCATCAGTCCTTTACTGGTCATTTGCTTATCGATAAGTTTATATATATTGATCAATTTAATTGAAAATTAAAATCAATTTACTAAAGCTATCGTTAGTATAAAATAATTAAAATTTGTATTTAATAAATTTATGCTATATTGAAACCATCAAGTGTTTCCTTAAACAGGAAATTTACCCATCCGAATGGAGAAATGCAATGAGTCAAGATATCAAAAAATGCCCCGTCACCCACCTGACTACCGATTTTGGGGCACCTGTTCCCGATAACCAGAACAGCTTAACTGCTGGCCCACGCGGCCCTTTGCTGGCTCAGGATGTTTGGTTGCATGAAAAACTAGGTAATTTTGCCCGCGAAGTAATTCCTGAGCGTCGTATGCATGCCAAAGGATCGGGCGCATTTGGCACTTTTACCGTAACCAATGATATTACCAAATATACTCGTGCCAAAATGTTCTCTGAAGTGGGTAAAAAAACCGAGATGTTTGCCCGTTTCACAACCGTTGCCGGTGAGCGCGGTGCTGCTGATGCTGAACGTGACATTCGTGGTTTTGCCCTAAAATTCTATACCGAAGAAGGAAACTGGGATATGGTGGGGAACAACACCCCCGTGTTCTTCTTCCGTGATCCACGCAACTTCCCCGACCTGAACAAAGCGGTTAAGCGTGACCCACGCACCAACCTGCGCAATGCCACCTACAACTGGGATTTCTGGACGCTGCTGCCCGAATCAATGCATCAGGTTACTATTGTGATGTCTGATCGCGGTATTCCCAAATCTTACCGTCACATGCACGGTTTTGGCAGCCATACCTATAGCTTCATCAATGCACAAAATGAACGTTTCTGGGTTAAATTCCATTTCCGCACCCAACAGGGCATTCAAAACCTCACAGACGCTGAAGCGGAAGCCGTAATTGGTAAAGACCGCGAAAGCAACCAGCGTGACCTGTTCAATTCAATCGAAAACGGTGATTTTCCGAAGTGGACAATGTGTGTCCAGATCATGCCAGAAGCCGATGCTGAAAAAGTACCTTATCACCCGTTCGACCTGACCAAAGTCTGGCCGCATGGCGACTACCCATTGATTGAGGTGGGTGAGTTTGAACTGAACCGCAACCCCGAGAACTTCTTCATGGATGTTGAACAGTCTGCCTTTGCCCCCAGCAACCTGGTGCCCGGCATTAGTGTTTCACCCGATAAAATGCTGCAAGCCCGCTTGTTCAACTACGCTGACGCTCAGCGTTACCGTTTAGGTACCAACTATCAGCAAATCCCTGTAAACCAGGCCCGTTGCCCGGTCTACTCCAACCACCGTGACGGTATTGGTCGTGTTGATGGTAACTATGGTGGTTTGCTACATTATGAACCCAACAGCTTCCATCAATGGCAAGCCCAACCCGAGTATAAAGAGCCACCACTAAAAATCAACGGTGATGCTGATTACTGGGATTACCGCCAGGATGATGCCGATTACTTCAGCCAGCCACGTGCGCTGTTCAATTTGATGAGCGATACGCAGAAACAGGCCCTGTTCAACAACACGGCAGCAGCCATGGGTGATGCGCTTGATTTCATCAAATACCGCCACATCCGTAACTGCTATGCCTGCGACCCGGCGTATGGTGAAGGCGTTGCCAAAGCATTGGGCATGACTGTAGCCGACGCACAGGCAGCCCGTGAAACAGACCCGGCCAAAGGACAACCCGGTTTTCTGTAAGCACCTGCTGAATAGTTAGCAAGGCAATAAAGCTGTTCGCCTGAATAAAACCCCCAACGCCAGTCTTTTTAACGGTATTGGGGGTTATTCTTTTAATACTCTACACTTTTCATTAAATACGGCATATAAACATTGCATAGATAAGTAAAAAAGGCCTGGCCATTTCAAGTTGGCCAGGCCTTTTTGCATGCATAGTCATACTGTCTTACAGTGAACAATATCTTATTATGCAGATTAGCCGTCACTGAAAACAATTAGCCTGCCAATATCCCGTTTAATGCTTTGGACAATGCTTCCATCCAAAACATAAGTATTTATAAATAAATGGAATTTTTCTAAATATTGAAATAGAATGAAACATATAAAAAAAGGCAAATATTAAAGCCTGATCTTTATCATTTAAACCTTAAATAATAAATATTATATTGAACAAGAGCTTATAGATTTTCACAAGTATGCATTAATACCCACAGAAATTGAAAAATAAAGGAATGGATATTTCCCATGAAAAAAATACAAATATTTTATTCCACCATAATAGTCGTGCTGTCATTGTTATGGCTTGCTGCCGATCCCTTTTTCACACAAGGCTATGCGTTTTTTACCGTGCGCTCCTCTCTTGTGAGCTATACGGGACTTATCGGTATGGGCGCCATGAGCATTGCCATGATTCTGGCTTTGCGTCCTGTTTTTTTAGAGCCCCTCACCGGTGGACTGGATAAAACCTATCGCCTGCATAAATGGCTGGGTATTACCGGGCTGGTTATTTCCATCATTCACTGGCTTTGGGCAAAAGTCCCTAAATGGATGGTGGGTTGGGGCATGCTGGAAAGGCCAGCCCGTGGGCCACGAACCGAGCAGACGAATGCCATTTTCAACTTTTTCCAATCACAGCGTGGCTCGGCTGAAAGCCTCGGAGAATGGGCATTTTATGCTGTTGTAATATTGATTTCTCTTGCACTGATTAAAAAATTTCCTTATAAGCATTTTTTCAAAACACATCGATTGCTACCCATTGTTTACCTGTTTCTTGTGTTTCACTCTGTAGTACTGATGCCTTTTTATTACTGGCAGCAACCCGTCGGGCCTGTCATGCTGATTCTCATGCTCGGAGGCACCGTCGCTGCCATCATCTCCCTGTTTAGAAAAGTAGGCCATTACCGCAAAGCGATCGGAGAAATCAGTAAACTGGAATACTTTACAGATAATCGGGTACTCAAAATAGACATCAAATTATTAAGCCATTGGCAAGGCCACCAAACCGGTCAATTTGCTTTTGTCACATTTGATAAAGACGAAGGAGCGCATCCGTTTACCTTATCTTCTTCCTGGAACAATGACGGTAATATCAGCTTTATGGTAAAGAGTCTGGGCGACTACACCAGTATCATGCCAACAACCCTTAAAAAAGGGGATCTGGCCAGCGTGGAAGGCCCTTATGGCCAGTTCAAGTTCAAAGGCAATAAACCTAACCAGATCTGGGTGGGTGGTGGCATTGGCATTACCCCATTCATTGCACGTTTGCAAAAATTAAGCACTGAAGCGCATAATCAGAGAATCCACTTGTTTTATAGCACCAGCGCACCACAAAAGGACTTTATTGAAAATCTGAAGCAACTCGCAGAAAAAGCAAAAGTAACATTGCATCTTATTGTCTCGGGTAAAGATCCACGGCTTAATGCCGACCGGCTTTGCAACATTGTGCCAGACTGGCAAACAGCCGACATCTGGTTTTGTGGTCCGGCAGGCTTTGGTAAATCGCTAAGGGAATGCATGGTGGAAAAGGGCCTGTCTGAAGACGATTTCCATCAGGAACTGTTTGACATGAGGTAAAGTAATTCATTCATTGAAAAAGGGCCGGTTCATAATTTTGAACCGGCCCTTTTTTATATAACACCCGGATTACTCATTCTTATCCAGATACGTTTGCAGAATGGAAACGATATCTTCAGGTGACTTATACATTTCACGATACAAGTCGCGGGCTTTGGCAATATCGTCTTTACTCATACCCATTTCAACACTTAGGAACAGTTTTACCGCATCAGGATTTTTCATGGTTTTACCCTGATTGTACAAGGCCCAAGCAACAATTTTATTGTCAGATACACCATAACCCCTTTCGTACATTAACCCCAGATTGGTAAGGGCATCGGTGTTTTTCCGGTTAAGTGCCTCTTCAAACATTTTTATGGCTTTAGGGTAATCCTGCTCAACACCACGGGAAAAACGGTACATAAGCCCCATGCTATTGAACGCTGCTCCATTACCTTGTTCAGCTGCTTTCTGGTAGAGTTCAAGCGCCTTATCATAACTTTTTTCAACACCATGACCGTCTTCATATAAACCGCCAATTAAAATCATGGCATCGGTATTGCCCTTGTCGGCTTCTAATTTATATTCTTGGTATGCAGTATAAAAATCGTATTGTTCATAAGCAGCCTTGCCTTTTGCGATATCGGCATGCGCGTTGGTCACAACCGTTAAAGAACAAAGGATCCCTAAAGATATTCTTTTCAAAATAATGCCATTAATCTGCATTCGAACCTCTTTTTAAGTGTGCTTCCCATCTGCCATATACAGATAAAAAGATAGTATTACCTGCTCATGTTATTAGATCCCATATTCAATTTCATTGATTTATCACTACTATTTAACGATTATTGCTAAATTATGGCAAGGGAATGAAAAATCGAATCATAAAATGGTTAAGGTAATACCAAAACGTACCCAACCGGGTTCCGATTTAACAGCTTACAAGGAGACAACTGTCATGACATTACCCGATACCATGCCGCCAGGGCTGGAATGCTACAGCCAATCACCCGTGTTCACCCCTGATACCTTACCGGAAAGGCTGAAAGCCAGCCACTTCATCAAACCGGGTACCTATGGATTGTTAAGGGTTATTAGCGGAACGTTGCGTTTTACCTATGAGACAGAACCATCCACAGATGTTGTCCTGAACGCTGGTGAGCAAATCGTGATTGCCCCCGACTCTGCCCATCACGTCGGGTTTGAACAACCTGGCAGTTTCCAGATTGATTTTTACCGGTCAAAGGATCATGTCAAAAGACCCGATAACACATAACTCACCAAGGCCAATGGTCTTTAAACCTAAAGTCAAATAAATCATCAAAAAAACCGGTGCCATGCCAAGTATCAATCACACCGTCTTTTATGCCATAACCAGAACTGGCTGTGGCATTAAAGACTTTTTTTGATCAAGGAATCGTCGGATACTCGGGCATGTGCTCGGGCCATTGCGTCAGCACTTCATAGCCATCTTCGGTAACCACCACCATATGTTCCCACTGGGCCGACAAGGAGCGGTCTTTGGTGGTAACCGTCCAGCCATCCGCCAGCTGCTTGCAATGCCTTTTACCGGCATTAATCATGGGTTCTATGGTAAACATCATGCCAGGTTCAAGTTTCAGGCCCTGGCCAGGACTGCCATAATGAAGTACCTGCGGTTCATCATGATAAATTTTGCCAATACCGTGCCCGCAGTACTCGCGCACCACACTAAAACCTTCCCGGTGGGCAACGGTTTGAATGGCATGGCCAATATCTCCAAGGGTAGCGCCGGGGCGAACCTGCATGATACCGGCGCGCATGGCTTCATAAGTTGTGTAAACCAGGCGGCGGGCCAATGTACTGGGTGGGCCCACAAAATACATTCGGCTGGTATCGCCATACCAGCCATCTTTAATAACGGCAACGTCAATATTGATTATGTCACCGTTCTTCAGCACTTTGCCTGGTGACGGAATCCCATGACAAATAACGTGATTGACTGATGCGCAAATGGTTTTGGTAAATCCGCAATATCCCACGTTGGCTGGAATGGCCTGCTGTACATCAACAATATAATCGTGACAAATCCGGTCCAGTTCTTCGGTGGTGATGCCTGCCTGAACGTAAGGCGCAATCATGTGAAGGACATCAGCGGCCAGCCTCGCGGCTTCACGGGCTTTGGCAATATCTTCCTGGGTATTGATGGGGACTTTTTTTCTACTCATTATCGGATACTCTTAATAGTCGAAATTTATTGTCATGAGTATAACATTTCAGTTTTTTATATTTTGCTGTCATTCCATGACTGGCTTTCTGCTAGCATATTCCTTGCCATCACTAAAGGTAAAGTCATGAAATTGCACAAGTCATTCATATTCAGTCTGGGTCTATGCTGTTCGGGTATTGCTGCTGCACAAGCGCCGGTAACTCCTGTTTCCGAATCCAATGAACTGACCATTCTGCATATCAATGACCACCACTCAAACCTGGATGCCTATCCTGGCAGCCTGCTGTTAAATACCGGCAAACAGACACAGCGTGAACCGGTTTCAGTCAGCATGGGTGGCTTTGCAAGAATAACCGCCGCCTTTGAATCATTGGCCCAAAACAACAGGAATGTCCTCAAGCTGCATGCCGGTGATGCCACAACAGGCACGCTTTACCACAGCCTGTCAGCGGGACAAGCCGATGCCGACCTGATGAATACCGTCTGTTTTGATGCCATGACCGTTGGTAATCACGAACTGGACCTGGGTGATCTGGCACTGTTCAATTTTATGGAAATGCTTTGGAGTCATCCCGATTGCCAAACACCGCTGCTTTCCAGCAATCTTAAGCCGGGTCCCAAGTCGCCGCTTCGCGGCAACATCATCAAACCGTCCATTGTGCTGGAGCGTGGTGACCATAAAATCGGTATCGTGGGTGTAACCACTGCCTATAAAACCCAACACGCCTCGCGCCCCGATGCTGGCACTATTCTGAGTAATGAGCTTAAGTCAGTGCAAAATGAAATTAACAAGCTGACAAAGCAAGGCGTTAACCGGATTATCGTGCTGGCCCACCTGGGTTATGCTGCCGAACAAAAACTGGCACAGCAGCTATCTGGAGTAGATGTGATTGTGGGGGGAGATTCCCACTCGTTACTGGGAAGCAACACATTGGGCAATTATGGCCTGAAACCCATGGGACCTTACCCCACCCGGCTTGTCAATGCAGATCATCAACCGGTTTGCCTGGTGCAGGCCTGGCAATACAGTTCAGTCGTTGGTGAACTCAAGGTACACTTTGATGCCAACGGTAACGTCAGTGATTGCCGGGGGCAGCCGCATGTGCTCATCGGTACCGACTTCAACCGCAAGGGAAACCCCGTCACCGCTGAAGAACAGCAAACCATTCTGGCCGATCTGGCCAGACAAACAGAAATCATGTCCATTGAACCCGCTGCCAGCGCACAGTTGGTGCTTGAACCTCACCGGGACAAACTTCAGGCCTTTGCCAGCAAACAGGTTGGTACAGCTCCCTACGATATTTGCAGTCGCCGATTCCCTGGCCTGGCCGGAGCGGGCAGCTCGAAACTGGCTGGATGTGACATCAAGCAACACCCCAATACCCATGGCGGAGATATGCAGCAACTGGTCGCTCATGCCTTTTTAATGCAGGGGAAACATTTTGGTGGGGCCGATATCGCAATTCAGAATGGCGGTAGTGTACGCACGGACATTGCTGCAGGACCGATAACGGTTGGAGATATTTACACTGTCCTGCCCTTCAGAAACATGCTGGTCAGGCTAACCATGAAAGGCCAAGACATCCAAAAAGTGCTTGAGGATGCCATTGATTCGGTGCTTGCCGGCAATACCGGTTCATACCCTTATGCAGCCGGCTTGCGTTGGGATCTTGACCTGACGGCGCAAAAGCAGAACCGGTTGAGTAATTTTCAAACCAGGCAGGAAGACGGTTCCTGGGTAGCCCTGGATCCGGAAAGCACTTACAAAGTGGTAACCATTGATTTTCTGGCGGATGGCAAGGATGGCTACCGACATTTTGCCACTGCACCAGAGATTGCCCGTGAAGATACTTTTCGGCCCTATGCAGAAAGTTTCCTCAAATACGTGCAGTCTCATCCAACACTTGAGCGCTTGCCCGACTCGGAATATAGTACGCAAACCATAAAAGGCATGTCATCCTTGGGTAAATTGCTTGGTTTTCTCAAAAAATAACGGTGGAATATCAGCGGCATTTGATATCAAACAATGTATTGTTTCAAACCTATTACAAAGTTTGATATGGCTCAAAACAAATAGTTACCTTTTACATCAACCTAGAGCCTGATGTAATTTTTATCTGTTTGTGGAGAGATCTGATGCAGTTCACACCAAAAGTAGTAACAGGCTGTTTAGTGGCCATGGGTATTTTTGCCGCAACACCGGCCTTGGCACACGAAGCTGGCGACTGGCTTGTCAAGGCAGGCGTCACCGGTGTCATGCCAAAGTCCAATAACGGCACCGTAGGCAAGGGGTTGGTTCCCAAAGGTATAGATCTGGACGTTAGCAACAACATGCAGCCCAGCTTTAGCCTAACTTACATGGCCACTAAAAATGTCGGCATAGAATTACTGGCGGCAACACCGTTCAGCCATAAAATTTATGGCGATGCACCAGACCTGGGTGGCGATCTCGGAAAAATCGGTAAAACAAAACATCTGCCACCGACCCTTAGCGTACAGTGGCATTTCCTCCCGGATGCAGACATCCAGCCTTACGTTGGTGTAGGTTTAAACTATACAACGTTCTTTGATACCAAACCCCAGGGTGCACTTAAAGCCCTTGGTTTCAAAAAGCTCAAGCTTGAAGACTCATGGGGCCTTGCCGCACAAGTGGGTGTTGATATCCGCTTAAGCGAGCGTTGGTTCATGAATGCCGATTTGCGCTATATCGATATTGACTCCAAGGTCAAACTTGACGGAAAACGGATTGGAACCGCCAAGATTGACCCTTGGGTAGCCACCGTTGGGGTTGGCTACCGTTTCTAATCAGGCTTTCACAGGAATTGCCAGCCCGCGTTGCACAGCCGGTCTGGCAAGACCACGATCCAGCCATTTGGCTACATTTCCAAAACTGTCAAAATCAACCAGCTCCCTGGCTTCATAAAAACCAATCAGGTTACGTACCCAACCCAGCAAGGCAATATCGGCAATCGTATACTCATTGCCCATGACCCAATCCCTGCCTTCAAGACGTTTATTCAACACGCCCAGCAAGCGCCTGGATTCGGCACGATATCGTTCCAAAGGACGTTTATCTTCATATTCTTTGCCTGCAAACTTGTAAAAGAAGCCCAGTTGCCCAAACATGGGGCCTACTCCGCCCATCTGCCAATGTACCCACTGAATGGTTTCGTAACGCAGCGCAGGGTCTGTGGGCAACAATTTACCCGATTTTTCTGCCAGGTATTGCAAAATCGCACCCGACTCAAACAGGGGCAGGGGTTTGCCACCAGGACCATTCGGATCAAGAATGGCTGGAATCTTGCCATTGGGATTCAGGGATAGAAATTCGGGTGTATGGCTTTCGTTTTCTCCAAAATCCACGTAATGGGCCTCATAGGGCAAACCAATTTCTTCCAGCATAATTGACACCTTGACCCCGTTGGGGGTCGCCAATGAATACAGCTGCAAACGGTCAGGATGCTGGGCAGGCCAACGTTTGGTAATGGGAAAATCCGATAAATCCGACATGTAAAACTCCTGTGGAAAAAACTAATAACCATCATTCCGAATAAACCCGGCAAGCATACGGGCCCTTTTTAAAGAGTCCGTATGTATCGTTTGCCAGCAAGGAATAGTTTGCGACAGCCCGATACTAAAATCGTTTCAGGCACATATTTAGCCAATCAAATTATTGCTTTACCGCTTCCAGTGCGATATCCAGTGTAACTTCATCTCCCACGCCAGGGGCAAATTTACCCGCGTTGAATTCGGTGCGCTTGATCACCGCGGTTGCGTTAGCGCCAATCGCATCTTTATTCAACATGGGGTGGGGCATATTGACAAAAGAAGTGATGGTAAGGGTTACCGGTTTGGTAATGCCCTTAATGGTTAGGTCACCATCAATGCTGACCGGCTTGTCACCTTCAAAAACCACCTTGGTGGATTTGAAAGTAGCGGTTGGGAATTTACCCGTATCCAGAAAATCTTCGCCCTGAATATGTTCATCAAACATTTCAAAACCGGTATCAATAGACTTCATGTCTACCGTGATATCAACGGAAGCGGTTTTGGCTTCCTTGTCCAGCTGCACGGTACCTGCAGTTTTATTAAAACGCAGAATCTGTTTGGACATACCCATATGGTCATAAGAAAAACGCGGGAATGTATGGCTTGGGTCAATGTTATAGGTCTCTGTGGCAGCAAAAGCAGGAGAGGCGATAAGCGTTGCAAAAGCCGCTGCAATAAGATGTTTTTTCATAATAAGTCCTTTAATTCAATAAATAATAATTCAAATATATCGTTTGGTATAAACAGACAGGATTATTGTCCTGCCACAACACTGAATGTAATCTGGATGTCATTGGCTACAATGCCAAAATCCCCCCACATTCCTTCACCGACTTTAAAATCAGCCCTTTTGAAAGCAAATTTACCTTCAAAAATACCTTGGCCGTCTTTTTCTGAAAACGTGAATGGAATGGATACGTCACGGGTATTGCCCTTGATGTCAAGCTTGCCATCTACCTGGAAGCGGTTGTCGCCCAGCGCCTGAACCTTGACAGATTCGAATTTGGCAACTGGATAAGTGGATGTATCCAGCCACTCGGTTTTTTTCAATTCCTCATTGGCTTCACCATAACCGGCATCAATATCCGCAAGCGGTATTTCAATCATCACACGAGCCTGTTCCGGCACGGCAGGATCAAAACTGAATTGCGATGCATTTAATTGCTTGAAATGCCCATCCATATTGACGTTCATCTGGCTATAGGTAAAAGACAATTTGCTGGCCGATGGATCAATGGTTTTATATTCAATCGCACTGGCGCTACCTGTCATGGCAAGCCAAAAGGCAGTAACAGTAAAAAAATGACGCAAATGCTGTTTCAACATTAATTTCTCCTGATAATTTCGTTTATTTCTATTTATCCAGAATCGGTATCATGCGTGTCAAAGTATCATCCTTGTCCACAATATGATGCTTGAGCGCCGCAGCGATATGTAAACCCACAAAAACCAGTAACGCGTAATTCAAGGTCCAGTGCACGGTATTCAATACTTCACCCAGCGCTGCATCCTTGCTCACCAGATCCGGTAAAGGCCAAACACCAAACCAGACCACCTGGAATCCCTGCGCCGAACTCATCAGCCAGCCACTAAGAGGAATCGCCAGCATCAGGGCATACAACACCCAATGAGCGGCATGCGCCATAAATCGCATAAATCCAGACATGGAGGCCGGTAATGGAGGTGAGGCATGCGTTATGCGCCAGGCAAGCCGGACAAATATCAATATAAGCATGGCAATACCCGCCCATTTATGCCAGGCGTAAAACTGCAGCTTTGATGGAGACAAGGGCAGATCCTGCATATAAAAACCCAGGGCAAAGGTGCCCGTTAAGCCCAAAGCCATTAACCAGTGAATGACAATAGCGGTAGAGGTATATCGTTGACGCATGGAACCGCTTCCTTAAAAAATTCCTAATGTGTTAATAATGACTTATTGATGTTTAACATTCTATTCAATACTGTCTGAAAGCAGAAGCACTTAATTTGGATATAATTGTCCCATCAATGGAATAATAAGGGGTTAAAACCATGGTTTTAAATGCGAATGACTTGATTTTGTTTGCCCATATTATGGAGTATGGCAGTTTTTCTGCGGCTTCCGATCATACGGGCCTGCCCAAATCCACCTTGTCACGGCGTATCAGTGAACTGGAAACCCTGCTGGGAGAAAAACTGATTACTCGCAGTACCCGCAAACTGGCCATTACCGATTTTGGTGAGGGAGTACTAGAGCATGCCAAACGTCTGCTGGAAGAAACCGAGGCAGCCAGCGCATTTGCCCAGAATCGGCAAACCACACCACAGGGAAAATTACGGGTTTCCCTGCCCACCGAATTTAAGGAATTTGCCCTGGTTTCGTTCCTTGAGAAATTTACCCGTGAGTATCCCCAGGTTTCCGTTGAGTTGGATTTATCGGCAAGAAGGGTAGACTTGATTGTAGAGCGTTTTGATATTGCCATTCGTATTGCCCCTTCTTTGCCCGATGACAGTACATTGGTCGCTCGCAAAATAGCGGTGTTGAATAATGGTCTTTATGCCAACCCGTTTTATCTGAAAAGACACGGCACGCCTTCCACACCCGAGGATTTGCTTAAACATCAAGGAATGGTATTAATTAACAGCCGGGGTGATTTTCTTCCGTGGAAACTGAACAATGATAAAGACGAGTGGGTAGGCTTGCCCCTGCACAGGATTTCATCCAACTCGGTAGGTTTACACCAAGACCTGGCTGCCCAGGGCATGGGCATTGTGGGGCTGTCAGAGATGTTTGCCCGTGCGTATGAAAAAGAAGGCCGCCTGGTACGCATTTTGCCTGAATGGTCTATGCCTGCCGATACGGTCTGGTGCGTAACCCCCGGAAGACGACTGTTACCCACCCGGACGCAGGCATTTATTGATTTGTTCAAGCAGGAAATGCAAGACTCTTGAGTAAAATGTCTGATAAACCAGATACTTCAAATGCGTTAACCGGATTAAGCAATATGCATTTCCTGCTTTTCAAAAATAGACCTGTTTGAACCTGCCCCCGCCGCATTCCCCCACCTGAAACCTATGGTTTAGGTGGCTGGTAATTCATTGTTTATTGAAAAGCATTCACCGGCAATTTCAAATATACAAGCCCGTTATCTTCGGGTTCTGGCAGATTTCCCGCCCTTATGTTTACTTGCAGGGATGGCAAAATAAGACGTGGCATGCCAAGGGTCTTGTCACGGGTTTGGCGCATTGACACGAATTCTTCCAGACTAATCCCTTTTTTCACATGAATATTGTGAGTAACCTGGTCTGCCACCGTGGTTTCACAGGCATAAGGCCGATTATTGGGCGCATAATCGTGGCACACAAATATACGGTAATCACCCGGCAAGCTTAAGATTTTATGAATCGAGCGATAAAGTTCAGCTGCGTCGCCACCTGGAAAATCGGCTCGGGCAGTACCGCCATCGGGCATGAAAATGGTATCGCCTACAAAAATGGCGTCACCAATCACGTGACTCATGCAGGCAGGCGTGTGACCTGGCGTATATAAGGCGGTGGCGGTCAGATGACCAATTTTATAGGTCTCGTTTTCTTTGAACAAATGATCAAACTGGCTTCCATCACGCGCAAAACCTGGCCCATCGTTAAATAGTTTGCCAAAAGTTTGCTGAACAGTGGTTATTTTTTCACCAATCGCAATTTTTCCGCCCAGGGCCTGTTTGATATAAGGAGCTGCAGAGAGGTGATCGGCATGGGCATGCGTTTCAATAATCCACTCGGTTTGCAAACCCTTTTGCTTAACCGCAGCAATAATGGCATCTGCCCCATCGTAACTGGTTGTACCCGATGGAGAATCAAAATTCAGAACCGGGTCTACAATAGCGCAAACCTTGGAAAGCGGGTCTTGCACAATATAGGAGTAGGTATTGGTTTGCTCATCAAAAAAAGCGGTCACCAGCGGTTTGATTAATTGATCGGCTTGCGGGATGTTTAAATCATTCATGGACGAGGCACTCCTGTAATAGAGAAATAATAGTCTTGTCGCTATTATATCAATAAATCATGAAATTCAAATATACTGATATTTATTGATTAATACTATGCTAATGTCTATAATTACAGAATTATTTAATTATACGAGCCCATTATGCAAGACATGGCTGCCAGTGCCGAAAAAGCTGCCCGCTTTTTAAAACTCATTGCACATCCTCACCGTTTGCTGGTTTTATGCACACTTCTTGAAGGTGAGCGTAACGTCACCGAGTTGACCAAAATTGTTGGTATCAGCCAAACTGCCATGTCCAATCATCTGGCTAAATTACGTAGTGAAAACGTGGTGGACTTCACGCGCGACCAACGCACACTGACATATCGCTTAAGTACAGCAAATGCCGAACCCATTATTGCCGCACTGTACAAAATTTACTGCTCTGGCGAAGAAGTCAACACCAGCGTACAAACATCATAATGTATTAATTATTAAGTATGGCCAAGTTGGTTCCCCGTCCTGGATTAAACGGGGATTTACATCCAAGACCAATCAGGCTTTACGTTTCATGCCCAGCAATGGCCACACCAGCAAGGCACCATAAGCGCCAATACCTATTGCCATGGCAATATTCATTAGCCAATCGGGAAGATATTTCAATTCGGCAACCGAAGAATCCACCCACCAAGGCACGCCAAAAAAAGCAATAATGGCCAGTAATGCACCCAGTTTCCAGCTTAATGGCCAACCACCTTTCCAGTTAAGCGGTTTTTTAAGCAAAGCCAATATATAAACGGCAATCAACAGCAACACCATCACTGCTGGCAAAACGGGGCTTAACAAAAACCACTCATATAGAATATTCAGGCCCAGTAAAAATTCAGTCATTGTTATTCTCCTAAATTATGCCTTGCCTTTAAGTACGGCCATATAAGCGGGTTTTAACAACATGTCTTCAAGGAACCAGGCCAGGTAACTGTCATGAACGGGATCAATTAAAGGCATGGTTGGGGTCAATTCACCCGCATAGTTAAATTCAACCAGCCACGCCGAACCGCGACGAACCAGCATGGGGCACGATGTATAACCATCAAATATCTGGTCTGCCGGTTTGCCTTGTATGTGTTGCAGCAGGTTATGCACCATGATGGGAGCGCTTTTTTTAATGGTGGCAGCCGTTTTGCCGCGGGGTGTGCCGTTAATATCACCCAATCCGAACACATTCGGATAACGGGTATGCTGCAAGGTCCCCTTGTCTACATCCAGCCAGCCTTTTTGCACGCCATCAGCAACCACCAGACTGCTTTGGTCTACGGCATCGGGAGCATACATGGGCGGCACGACATGCAGGAAACCATAGTCTTCTTTATGAACCGCCCCATCCTGATCAGTGAAATAAGCGGTTTTGGCCGTGATGTCAACACCTGTCAATTTCCGGTGGAAATGAACATTGGTGCTAACCGGTAATTTTTTCCAGCGATCAAGCACCAGATCATTCACCGTTTTTACGCTGAAAACAGACGTGGACGGCGCAAAAAAATCAACCTGTGAATTACTTTTTACGCCCGCCTCATCCAGCCGGTCAGCCACCATGAAGGTCATTTTCAGGGGGGCACCGGCACATTTCATGAACGTGGGCGCCAATGTCATCACGGCCCGACCGCCTTCCTGGCGGAATGCATCCATGGCTTTCCAGGTATTGGCTGCCGCATCGGGACTGTGATAAACACTGCCCACGCCATTTTGGCCAATCGCGAAAATATCCATGCCTTCAATTTCGTTGTATCTGAAAACCAGTCCAGTGGCCACGATTAAATAATCGTAGTCAAACTTTTTACCCGAAACGGTTTGAACCTGGTTCAATTCGGGTTCGAAACCGCCTACAGCCTCTTGTACCCACTCAACCCCTTGTGGCATTAAGCGTTCATTGCGATCACGAACACTTTGGGTTGAGTTCCAGATACCGGTTGCCAACAGGGTATAACCTGGCTGGTAATTGTGTTCTTTCTTGGCATCTATAATGGTAATTTTTGCATTGGGCAACTGCTTGCGTAAACGGTAAGCAGCTGCCAGACCCGCCAGACCGCTGCCAGCAATCACAATACGAACATTATTATTTAATATCGTTTGAGCAGAAGCAAATTGTGCAACAGAACCCAGGCCAGACATGCCAAGACCTGAAGCGCCCATGATTTTGATAAGTTTCCTTCTGGCTGCAGATAACCCTGTCTTGGTATTAGCCATATTCTCTCCCTGGTAATATTTATGTAAAAACATAAAGCTCAGATTACACAAATATTATAGGTTGTAACAAAAAATATATCAATATATTTAAATGTATAGATATAAATAATCGCTGTGCGAACTTTTTCAAATGCAAAAAATTGTTTTACAAATGAATCCCTTAAATTGTTCAAAAAATGATCAAAAAAAACGGGTAAAATGAAAATTCATCCTGTGGATAACTGCTAAGAAAACCATTTGTGGATAACTTTTGTATGAAAAGTTCATAAGCAGATCCTCGAATTTTTGTGGATAACTTGTTCAACTTTATCCAATTTTAAAAAGAGCATAAGTAAACAGCAAAATTTTGCTGTAATTTATTGAAAATAAAGAAAATTATAGGGTAAACAGACTTATCCACAGAGCATCTGTCTATTAATCATTTATATATGAATAAGTTTAACAACATAAGAGAAAACCCAAAAACAGCATAAACACCTGTTTTTGGGAATTTTTAAAATTTACCTGAAAAATATAAATTTGGACCAATAAAAAACTGCATTTATCAAAGGATTCAATATCCAGTAATAAATGCAGTATTGAAAAAATCTTGCCGTAAAGCCGGTTTTAATAACTGAGAAACCGGTTTTTACAATTTTGCCGGTTCAACACCCGCCGCTTTGGCTGCTTTTCCCCAACTTTCAATTTCTTTTTCAATAAATGCCTGGCTTTCTTGCGGGCTGGCAATAAAAACTTCATTGCCAATAGTCGCCAGTTTTGCTTTAAGCTCAGGATCCTGCAAAATTTTGTTCATGGTTTTATTTAATGTCTGAATGGCTTCATCAGGTGTGCCGGTGGGTGTAATCAATGCAATCCAGGCAGTGGCATCAAAGTTGGGGACACCCAGTTTATCCAGTGGCTGTACGCCTTCAAAAGCCTGGGCACCACTTTTATTGGCAACCGCAAATACTTTCAGGCGCCCGTCCTGGACCAATGGTTTGATGGCTGGAGCCGCTTCAAACATGACACTGGTATCCCCCCCCACTAAGCCCGCCACCGCAGCAGTGGCACCCCGATAGGGAACGTGCAGCAAGCTAAGGTCGGTAGCCTGTTTGAACATTTCCATGGTTAAGTGATTGGTTAAGCCAATGCCACCTGAACCATAATTGATTTTGCCCGGATTCTTTTTAATATGGTCAATAAGTTCCGGGACCGTATTTGCCGGGAAATCGCTACGGGTCACCAAAAACAAAGGCACCATGGAAACCATGCCAATGGCCGTGAAATCTTTGGCCGGATCATAAGGCAGGTTGGTATATAGTGATGGGTTAATACCCAGTGGACCTGATGCGGCAATCAGCAAATTATAACCATCGGGTTTGTCCCGTTTGGCGGCTTCTACACCAATAATGCCACCCGCACCGCCTTTGTTTTCAACCACAAAAGGCTGGCCCAGTTCTTTTGAAAACTGTTCTGCCAGCAAGCGGGCAATCACATCGGTGGTTTGACCGCTTGGGTAGGGTACGGTAATACGAACGCTTTTTTCAGGGTAAGCAGCGAATGCCGCACCAGTACTAAGTGTGCAGCCAAGTAAGAGTGAAGCGATAAATTTCTTCATATATTGTCTCCATAAGGAAGAATGAATAAGTTCTTTATTGAATAACATTATTTAATTAAACTTTTGGTTTACTCATTTTCTTTCTGCCAGGTGGTA